>OFTX01000221.1_pt1 | contig 35178 bp, 38 predicted proteins | sample 1775051 | NCBI WGS metagenome assembly OFTX01 (sample SAMN08195772, study PRJEB24354) | sludge metagenome | isolation source: sludge from phenol fed wastewater aerobic bioreactor A | place: India: Nagpur | collected 2016-09-15 | reverse complement strand
GGGTCCTGCAGCTGCGGGTTCAAGTCCTGCCCGTTGGCGGCCGCGGGCAGCAGGCGCTCGAAGGGATTGGAGGTGAAGAGGATGAAAAGCAGCAGCCCGATGGTGATCAGCCCCATGATCCCGAGGATGCGCGCCGTCGTCTGATCGTCCAGATTGCGCGAAAAGAGGGAGACGGCCAGCGTCCAGCCCGCCAGGATCAGCACCCACAGGAGGATGGAGCCCTCATGTCCGCCCCAGACGGCGCAGATGCGATAGATCAGGGGCAGTGCGGTATTGGAGTGCTGCGCCACGTACAACACGGAGAAATCGTTGTTCACGAACAGCAGCGTGAGGCAGGCGAAGGCGCTGGCGACGAATACGAATTGACCCCAGGCGGCGGGCTTGGCCAGGGCCATCCAGTCCGCGTTGTCTCTCGCTGCGCCCACCAGGGGCACCACGCTTTGCACGATCGCCAGGCACAGGGCGAGAATGAGTGCCAGCTGTCCGAGTTCGGCGATCATTGGCGGGCTCCGGCCATGGGCACAGCGGGTTCCTTGTACGCGGTGGTTTTCAGCGTATCAGCCACTTCCTTCGGGGTGTAGTTTTCATCGTGCTTCGCCAATACTTGGTCAGCACGGAACACGCCATCCTTGTCAAGCTTGCCTTGTGCCACTACGCCCTTGCCTTCACGGAACATGTCGGGCAGCAGGCCGTTGTAGACCACGGGGATGGTCTTGGCACCGTCGGTCACGACGAAATGTACGGCCAGACTGTCGTTGGAGCGCTTGACGCTGCCTTCTTCCACCAGTCCGCCGAGGCGAAAACTGCGGTTCACGGGCGCCTCATGCGTCGAGACCTGCGACGGACTGAAGAAAAACACCAGGTTGTCCTGGAAGGCATTCAGCACCAAGGCACTGGCGACACCGAGAGTGGCCAGTCCGCCCAGGATGATCAGACCGCGTTTCGTTCTGGCTTTCATGAATTACCCCAACCGCCGGCGGCGTGTACGTATCTGCCAAACCTCGGCCGCCATGACCAGAGCCATGATGCCGAGCGAGCCCCACACGTAGCCGCTGTAACCACCCATGTGGATGAATTCGGACCAGCTGTGCCAGTAGATCATGACGACCCTCCGGAGGTCAGCGATATGGGATCGCTGGGTGGAGTCGTGCGCGGCGTCTGCAGTTCCCGCTCCACCCACGACGTATGCCGTTCTCGCTCCAGAATGATCAGACGCACCCTGGCCAGCACGACGGCAATGCAATAGCACCAGACGGCGGCCGACATCACCAGCATTCCCGCGAGCATGGGCGTGGCAATGCTGGGGGCACTGGAGAGACTGATCGATGCGCCCTGGTGCAGGGTGTTCCACCATTGCACCGAGAAGTAGATGATGGGGACGTTCACCACGCCCACCAGGGCCAGCACGGCCGTGGCGCGATCGGCGCGGCGTTCGTCGTCGATGGCGGCGTGCAGCGACAGAAATCCCAGATACAGGAACAGCAGGATCAATTCCGACGTCAAGCGCGCATCCCACACCCACCATGTGCCCCAGGTGGGTTTGCCCCAGAGCGCGCCTGTCCATAGCGCAATGAAGGTCATCAGAGCCCCGGTGGGAGCGAGCGCCTGAGCCAGCATCGACGCGAGCCGCGTATTGAATACCAGCCCAACGCCCGCCCAGAATGCCATGGCAATGTAGATGACCATGGACAACCAGGCTGTCGGCACATGTAGAAAGATGATGCGATAGGCGTCGCCCTGTTGCGCGTCGGTCGGAGCGATGCCAAAACCGATGAGCATGCCGATCACCCCCAGCACCGCGGCGAGCACGGAAAACCCGATGATCGCCTTTCCGGCAAGGGGGTAGAAACGAGTGGGTGCAGCGTACTTGAACCAGTTGATCGCCGTGCGCCGTGCAGGTGTTGCCGTCATGTGACTGGCTTTGTATCGCGTTAGGGGTAACCCCGTATTGTCTGCGGTTGTATTGAGCCATCGGAAATCCCCTACAGCTTGGTACACTACTGGGAGTTTCCTCGCCCGCCGTGGCGGGGCTCGCGGCCGACTCCGAAGAAGTTGCCAGTCATAGAACAATGCAATACACTAGAGGGCTTTTCTGGCTGTTTCAGAGAGCTTGGCCCTGCGCGTCTGCTGCGGGGCATGAATTTCACGTTTTAGGGACGTCTAACCGCATGCCAACCATTAGCCAACTCGTGCGTCAGGGCCGCACGGTCGAAGTTGTCAAATCCAAGAGTCCTGCCATGGAGAACTGCCCGCAGCGCCGCGGCGTGTGCACGCGTGTGTACACGACGACGCCCAAGAAGCCGAACTCCGCTCTGCGCAAGGTCGCCAAGGTGCGCTTGACCAACGGGTTCGAGGTCATTTCGTACATCGGTGGCGAGGGCCACAACCTGCAGGAGCACAGTGTGGTGCTCGTGCGCGGCGGCCGCGTGAAGGACTTGCCTGGTGTGCGTTACCACATCGTGCGTGGTTCGCTGGATCTGCAGGGCGTCAAGGATCGCAAGCAAGCCCGTTCCAAGTACGGCGCCAAGCGCCCGAAGGCCAAGTAATCAGGTGTGTTTCTGGTGCTGGTCGTCGCGTGGCGCGATGACGCAGCGTAGTGACCTTCCACGCACATGGTGTGCGCAGGTCGAGTAAGTGAGAGTTGTGTATGGCTCTCGCGGTGTCTGAAATGACGCCAACTGAAGCAAAAATAGAGGTGAAAAATGCCACGTCGTCGCGAAGTCCCCAAACGTGAAATCCTGCCGGACCCGAAGTTCGGCAATGTTGAGCTGTCCAAATTCATGAACGTGATCATGGAAGGTGGCAAAAAAGCGGTTGCCGAGCGCATCATTTATGGCGCGCTCGAACTGATCGAAAAGAAGCAGCCCGAGAAGAACGCCCTGGAGGTGTTCACCACGGCGATCAACAACGTCAAGCCCATGGTCGAGGTGAAATCCCGTCGCGTGGGCGGCGCCAACTACCAGGTGCCCGTGGAAGTGCGTCCGATCCGTCGTCTGGCCCTGTCCATGCGCTGGATCAAGGAGGCGGCGCGCAAGCGTGGCGAAAAATCCATGGCGCAGCGCCTGGCCAATGAATTGATGGAAGCCACCGAAGGCCGCGGTGGCGCCATGAAGCGTCGCGATGAGGTGCATCGCATGGCGGAGGCAAACAAGGCCTTCAGCCACTTCCGCTTCTGAATTTCATCCCCATTTTCCTCGAAGGCCGGGAGCCCGACGTGCCGATGTTCGGCAGCCGGGCTTTTGGCCGTTAACGAAAGATCATCATGGCTCGCACTACTCCCCTCGAGCGTTACCGCAACATCGGCATTTCCGCGCACATCGACGCGGGCAAGACCACGACGTCCGAGCGCATTCTGTTCTACACCGGGCTGACTCACAAGATTGGCGAAGTGCATGACGGGGCCGCGACGACCGACTGGATGGAGCAGGAGCAGGAGCGCGGGATCACGATCACCTCTTCGGCCGTGACGTGCTTCTGGCGTGGCATGGACATGCAGCGCCAGCCGCATCGCATCAACATCATCGACACCCCCGGGCACGTGGACTTCACCATCGAGGTGGAGCGCTCCATGCGCGTGCTCGACGGCGCCGTGATGGTGTACTGCGCCGTGGGCGGCGTGCAGCCGCAGTCCGAAACCGTCTGGCGCCAGGCGAACAAGCACAAGGTGCCGCGCATCGCGTTCGTCAACAAGATGGACCGCACGGGCGCCAACTTCTTCAAGGTCTACGACCAGATGAAGGTGCGCCTGAATGGTCACCCGGTGCCGGTGGTGATCCCCATTGGAGCCGAGGACAATTTCCAGGGTGTGGTCGACCTGATCAAGATGAAAGCGATCATCTGGGACGAGGCCTCGCAGGGCATGAAGTTCGAATACCTGGACATTCCCTCTGAGCTCGTCGGTTTGGCCAACGAATGGCGCGAAAAGATGATCGAATCGGCGGCGGAAGCCAGCGAAGAGCTGATGAACAAGTACCTCGAAGATGGAACGCTCAGCGAGCAGGACATCATCGCGGGCCTGCGCCAGCGCACGATCGCCACCGAAATCCAGCCGATGCTGTGCGGCTCTGCGTTCAAGAACAAGGGCGTGCAGCGCATGCTGGACGCGGTGCTCGACTTCCTGCCGGCGCCGACGGACATTCCGGACGTGGTCGGAACGGACCCTGACGACCATGAAACGCATTTGACACGCAAGGCCAGCGATGATGAAAAATTCTCGGCCTTGGCGTTCAAGTTGATGACGGACCCGTTTGTGGGCCAGCTCACCTTCGTGCGCGTTTACTCTGGCGTGCTCTCCAAGGGGGATACCGTCTACAACGCCGTCAAGGGAAAGAAGGAGCGCATCGGCCGCATCGTGCAGATGCATGCGAACGAACGCCAGGAGATCGAAGAAATTCGCGCTGGTGACATCGCCGCCTGCGTCGGTCTGAAGGAAGTGACGACCGGCGACACGCTGTGCGATCTTGATGCGCACATCATGCTCGAGCGCATGGTGTTCCCCGAGCCTGTGATCGCGCAGGCCGTCGAACCCAAGTCCAAGGTCGACCAGGAGAAGATGGGCATCGCCCTGTCGCGCCTGGCGTCTGAAGATCCGAGTTTCCGTGTGCGCACCGATGAAGAATCGGGCCAGACCATCATCGCCGGCATGGGCGAGCTGCACCTGGACATCATCGTCGACCGGATGAAGCGCGAGTTCGGGGTCGAGGCGAATGTGGGCAAGCCGCAGGTGGCCTATCGCGAAACCGTGCGCAAGAAGGTCACTGATGTCGAAGGCAAGTTCGTGCGTCAGTCGGGCGGCAAGGGCCAGTATGGTCACGTCGTGTTCCGCCTGGAGCCGAACGAGCCGGGAAAGGGCTTCGAGTTCCTGGACGAGATCAAGGGTGGCGTGGTGCCGCGCGAGTACATTCCCGCCGTGCAAAAGGGCGTGGAAGAAGCGCTGCAAAGCGGTGTGCTCGCGGGCTACCCGGTGGTGGACGTCAAGGTGGCGCTCACCTTCGGTTCCTATCACGATGTGGACTCGAGCGAACAGGCGTTCAAGATGGCGGCCATCTTCGGTTTCAAGGAAGCGGCCCGCAAGGCGGACCCGGTCATCCTCGAACCCATGATGGCGGTCGAGGTGGAAACGCCTGAAGATTACGCCGGTACCGTGATGGGCGACCTCTCCAGCCGCCGCGGCATGGTGCAGGGCATGGACGACATGGCGGGCGGCGGCAAGGCCATCAAGGCTGAAGTGCCGTTGTCTGAAATGTTCGGGTACGCCACGCAGCTGCGCTCGATGACGCAAGGCCGTGCCACCTACACGATGGAGTTCAAGCACTACTCCGAGGCTCCGCGCAGCGTGGCCGAGGCCATCATGGCTTCTCGTGCAAAATAATTGAATGAAGTCGGGCTCCAGCGCTTGTCCATCAAGCGCTGGCAGCTCTTTTTTCGATAGTTTGTCGGTCTGCGATCCGGTGCCGTCCCGTTGTCCTGTGCGGGGCGAATGAGCAACCGGGTGCAGACCTTAAACCCCACACAGGCATTGCTCTTTCGGAGTTTGAAAATGGCAAAAGGAAAATTCGAGCGTACCAAGCCGCACGTGAACGTGGGCACGATTGGTCACGTGGACCACGGCAAGACGACGCTGACGGCGGCCATCGCCACGGTGTTGTCCAAGAAGTTCGGCGGCGAAGCCAAGGGCTACGATCAGATCGACAACGCCCCTGAAGAGAAGGCGCGCGGCATCACCATCAACACCTCGCACATCGAGTACGAGACGGCCAACCGCCACTACGCCCACGTGGACTGCCCCGGCCACGCCGACTACGTCAAGAACATGATCACCGGCGCCGCCCAGATGGATGGCGCCATCCTCGTGGTGTCGGCCGCCGACGGCCCCATGCCCCAGACGCGCGAGCACATCCTGCTGGCCCGCCAGGTGGGCGTGCCCTACATCATCGTGTTCCTGAACAAGTGCGACATGGTCGATGATGCCGAGCTGCTCGAACTCGTCGAGATGGAAGTGCGCGAGCTGCTGTCCAAGTACGACTTCCCCGGCGACGACACTCCCATCATCAAGGGCTCGGCCAAGCTGGCGCTCGAAGGCGACACGGGCGAAATGGGCGAACAGGCCATCCTCAAGCTGGCCGAGGCGCTGGACAGCTACATCCCCACGCCCGAGCGCGCCATCGACGGCGCCTTCCTCATGCCCGTGGAAGACGTGTTCTCCATCTCCGGGCGCGGCACGGTGATCACCGGCCGTGTGGAGCGCGGCATCGTCAAGGTGGGCGAAGAAGTGGAAATCGTGGGCATTCGCCCGACGCAAAAGACCACCGTCACCGGCGTGGAAATGTTCCGCAAGCTCCTGGACCAGGGCCAGGCGGGCGACAACGTCGGCATTCTGCTGCGCGGCACCAAGCGCGAAGACGTCGAGCGCGGCCAGGTCGTGGCCAAGCCCGGCTCCATCACGCCGCACACGCACTTCTCGTGCGAGGTGTACGTGCTGTCCAAGGACGAAGGGGGCCGTCACACGCCGTTCTTCAACAACTACCGCCCGCAGTTCTACTTCCGCACCACGGACGTGACGGGCGCGATCGAGCTGCCCCAGGACAAGGAAATGGTGATGCCCGGCGACAACGTGTCCATGACCGTCAAGCTGATCCACCCCATCGCCATGGAAGAAGGCCTGCGCTTCGCCATCCGCGAAGGCGGACGCACCGTGGGCGCGGGCGTCGTGGCTAAGATCATCGAGTAAGGGAATTCGTAGGGGCATAGCTCAATTGGCAGAGCGTCGGTCTCCAAAACCGAAGGTTGTAGGTTCGATTCCTACTGCCCCTGCCACACCGGGTGGCGCGTGACAGAGCCCGTCAGACCTGACGGGCTTCGGCGTCTGCGCGGTGCATTGAATACAGGAACGTGAATGGCGACTTCCCAGGTTGAAACGGTTTCCACGGCGGCGGACAGGGCCAAGCTGGCTCTGGCGGCGCTGTTTGTCGTTGCCGCGTTGGCGGGCTTTTATTTCCTTGGTCGCGAGGGCGCCTTGGTGCAATGGGGCTCGCTCGTCGTCGGGCTTGTGGCTGCGTGCGTCGTGTTTTTCCTCTCCGAAGCCGGGCGCCAGCTGATTGCGTTGTCGCGGGATTCGTGGCGTGAGATGAGCAAGGTGGTGTGGCCCACGCGCAAGGAAACCATGCAGATGACGGTTTACGTTTTTGCGCTCGTGGTCCTCATGGCGTTCTTTCTCTGGTTTACCGACAAGACGCTGGAGTGGGTGCTCTACGACCTGATACTCGGGTGGAGGAAGTGATGTCGGAGATGACCGAGGGCGCGCAGGTGGCGCCGCAGGAAGATGGGGCCGGCTCCGGTTTGCGCTGGTATATCGTGCATGCCTATTCGGGCATGGAGAAGGCCGTCGAACGCAATATTCTCGAACGCATCAAGCGCTCCGGGATGCAGGAGAAGTTTGGCCGGATCCTCGTTCCCACCGAGGAAGTGGTGGAGGTGCGCAATGGCCAGCGGCGTACGACGGAGCGCCGTCTGTACCCGGGCTATGTGTTCGTGCAAATGCTCATGGACGACGATACCTGGCATCTGATCAAGCACACCAACAAGGTGACGGGTTTTGTTGGCGGCGCCAAGAACCGCCCTGCGCCGATTTCCGATGAAGAGGTGCGCAAGATCGAGAGCCAGGTGCAGGAGGGCACGGACAAGCCCCGGCACAAGATTGAATTCATCACGGGCGAAATGGTGCGCGTCAAGGATGGCCCCTTCACCGACTTCAACGGAACCGTCGAGGAGGTCAATTATGAAAAGAGTCGCCTGCGCGTGGCGGTGACGATTTTCGGACGATCCACCCCGGTGGAACTGGAGTTTGCCCAGGTCGAGAAGTCCTGAGTTTCGACAGATTTTTGTACCATGGCTTTTCGGCTCGGCCTTGTGTGCGTTGGATAGTTCTAGAGTCGTTCACCCCCGGGGAGCTTGACCGTCACGGGTCGGGCGATGTACCCGCAAGGAGTTTTCATGGCGAAGAAAATCGTCGGCTTCATCAAGCTGCAAGTGCCAGCTGGCAAAGCCAACCCATCCCCTCCAATTGGCCCGGCGTTGGGTCAACGTGGCTTGAACATCATGGAGTTCTGCAAGGCGTTCAACGCGCAGACCCAGGGTGTGGAGCCCGGCCTGCCGCTGCCCGTGGTGATCACGGCGTTTGCGGACAAGAGCTTCACCTTCATCATCAAGACGCCGCCGGCGACCGTGCTGATCAAGAAGGCGATCAAGCTGGACAAGGGTTCGGCCAACGCCAAGGCGACCAAGGTCGGCAAGATCACGCGCGCTCAGCTCGAAGAGATCGCCAAGACCAAGCTCAAGGACATGAACGCCGCCGACGTGGACGCCGCCGTGCGCACGCTCGCCGGTTCGGCCCGCTCGATGGGCGTCGCGGTGGAGGGTGTGTAAATGGCCAAGCTCACGAAGAAACAGAAAGCCCTGGAGGGCAAGGTGGACAGCGGCAAGCTGTACACGCTCGCGGACGCGCTCGGTCTAGTCAAGGAAGCGGCCACGGCCAAATTCGACGAATCGATCGACGTCGCCGTGCAGTTGGGCATTGACGCCAAGAAGTCCGATCAGGTGGTGCGCGGTGCTGTCGTGCTGCCCAACGGCACGGGTAAGACCAAGCGTGTCGCCGTGTTCGCTCAAGGTGCCAAGGCGGAAGAGGCCGCGGCCGCTGGCGCCGACGTGGTGGGCATGGACGATCTGGCAGCGCGCGTGAAGGCGGGCGACATGCCGTTCGACATCGTCATCGCGGCGCCGGACGCGATGCGCGTCGTCGGTCAGCTGGGCCAGATTCTCGGCCCGCGCGGCCTGATGCCCAACCCCAAGGTGGGCACGGTCACCCCCGACGTCGCTACGGCCGTGAAGAATGCCAAGGCCGGCCAGGTCCAGTTTCGCGTGGACAAGGCGGGCATCGTGCATTCGACGATCGGTCGCCGTTCTTTCGACGTGGCCAAGCTCCAGGGCAACCTGGTGGCGCTGGTGGAGGCGCTGAACAAGGCCAAGCCGTCAACGAGCAAGGGTGTGTATCTGCGCAAGGTGGCGGTTTCGAGCACCATGGGCGTGGGTGTGCGCGTGGACACGCAAACCTTGAACGCCTGAGTGGCAAAGGATTGGAGCGCTCTTGCAGGCGCTCCGGTGGTGGGCGGTGCGGGTGGTGCACTGGCCATCCAAGACCGTTGGTGTGCACGAAGGGTGCACTCAAATCCATGGAGCCAACGCAGATGGCGACCCCGCTGATTCTGGAATTCGGATTCCTCGACAGTTGGTCGCTGCAAACGAAGAGCGTGCATCGAGGGGCTCGCCCCGAGGTGCGCATATGAAGGAGTAGACCTTGAGTCTGAATCGCAGTGAGAAAGAAGCGGTCATCCATGATGTGACCGGACTCGCCGCCAAAGCTCAAACGCTCGTGATCGCCGAGTACCGTGGCATCACGGTCGCCGACATGACGAAACTGCGCGCCAGTGCCCGCAGCCAGGGGGTGTCCTTGAGTGTTCTGAAGAACACCCTGGCACGCCGGGCGGTGAATGGCAGCAGTTTTGAAGTGCTGGTCGACCAGATGACCGGCCCTCTGATCTACGGCTTCTCCGAAGACGCTGTGGCCGCCGCCAAGGTGGTGGCCGATTTCGCGAAGACCAACGACAAGCTGGTGATTCGCGGCGGCGCCTTCGCGGGCAAGGCCCTGGACGTGAGCGGCGTGAAGGAGCTGGCAAGCATCCCTTCCAAGGAAGTGCTGCTGGCCCAGCTGTGTGGCTTGCTCATGTCGCCGATCTCCCGCACCGCCGTGGTGCTGGGTGCGTTGGCGGCGAAAAAAGGCGAAGGTGCACCGGCGGCTGCCTGAAGCACCCGTTTGTACACAACGTAACAACCAACATTCGTAGGAAATCAAATGGCATTCGATAAAGACGCATTCCTGACCGCCCTGGACGGCATGACGGTGCTGGAACTCAATGACCTGGTCAAGGCCATTGAAGAGAAATTCGGCGTAAGCGCCGCCGCCATGGCCGCGCCGGCCGCCGGTGGCGCCGCCGCGGGTGGCGCTGCCGCCGCCGAGGAAAAGACCGAATTCGACGTGGTGTTGACTGAAGTCGGCGCCAACAAGGTTTCGGTCATCAAGGCCGTGCGCGAAATCACCGGTCTGGGCCTGAAAGAAGCCAAGGACCTGGTCGATGGCGCGCCCAAGACCGTCAAGGAGGCCATGCCCAAGGCCGACGCCGAAGCCGCCGCCAAGAAGCTCACCGAAGCGGGCGCGAAGGCCGAGCTCAAGTAAGCACGTTCCTTGCGCCGGGCTGGGGGTCTTGCAAGAGGCCTCCAGCCCTTGGCGCTTTGTGGCGGTTGCGCCGCAGAGCGCACCAGAAAGCGGCCCCGGGGTTGTTTTCTAGTGTCTTCTGCTCTTGTCCGACAACGGAAGATGCCTTGGTTCGGGCGATGTGCAATGCATCGCCGTCCGCCATGGTTGGTAGTGGCCAACCGCCAAGCCCATGGGCTGTATGAGTCCGTGGGGCAGTCGTCGAAGACCGTTTCTCATGTCTTTGCCCGGAGTATTCATGGCCCCAACATCCACGTACAGCTATACCGAACGCAAACGCATCCGCAAGAGCTTTGGCACACGCGACAGCGTGCTCAAAGTGCCCTATCTGCTGCAGATGCAAAAGGACGCCTACACCGCGTTCCTGCAGGCTGACGTACCCCCGAAGAAGCGCACCAACGAGGGCCTGCAGGCGGCGTTTCTCTCGGCCTTCCCCATCGTTTCGCACAACGGCTTCGTGGAGATGAAGTTCACGGAGTACAACCTCGCCAAGCCGGCGTTCGACGTGCGCGAGTGCCAGACGCGGGGCCTGACCTTCGCCTCGGCCGTGCGCGCCAAGGTGCGGCTCATCATCTATGACCGCGACGCGTCCACGAAGGACTCCAAGGTGGTCAAGGAGGTGAAGGAGCAGGAAGTCTACATGGGCGAGGTTCCGCGCATGACCGACAAGGGCTCGTTCATCATCAACGGCACCGAGCGCGTGATCGTGAGCCAGCTGCACCGCTCGCCCGGCGTGTTCTTCGAGCACGACAAGGGCAAGACGCACAGCTCGGGCAAGCTGCTGTTCTCCGCGCGCATCATTCCCTACCGTGGCTCGTGGCTGGACTTCGAGTTCGACCCCAAGGACATCCTGTACTTCCGCGTCGACCGCCGCCGCAAGATGCCCGTCACGATTCTGCTCAAGGCCATCGGTCTGAATGCCGAGCAGATCCTCGCGCACTTCTTCGTCAACGACAACTTCCGCCTGATGGACTCGGGCGCGCAGCTGGAATTCGTCGCCGATCGCCTCAAGGGCGAGGTCGCGCGCTTTGACATCACCGACAAGGCCGGCAAGGTCATCGTCGCCAAGGACAAGCGCATCACCGCGCGCCACACACGCGAGCTGGAGCAGTCGAAGACGACGCACATCAGCGTGCCCGAGGATTTCCTCATCGGCCGCGTGCTGGCGCACAACCTCGTCGATGGCGACACGGGCGAGATCCTGGCCAAGGCCAATGACGAGCTGACCGAAGCGCTGCTCAAGACGCTGCGCGCCGCAGGCGTCAAGGAACTGCCCTGCATCCACACGAATGAGCTCGATCAGGGGCCGTACATTTCGCAGACGCTGCGCATGGACGAGACCGTGGACGAGTTCGCCGCGCGCGTGGCGATCTACCGCATGATGCGTCCCGGCGAGCCGCCGACCGAGGACGCGGTGCAGGCCCTGTTCCAGCGCCTGTTCTACAACCACGACACCTACGACCTGTCGCGCGTGGGGCGCATGAAGTTCAACGCCAAGGTGGGCCGCGACGAATCGACCGGCCCCATGGTGCTGTCCAACGACGACATCCTGTCCGTGGTCAAGATCCTCGTGGACCTGCGTAACGGCAAGGGCGAGGTGGACGACATCGACCACCTGGGCAACCGCCGCGTGCGCTGCGTGGGCGAACTGGCCGAGAACCAGTACCGCACGGGTCTGGCGCGCATCGAGAAGGCCGTGAAGGAGCGCCTGGGCCAGGCCGAGCAGGAGCCGCTCATGCCGCACGACCTGATCAATTCCAAGCCGATTTCCGCAGCGCTCAAGGAATTCTTCGGCGCTTCGCAGCTCAGCCAGTTCATGGACCAGACCAACCCGCTGGCCGAGATCACGCACAAGCGCCGCGTCTCGGCCCTGGGCCCGGGGGGCCTGACGCGCGAGCGCGCCGGCTTCGAGGTGCGCGACGTGCACGTCACGCACTACGGGCGCGTGTGCCCGATCGAGACGCCGGAAGGCCCGAACATCGGCCTGATCAATTCGCTGGCGCTGTACGCGCGCCTGAACGAATACGGCTTCATCGAGACGCCGTATCGCCGCGTGCACGAGGGCAAGGTGACCGACCAGATCGACTACCTCTCGGCCATCGAAGAGGGCAAGTACATCATTGCGCAGGCAAACGCGGTGCTTGACGACAAGGGCAATCTGACGGGCGACCTGGTGAGCGCGCGCGAGCAGGGTGAATCGACGCTGGTGTCGGCCGACCGCGTGCAGTACATGGACGTCTCGCCCGCGCAGATCGTCTCGGTCGCGGCGTCCCTCGTGCCCTTCCTGGAGCACAACGACGCCAACCGCGCCTTGATGGGCGCCAACATGTCGCGTCAGGCCGTTCCGGTGCTGCGGCCCGAAAAGCCCCTCGTGGGCACGGGCATCGAGCGCGTGGCGGCGGTCGATTCGGGCACTGTGGTGGTGGCCGAGCGCGGCGGCATCGTCGATTACGTCGATGCCACGCGCATCGTGATCCGCGTGCACGACGACGAGGCGGTGGCCGGCGAGGTGGGCGTGGACATCTACAACCTCATCAAGTACCAGCGCTCCAACCAGAACACCAACATCCATCAGCGCCCGATTGTCAAGAAGGGCGATACGCTGGCCAAGGGCGACGTGATCGCCGACGGCGCCTCGACCGACCTGGGCGAGATCGCGATCGGGCAGAACATGCTGATCGCCTTCATGCCCTGGAATGGCTACAACTTCGAGGACTCGATCCTGATCAACGAGAAGGTCGTGGCCGACGACCGCTACACCAGTGTGCACATCGAGGAGCTGGTGGTGATGGCGCGCGACACCAAGCTCGGTGCCGAGGAAATCACGCGCGACATTCCCAACCTCTCGGAGCAGCAGCTCAATCGCCTGGACGACTCGGGCATCATCTACGTCGGCGCCGAGGTGCTGCCGGGCGACACGCTGGTGGGCAAGGTCACCCCCAAGGGCGAGACGACGCTGACGCCGGAAGAAAAACTGCTGCGCGCGATCTTCGGCGAGAAGGCCAGCGACGTGAAGGACACGTCGCTGCGCGTCGAACAGGGCTCGCAGGGCACGGTGATCGACGTGCAGGTGTTCACGCGTGAGGGCATCCAGCGCGACAAGCGGGCACAGCAGATCATCGACGACGAGCTCAAGCGCTACCGCCTCGATTTGAACGACCGCCTGCGCATCGTCGAGGCCGACGCGTTCGACCGCATCGAGAAGCTGCTGGTAGGCAAGGTGGCCAACGGCGGGCCGAACAAGCTCGCCAAGGGCAGCAAGATCGACAAGGCCTATCTCGCGAGCGTCGAGCGCTTTCACTGGTTCGACATCCGCATGGCGGACGACACGGTGGCCGCGCAGCTCGAATCGATGAAGAACGCGATGGAGCACACGCGCCACGAGTTCGACCTCGCGTTCGAGGAAAAGCGCAAGAAGCTGACGCAGGGCGACGAGCTGCCCGCGGGCGTGCTCAAGATGGTCAAGGTGTACCTCGCCGTCAAGCGCCGCCTGCAGCCAGGCGACAAGATGGCCGGGCGCCACGGCAACAAGGGCGTGGTCTCCAAGATCGTGCCGGTCGAGGACATGCCCTACATGGAAGACGGCACGCCGGCCGACATCGTGCTCAACCCGCTGGGCGTGCCCTCGCGGATGAACATCGGGCAGGTGCTGGAAGTGCACCTGGGCTGGGCCGCCAAGGGCCTGGGCCAGCGCATCGCCGACATGATCGAGCGCGAGGCCAAGGCGGCCGAGGTGCGCAAGTACATCGAGCACATCTACAACGCGCGAGGCCGCAAGGAAGAGCTGGGGCAGTTCGATGACGCGGCGCTCATGGCCATGGCGCAGGAACTGAAGAAGGGCGTGCCCTTCGCGTCTCCGGTGTTCGACGGCGCTTCGGAAGAAGAAATCAAGGAAATGCTACAGCTGGCCTACCCGGAAGAGGTGGCCAAGGCCAAGGGCCTCACGGCGCCGCGCACGCAGGCCTGGCTGTACGACGGGCGCACCGGCGAGCGCTTCGAGCGCCCGACGACGATCGGCTACATGCACTACCTGAAGCTGCACCACCTGGTCGACGACAAGATGCACGCGCGCTCCACCGGGCCGTACTCGCTGGTGACGCAGCAGCCGCTGGGCGGCAAGGCGCAGTTCGGCGGCCAGCGTTTCGGCGAGATGGAAGTGTGGGCGCTGGAAGCCTACGGCGCCGCCTACGTGCTGCAGGAAATGCTCACCGTCAAATCCGACGACGTGCAGGGCCGCACCAAGGTCTACGAGAGCATCGTCAAGGGCGAGCACTCGATCGAGGCCGGCATGCCCGAGTCGTTCAACGTGCTGATCAAGGAAATCCGCTCGCTGGGGCTGGACATCGAGATGGACCGCTCCTGACGCAGGGTGGATGTAATGGAAAAGTGAGCTGATGGCGCTTGTTCATCAATGATTCCAGGTTGTTTTCATCTTGGAATTGTTGTATGGCAAGCGTTGGCAGCTAGTATTTTTGATACAAGGGAAAGAGTCACATGAAATCGCTACTCGACCTGTTCAAGCAGTTCACGCCCGATGAGCATTTCGACGCCATCAAGATCGGCCTGGCGTCGCCCGAGAAAATCCGTTCCTGGTCCTTCGGCGAGGTCAAGAAACCCGAGACCATCAACTACCGCACCTTCAAGCCCGAGCGCGACGGCCTGTTCTGCGCCAAGATCTTCGGGCCGATCAAGGACTACGAGTGCCTGTGCGGCAAGTACAAGCGCCTGAAGCACCGTGGCGTGATCTGCGAGAAGTGCGGCGTCGAAGTGACGCAGGCCAAGGTGCGCCGCGAGCGCATGGGTCACATCGATCTGGCCGCGCCGTGCGCGCACATCTGGTTCCTCAAGAGCCTGCCCAGCCGCCTCGGCCTGGTGCTGGACATGACGCTGCGCGACATCGAGCGCGTGCTGTACTTCGAGGCCTATGTCGTCACCGACCCCGGCATGACGCCGCTGAAGAAATTCAGCATCATGAGCGAGGACGACTACGACGCCAAGGTGGTCGAGTACGGCGATGAGTTCGTCGCCAAGATGGGTGCCGAGGGCATCAAGGATCTGCTGCAGGGTATCGACCTGGAGTCCGAGGTCGAGCGCCTGCGCGGCGACCTCACCGGCTCCGAGGCCAAGGTCAAGAAGAACACCAAGCGCCTGAAGGTGCTGGAAGCCTTCAAGAAGTCCGGCATCAAGCCCGAGTGGATGATCCTGGAAGTGCTGCCGGTGCTGCCGCCCGATCTGCGCCCGCTGGTGCCGCTCGATGGCGGGCGCTTCGCCACGTCGGACCTGAACGACCTTTACCGCCGCGTCATCAACCGCAACTCGCGCCTGCGCCGCCTGCTGGAGCTGAAGGCCCCTGAGATCATCGCACGCAACGAAAAGCGCATGCTGCAGGAGGCCGTGGACAGTCTGCTGGACAACGGCCGCCGCGGCAAGGCAATGACGGGCGCGAACAAGCGCGCGCTCAAGTCGCTCGCGGACATGATCAAGGGCAAGGGCGGGCGCTTCCGTCAGAACCTGCTGGGCAAGCGCGTGGACTACTCGGGCCGCTCGGTGATCACCGTGGGCCCGCAGCTCAAGCTCCACCAGTGCGGCCTGCCGAAGCTGATGGCGCTCGAACTCTTCAAGCCCTTCATCTTCTCGCGCCTGGAAGCCATGGGCATCGCCACCACCATCAAGGCGGCGAAGAAGGAAGTGGAAAGCGGCACGCCGGTGGTCTGGGACATCCTCGAAGAGGTGATCCGCGAGCACCCCGTGATGCTCAACCGCGCGCCGACGCTGCACCGCCTGGGCATCCAGGCGTTCGAGCCCATCCTGATCGAAGGCAAGGCGATCCAGCTGCACCCGCTGGTCTGCGCCGCGTTCAACGCCGACTTCGACGGCGACCAGATGGCCGTGCACGTGCCGCTGTCGGTCGAGGCGCAGCTCGAAGCGCGCACGCTGATGCTGGCATCGAACAACGTGCTCTTCCCGGCCTCGGGCGAGCCGTCCATCGTGCCGTCGCAGGACGTGGTGCTGGGGCTGTACCACGCCACGCGCGAGCGCATCAACGGCAAGGGCGAAGGCATGGCCTTCATGGACCTGGCCGAGGTGCAGCGCGCGCTCGACGCCGGTGAGGTGGAGCTGACCAGCAAGATCCACGTGCGCCTGACGCAGTGGGTCAAGAACAAGGAAACGGATGAGTTCGAGCCTGTGGTGAACCTCGTGGACACCACGGTGGGCCGCGCGCTGCTGTCTGAAATCCTGCCCAAGGGTCTGGACTTCAGCAACCTGAACAAGGCGCTCAAGAAGAAGGAAATCTCGCGCCTCATCAACGCGAGCTTCCGCAAGTGCGGTCTGAAGGAAACCGTGGTGCTGGCCGACAAGCTGATGCAGAACGGCTTCCGTCTGTCCACGCACGCGGGCATCTCGATCTGCGTGGACGACATGCTCGTGCCGCCGCAGAAGGCCGAGATCATCGGCCGCGCCGAGAAGGAAGTGAAGGAGATCGAGCAGCAGTACGTCTCGGGCCTGGTCACTGCCGGCGAGCGCTACAACAAGGTGGTCGATATCTGGGGCAAGGCGGGCGACGATGTCTCCAAGGTCATGATGGACCAGCTCAAGGTCGAGAAGACCGTGGACCGCCACGGCAAGCAGGTCGATCAGGAGTCGTTCAACTCCATCTACATGATGGCCGACTCGGGCGCGCGCGGCAGCGCCGCGCAGATCCGCCAGCTCGCGGGCATGCGCGGCCTGATGGCCAAGCCGGACGGCTCGATCATCGAGACGCCAATCACGGCCAACTTCCGTGAAGGCCTGAACGTGCTGCAGTACTTCATCTCCACGCACGGCGCGCGCAAGGGCTTGGCGGACACGGCGCTCAAGACGGCCAACTCCGGCTACCTCACGCGCCGACTGGTGGACGTGACGCAGGACCTCGTCGTGACCGAGGAAGATTGCGGCACGCACAACGGCACGCTGATGCGCGCCGTGGTCGAGGGCGGCGAGGTCATCGAGTCGCTGCGTGATCGCATCCTTGGCCGCGTGGCCGCCGAAGATGTGCTGCACCCCGAGACCCGCGCCGTGCTGGCGACGGCGGGCACGCTGCTGTCCGAAGACGTGATCGACGGATTCGAGACCGCGGGCGTGGACGAAGTCAAGGTGCGCACCGCGCTCACCTGCGACACGCGCTACGGCCTGTGCGCCAAGTGCTATGGCCGCGACCTGGGCCGCGGCGGCCTGATCAACCTCGGCGAGGCCGTGGGCGTGATCGCCGCGCAGTCCATCGGCGAGCCGGGCACGCAGCTGACCATGCGCACCTTCCACATCGGCGGCGCCGCCTCGCGCGCGGCCGTGGCCTCGGGCGTGGAAGCCAAGTCCAACGGCAGCGTGGGCTTCAACACCACGATGCGCTACGTCACCAACTCCAAGGGCGAGTTGGTGGTGATCTCGCGCTCGGGCGAGATCGTGATCCACGACGAGCACGGCCGCGAGCGTGAACGCCATCGCGTGCCCTACGGCGCCACGCTGCTGATCAAGGCCGACCAGCAGATCAAGGCCGGCACGCACCTGGCGCACTGGGACCCGCTCACGCGCCCCATCATCACCGAGTACGCGGGCCGCGTGAAGTTCGAGAACGTCGAGGAGGGTCTCACCGTCGCCAAACAGGTGGACGACGTCACGGGCCTGTCCACGCTCGTGGTGATCGACCCCAAGCGCCGCGGCTCGGCCAAGGTGGTGCGTCCGCTGGTCAAGCTGATCGACGCCAGTGGCAACGAGGTGAAGATCCCCGGCACCGACCACGCGGTGGCCATCGGCTTCCAGATCGGCGCGCTGATCCAGGTGCGCGACGGCCAGGACGTGGGCCCCGGCGAGGTGCTGGCGCGCATTCCGGTCGAAGGCCAGAAGACGCGCGACATCACCGGCGGTCTGCCGCGCGTGGCCGAACTGTTCGAGGCGCGCAGCCCCAAGGACAAGGGCATGCTGGCCGAGATGACCGGCACGATCTCCTTCGGCAAGGAAACCAAGGGCAAGGTGCGGCTGCAGATCACCGACCACGAGGGTGTCGTCTGGGACGAACTCGTGCCCAAGGAGAAGAACATCCTGGTGCACGAAGGCCAGGTGGTGAACAAGGGCGAGCACATCGTCGACGGCCCGGCCGATCCGCAGGACATCCTGCGCCTGCTGGGCATCGAGGAACTGGCGCGCTACATCGTCGATGAGGTGCAGGACGTCTACCGCCTGCAGGGCGTGAAGATCAACGACAAGCACATCGAGGTGATCGTGCGCCAGATGCTGCGCCGCGTCGTGATCGACAACCCGGGCGAGTCGACCTACATCGTCGGCGAGCAGGTCGAACGCTCGGAAGTGCTCAACACCAACGAGGCGCTGCAGAAGGACGGCAAGATCCCGGCCACGTTCACCAACCTGCTGCTGGGTATCACCAAGGCGTCGCTGTCGACCGACTCGTTCATCTCCGCCGCTTCCTTCCAGGAAACCACGCGCGTGCTCACCGAGGCGGCCATCATGGGCAAGCGCGACGAGCTGCGCGGGCTCAAGGAGAACGTCATCGTCGGCCGCCTGATTCCGGCGGGCACGGGCCTGGCCTACCATCAGGCGCGCAAGGTCAAGGACGAGATGGACGAGGCCGAGCGCCGTGCGATCGACGAGGCCGAAGCCGCCGAACTCGCCGAGGGCGCCAGCGCCGAAGCGGCCGCCACGCATGAAGGTGGCGACGCAGCGGCGCAGTAAGCAAGCGCACTCGCGCATGTGCAGGCCCGTCGAACCCCACGGTCGGCGGGCCTTTTCATTTCTTCAAGGCTCTGACGCATGACGTGGATGCATTGGCTGGCCCTGCTGCTGGCCCTGGGTTTGTTCTGGATGGTGGGTGCGTACAACCGCCTCGTGCGCCTGCGCTCGGCCGTGGTGCAGGCTTTTGGCGCGCTCGACACATTTTTCGTGCGCTGGATCGCGCTGACGAGCGAATGCCTGGCCGCGCTGGACGATCTGGCCCCCGACGGCGGCATGGCCGATGCCCACGCCGCAGTGGCTGCCGCGACCACGCAGCTGGGCGCCTCGCTGGCGGTGGCACGTGCGCGGCCGCTGGACGGCGGCGCGATCGCCGCGCTCGGGGCGGGCGTGCAGGCGCTCGCGGGGGCATGGCAGACGCTGACCAGCCACGATGGCGGGGGCGATGCGACGGTGCAGGGCGAACTTGCGCTGTGGGCGCGTCAGAACGAAAGCCTGCGCCAGCAAAGCGTTCCGGCGCGAACGGCCTTCAACGAGGCGGTGGCCGGCTACAACGGCGCCGTGGCCCAGTTTCCGGCCAGCGTGCTCGCCTGGCTGTTCGGCTTCAGGCAGACGCACAGCTTGTGATGGACCAGGCCCTGTCCACGCCGCTGTGGCGGCTGCTGCATGAGACCGCGGGCTGCGTGCGCGCGGTGAGTCAGGGCACGTCGGCCACGCTCGCCCTGGCGGCTGTCGCACCGCCGCTGCGCCCCGGTACGCAGGCGCTTGTCTTTCATGTGCTGCGCCAGTTGGGGCGCGCACGCTCGCTCGCGCGCGCCCTGGTGTCCCGTCAGCCGCAGGCCGATGCCCACGCCCTGCTGGTGACCGCGTTGGCGCTGCTGTGGGACCCGCTGGCGGCGCCCTACGAGCCCTTCACGCTCGTCAATCAGGCGGTGGAGGCGGCCCGGCGCAACGCCCGCACGCGCGCACAGGCCGGTTTCATCAACGCCTGCCTGCGCCGTTTTCTGCGCGAGCGTGATGCGCTGGTCGCGGCCACGCAGGGCGACGAGGTGGCGCGCACCAACCATCCGGCCTGGTGGCTGCGGCGTCTGCGCGCGGACCATCCCGAGCACTGGCAGGACATCGTCGAGGTGGACAACCGGCCACCCTCGATGACCCTGCGTGTTTCAGAGTCAAAAACGACTGTAGAGAAGTACCAACAAGCGCTGGCAGCTATCGGTATGAAAGCAGTCGAGACCGGGGACAGCGGCCTGATCCTGTGCCATCCCGTCCCGGTGTCGCGCCTGCCGGGGTTTGATGCGGGCTGGGTGGCGGTTCAGGACGCGGCCGCTCAACGCGCGGCGCCCTTGCTGCTCGATGGGCTCGATCCGCAGCGCCCCTTGCGTGTGCTCGACGCCTGTGCGGCCCCGGGGGGCAAGACGGCCCACCTGGCCGACTGGGCCAAGGCGCGCGGCGCGCCCTGGCGCGTGACCGCGCTGGAGGTCGATGCGCAGCGCGCGCGCCGTATCGACGAGAACCTGCGGCGGCTCGATCTTGCGGCGCAGGTGCTGGTGGCCGACGCGGGCGCCGTGGGCGCGTGGTGGCAGGTGGCGGGCGGCGAAGCCTTCGATGCCATCCTGCTCGATGCGCCGTGCACGGCCTCGGGCATCGTGCGCCGCCACCCCGATGTGCGCTGGCTGCGCCGCGAAAGCGACATCGCGCAGCTGGCGGCGCAGCAGGCGCGCCTGCTCGAGGCGCTGTGGCCGTGCGTGCGCGCAGGCGGGCGGTTGCTGTACAGCACCTGCTCGGTGTTTCGTGCCGAGGGCGATGAGCAGATCGCCGCGTTTCTTGCGCGCCACACCGACGCGCGCCTGATGCCCTCTCCGGGCCATATGTTGCCCACGCAGGGGGACGCGGGCGCCGCAGTCCGGGACAATGCGGATCGTGAGCACGACGGATTCTTTTATGCATTGCTGCGCAAGTCGGTGGCCTGACGGGGCACTGCCGCGCCGCCTGGGCCGCGCACTGCGGGTGTGGCTGACCGCTCTCGCGTTCCTCGGGCTGCTGCTGCCCATGGCGCAGGCCCAGGAGGCCGGGCGCGCCGCGCTGCAGCTGCGGGTGGAGCGCAGCGCGCAGGGCGTCTTCCTTTCGGCCGTGGTGCCGGTGCAGCTGCCGCCGTCGGTGGAAAACGCCTTGCTCAACGGCATCGCCATGCACTTCGTGGCGCAGGCGCAGATCCTGCGCCACCGCTGGTACTGGAGCGACAAGGTGCTGGTCAATGCCATGCGCTACGTGCGCCTGAGCTACCAGCCCCTGACACGCCGCTGGCGCGTGGCCCAGGCGTCCGAGCCCATCGCGCCCACCGGCCTGGGGATCGCGCTGGCACAGAATTACGACACGCTGCAGGAAGCGCTCGCGGGCATGGGGCGCATTTCGCGCTGGCGCGTCGCGCAGGCGTCCGAGCTGGACGAGGACACGCCCTACACCCTGCGCCTGCACTACCGGCTCGACACGTCCCAGCTCCCGCGTCCGCTGCAATGGGGCGCGGTCGGCGGGGTCAACTGGAACCTGCAGCTGGAGGGCGCGGCCCCCGTGCCCGAGACCGCGCAGCCGCTGCCCGAGGTGCCGCCGCAAGAGCCATGACGCAGGAATCCCCCCGTCCCGCAGGTTCGGCACGGCGCGCGGCCAGCCGCTCGCGCAGCGTGCGCTGGGCCGTGGGGATGGGCGCCGGCATCATGTCGGCGATCGCGGTCGTGCTGCTGTTCCTGCTCACGCTGGCGACGAACAACCGCGTGATCTACGAGCGCAATTTCAGCTGGCTGGTGGGGGTCAACGTGCTGGTGGCGGCCATCCTGCTCGCCGTGCTGGTCTGGGGCGGCGTGCGCCTGCTTGTGCGCCTGCGCAAGGGGCGCTTCGGCAGCCGCCTTTTGCTCAAGCTCGCGGCCATCTTCGCACTGGTGGGCGTGGTGCCCGGCCTTTTGATCTACGTGGTCTCCTACCAGTTTGTCTCGCGTTCGATCGAAACCTGGTTCGACGTGGAGGTGGAAGGGGCACTCAACGCGGGGGTGAACCTGGCTCGCGTCACGCTCGAAACGCTGGCGAGCGACATGGCCGCCAACACGCGCAGCGCCAGCAGTCAGCTCAGCCAGGTGCCCGATGCCGGGGCCGGCCTGGTGCTCGAGCGCATGCGCGACCAGCTCGGCGCCAGCGACCTCGTGCTCTGGAGCGCGGCGGGCCAGCCGCTGGCCAGCGCAGGCCAATCCTTGCTCAAGCTCAACCCGACGCGCCCGAGCGCGCAGATGCTGCAGCAGGCGCGCCAGCAGCGCGGCGCCTGGCAGATCGAGGGGCTGGAAGATGCCATCGATGCGCACGCGACGCTGCATGCGCGCGTGCGCGTGCTCGTTCCCGTGGTCAATCCGCGCGTGGGGCTGCTGGAAGAATCACGCTATCTGGAGACGGTGACGGATCTGCCTCCGGCGCTGGTGAGCAATGCCGTGGCCGTGCAGCAGGCCAATCGCGAGTACCAGGAGCGATCGCTCGCGCGCGTCGGATTGCGGCGCATGTACATCGGCACGCTCACGCTCAGCCTGTTTCTCGCGGTTTTCGGCGCGGTGCTGCTGGCGGTGATCCTGGGCAACCAGCTTGCGCGCCCGCTGCTGGTGCTGGCCGATGGCGTGCGCGAGGTGGCGGCAGGCAACCTCACGCCCAAGGCAGCGCTGGAAAGCCATGACGAACTCGGCCAGCTCACGCGTGCCTTTGCGCTCATGACGCAGCAGTTGGCGGATGCGCGTGCGCAGGCCAACCACAGCATGCAGGCGCTGGACAGCGCGCGCGCGCGCCTGCAGACCATCATGGACAACCTCACCGCGGGTGTGATCGTGCTTGACCCCGAAGGCTGCATCCGCACCTGCAACCCCGGCGCCACGCGCATCCTGCGGGTGCCTCTTGCCGCGTGGCAGGGCAAGCCGCTGGCCGAGGTTCCCGAGCTGGCCGATTTCGCTCACGCGGTGCAGCAGCAGTTCGAGCAATTCCTGGGCAGTGTCGACCGCCACGGCCTGGATCATTGGCAGCACGCCTTTGAGCTGCATGGCGCCGGCAATGCGGCGGCCGGCATGGCGTCGCAGGGCATCAGCCTCGTGGCACGTGGCGCCGAGCTGCCCGATAACGCGCGGCTGCTGGTGTTTGACGACATCTCCGAGATCGTCTCGGCCCAGCGGGCCCAGGCCTGGGGCGAGGTGGCGCGCCGCCTGGCGCATGAAATCAAGAACCCGCTCACGCCCATTCAGCTCTCCGCCGAGCGCCTTGCGCTCAAGCTCGACGGCAAGCTCGCGCCCGCGGAGCAGACCGTGCTCACCAAGTCCGTGAAAACCATCGTCGAGCAGGTGGATGCGATGAAGCGCCTGGTCAATGAATTCCGCGACTATGCCCGTCTGCCCGCGGCCAATCTGCATCCGCTCGATCTGAACGCCCTGGTGAGCGACGTGCTGCATCTGTACGGCGAGGAAACCGCGGCGGTGCCCGTTCGCGCCGACCTCGATCCGCGATGCCCGCTGGTGGCCGGCGATGCGCAGCAGCTGCGCCAGGTGGTGCACAACCTGCTGCAGAACGCCCAGGACGCCACCTTGCAGGCCGCGGCATCCGCCGAGCATCGTCGCGAGCCGGTGGTGCTGCGCACCAGCTGGAACGAAGGCACGCAACGGGTGCGCCTGACGGTGAGCGACGGCGGCATTGGCTTTCCCGAGCACATCCTGCGCCGTGCCTTCGAGCCCTATGTCACCACCAAGCCGCATGGGACGGGTCTGGGCCTGGCCGTTGTCAAGAAAATCGCGCAGGAGCACGGCGCGCGGGTGGACATCTCCAACCGCGTCGAGGAGGGCCGGATTCTTGGCGCGCAAGTCTCGCTATCATTCGAGGTGGCGCCGCAGGCGGCGGCATGACAAGACCGCCGCGGTGAATCGAGAGGGTGCATTCAAAGACATGGCAAATATTCTGGTGGTCGATGACGAGTTGGGGATACGCGACCTGCTGTCGGAAATCCTCAACGACGAAGGCCATAGCGTTGATCTCGCGGAGAACGCCAGCCAGGCGCGTTCGGCCCGCGAGACAAGCGCCTATGACCTGGTGCTGCTGGACATCTGGATGCCCGATACCGATGGTGTTTCGCTGCTCAAGGAGTGGGCGACCTGCGGTCAGCTCACCATGCCCGTGATCATGATGAGCGGGCATGCCACGATAGAGACGGCCGTCGAGGCCACGCGCATCGGGGCGTACTCCTTTCTTGAAAAGCCCATCACGCTGCAAAAGCTCCTCAAGGCCGTGGAGCAGGGCCTGACGCGCACGGCGCCGGGTTCTGCCAAGTCCAGGGGCAATGGGCGTGGCGGCGTTGCCGCGCCGGGCGTGAACATGTTTGCGCCGGGTGCGCTCGCTGTCGGCGAACCCCCTGAACCAGAACCTGATCCGGGACCCCTGCCGCACCAGGGCTTTGACCTCGATCGGCCCTTGCGCGAAGCGCGTGACGGATTTGAAAAGGCCTACTTCGAATTCCATCTGGCGCGCGAAGGCGGCTCCATGACGCGCGTGGCGGAGAAGACGGGCCTTGAGCGCACCCACCTGTATCGCAAGCTGCGCCAGCTCGGCGTCGATCTTGGGCGCAACAAGCGCAACGGTTGAAAGCGCGGCCGTGCCGTGGGTCGGCGCAATTTCCCCCTATAATCACGCGCTCTGGCCCGGTAGCTCAGTCGGTAGAGCAGAGGACTGAAAATCCTTGTGTCGGTGGTTCGATTCCGCCCCAGGCCACCATTTACTCAAAGCCCAACCCTTATCGGTTGGGCTTTTTTCTGCCCGAAACGCCATTGTTGGCGCGGTTCCGGACACCTGCCTCTTGAGCGCGCCCTTGCCGGGCCGCCGACTTTCGGCCTCGACATCGCCGGTTTTCTCTCTCCGTTCTCTGTTGGCCTCTTGACCGTCCAAGTGCCCAAGTCCACTGTTTTCGCGGGTTTGAGAGCAGGCGGTTGCGGTTTTCGTCTGCTCAGGAGACGGCGACCGAGAACGCAGAGCAACCGGCCTGGATGTTCACGCCGCCTGCAACGCCGCGATCAGCGGACACTGCACCTGCCCGCTCGTCGCGCAGCAGCGCTCGACAAGGCCCTGCAGCGCACCCTCAATCCTTTGCAGATCGGCAAGCCGGGCGCGCACGTCTGCTAGTTTGTGCTCTGCCTGCTCGCGAGCCTCGGTGCAATGCGACCCATCCTCGAGCTTGAGCAAATCCCCGATCTCGTCGAGGCTGAAGCCTATAGACCCGGCAATTAAGGGTTGAGTTTCGATCATCCGCCCTCAGCTACAGGGCATGGACAAAGAAGACGGACGCAAGCTGCCGCGGCAAGCGCAGCATGAAAGACGCAAGCAGGCGGTGCGGCTGCACCAGCGGGGCATGTCGGTCAAAGACATTGCTGCCGCGCTGGGGGTGGCCCAGGGCACCGTACGCAGCGCCGTCAAAGCGGTACAAGCCGGCGGCATCAAAGCGCTCAAGCCCAAACCCACGGGTCGGGCCGTCGGCCAAAAGAGAAAACTCACGCCCGAGCAAGAGTTGCACATCCAGCGCTTGATCTGCAAAAACCGCCCCGAGCAACTCAAGCTATCGTTTGCGTTGTGGACACGCGCCGCCGTGATGCTGCTCGTGCAACAAGAGTGCAGCATCGAGCTGCCCGTGCGCACCATGGGCGAATACCTCAAGCGCTGGGGCTTCACGCCACAAAGGCCCATCACCAAGGCCTACGAGCAACGCCCCGAGGCCGTCAAACAATGGCTCCAAGAGGAATATCCAAAGATTGCGCAACGCGCCAAGGCCGAGGAGGCCGAAATTCACTGGGGCGACGAGACGGCGGTAGTGAACACCGATGTGCGCGGGCGCGGCTATCAACCCAAGGCGCAGACTCCGGTGGCCTATGCGGTTGCGGGCAGTCGGCAAAAGCTCTCGATGATCTCCACCGTCACCAACCAAGGCAAAACACGCTGGATGATCATTGATGAGGCATTCAATTCGGACAAGCTGATCGAGTTTCTCCAGGCCTTGATCAAGGATGCGGGCAAGAAGGTGTTTTTGATTCTGGACAACCTGCGGGTACATCACAGCAAGCCGGTCAAGGCCTGGCTTGCCCGGCATGAGGCGCAGATCGAGGTGTTTTACTTACCCAGCTACAGCCCCGAGCTCAATCCGGACGAGAGACTCAATGCCGATCTCAAGTACGCCTTGGGCTCACGCGTGCAGGTGCGCACCAAGGACAAGCTCAGGCAGGCCACCGAGACACACATGCAGATGCTGCACGATAACCCTGAGCGGGTGCGTTCTTACTTCGAGGACCCGCGGGTGAGCTATGCCGCAGAGCAAAACTTAGTTGCCGGGTGAATAGGCGCTGAGCGGACTTGATGAAGCGCACGCGCCCCCGATCCGTCTCGCCATAGCGGCGGATGCCGCCCAGCGGGCGGTCAGGCTCCTGCATCAAACCCTTGCGCTGGTAGAAGCGGATCGTTTCGACGTTGACCCCGGCGGCCTCGGCCAGCACACCGATGGTCAGGGTTTCGGGTAGTTCGTTCATGGCGCTTGACTCCGTACTTAAGTACGGAAGTAAGCTTACGCCATGAATGCAGATTCCCCAACCGAACCTCGACCCAGCGGTGGGCGTGGTGCGCTGTTGACCGGCGGTCTGGCGGCCATCCTCGCGTCCACCTGCTGTCTCGGCCCATTGGTGCTGATCACGCTGGGTGTCTCCGGCGCGTGGATCAGTAACCTGACGCTGCTCGAACCGTATCAACCCTACTTCATCGGTGCGGCGCTCGTGGCACTGTTTTTCGCGTACAGGCGCATCTGGCGCCCCGTTGCAGCCTGTGAGCCTGGGCAGGTCTGCGCGCTGCCGCAGGTCAACCGCAGCTACAAGGCCTTGTTCTGGATCGTAGTGGCGCTGGTTATCGCTGCACTCGCATTCCCGCTGATCGCGCCCTGGTTCTACTGAAAGGAAACTGCCATGAAAAAACTCGTCGCCCTGGCCGCGTTGGCAGCGATGACCTCGCCCCTCTGGGCTGCCACCCAGAGCGTCACGCTGTCCGTGCCGGGCATGAACTGCGCCACCTGCCCGATCACGGTCAAGAAAGCGCTGACGAAGGTCTCCGGCGTCAGCAAGATCGACGTGAACCTGGATCGACGCGAGGCCAGGGTGACATTCGATGATGCGAAGGCGAATGTCGAGGCCCTCACACGCGCCACCAAGGACGCGGGTTATCCCTCGACCGTGGTGGGAGCCGCCAAGTGACGGTGGTGATCCTGGAATCGACGCTGACCTGTCCCGAGTGCGGCCACGCCAAGGCCGGGACGATGCCCACGGACGCCTGCCAGTGGTTCTACGAGTGCGAGCAGTGTCACTCCGTGCTCAAGCCCAAGCCGGGTGACTGCTGCGTGTATTGCTCCTACGGCACAGTGCCTTGTCCGCCGATACAGGAGCGTGGCAAGGACCGTTGCTGCGGCAGCTGATCACGCTAGGCGCAGTCGTTCACGCTGCTCGTCCCACCGTTGGGGAATGGCACGACGGCTGACGCTTTCCAGTGTCACGCCCGCAGCCGCGCCGATTGCGCAGGCTTCAACGATGCTGGGTGCCAACTGCGCCAATCGGGCGATCCGGCTGGCACGACCCAGATCGAGACCTTCAGCTTCGGCGATCTCAGTGATCGATGCGAAGCGTCCTTCGTCCATCAGCCTTTGCCAGTGGTGCGCGAGGCCGAGCGCCCGCAGCAAAGGGGTGTCCTGCGCCATCTCACGCACCTGCCGCTCACGGAGGGCCTCGTCCAGAAACTCCTGCGGCGCGTCCAGCGGCGTGATGACCTGCTTCTTCAGCCCCCGCTTCACCAGCGTCCAGGGCACAAAGGTTTCCAGTCGCACGCCGCCTGCCGGTGTTGGAAGCTCGTGAGTGATGGGGCGTCCGGTTTGCTTGCCGTAGTGCTTCTTGGACATCATCTCTCCTACCTGAAACGCTCAAATAGCTGGCGCTGCTCTGGCCAGAGTGCCGGAATGTCGTTTCGCATCAGCCACAGCAATGTGAGCTGCCGAGGCTGGCAGCCCACCATCAACTGCTCGATGACGTCCGGGGCAAGCCGGGCCAAGCGCAGCAATCGGCCGACCGTCGTCGGCATCAAGCCCTCGAGCCGGGCGATTTCGACCACGTTCTTGAAGGCTCCCGAGTCGAGCAGGGCGTTCCAGTACGTTGCGCGGGCGACAGCCTCGATGATGTGGACGTCGTGCGCAGATTCCCTCCCGTCGACCAGCAACTTTCCCTTCTTCCGTTTGAATTGCAGGGGCACGAAGGTTTCCAGTGTGTCGTCCATCAGGCTTCGACCTCCACCAGTTCCGCGCCGATGCCCCTTGGGGCGAACTCGCCGATCAGGGCGTCCCACCCCAGTTCCCGCCACTTCACCTTGATACCCTGCACCTCGCCGACGTGGACGAGGTCGATGCGCTCGATCATCAGGTTGGCGATGCGGTGACGCTCGACCGGGAACAACTGATCCCACACGTCGTTGAGCCGTCCCATCGCCATTACCGTGGTGGCCTCGTCGATCTGGGCCCCATTGCGCTGGATGTGGCGCACCACCGATGCGATAGATTCCGGGCTGGTCAGCACCGTGCGGATCTGGGCCACCACCGCTGCCTCGATCTCCGGCGCAGGTAAGCGCTCGTAGCTCTTGCCTGGTGCCCCGAACCGGCTTTCCGACTTGGACACGTAATAGTGGTACTTGCGCCCGTTCTTGCGCGAGTAGGTTGGGTACATCCGTTCGCCCGAGGGGGCGTACAGCAGGCCGCGCAGCAAGGCGTCAGTACGCGACCGGATCTTGGTTTCCACCGACCGGGCGTGCCCATCCCTGGCCAGCACCGCGTGAACCTTGTCCCAAAGCTCCTTGTCGATGATCGGCGGGTGAGCGCCGGGGTACCAGTTTCCTTTGTGCGACAACTCCCCCAGGTAGATGCGGTTGCGCAGCAGCTTGTGCAGGTACTTTTTGTCGATGCGCGTGCCGTTGCGGGTCTGGCCCTCCTGCGTCGTCCAGGCCTTGGTCGTGATGCCGTCGGCGGTGAGATTGACGGCGATCTGGGTCGGAGAGCCGATGGTCAGCATCTCCTCGAAGATGCGCCGCACCACCGCCGCCTCGGCCTCGTTGATGACCAGGAGGCGGTTGTCGACGTCGTAGCCCAGGGGCGGGACACCGCCCATCCACATCCCCTTGCGCTTGGCGGCGGCGATCTTGTCGCGGATGCGCTCGCCGGTGACCTCACGCTCAAACTGGGCAAAGGACAGCAGGACGTTGAGCATCAGCCGCCCCATCGAGGTGGTGGTGTTGAACTGCTGGGTGACCGACACAAAGGACACCTCGTGGCGTTCGAACACTTCAACCATCTTGGAGAAGTCGGCCAAGCTGCGCGTCAGGCGGTCGATCTTGTAGACCACCACGATGTCGATCTGGCCGCGATCAATGTCCGCCATCAGGCGTTTCAGCCCCGGCCGATCCGTGTTGCCGCCAGAGAAGCCGGGGTCGTCGTAGTCGTCGGCCACCGGAATCCAGCCCTCGGATCGCTGACTGGCGACGTAGGCGTGGCCCGCCTCCTTCTGCGCGTCGATGGAGTTGAACTCCTGGTCAAGTCGTTCATCCGAGGACACCCGGCAGTAGACGGCGCAGCGCTTGCGGGCGCGGGTAGCGGCAATCTCGCTCATCGCGCACCTCCCTTGCTCAGGCCAAAGAACAGCGGCCCCGACCAGTGCGCGCCCGTGATGTGGCGGGCCACCGCCGTCAGGCTCTTGAAGTTGCGCCCCTGGTACTCAAACAGCCCCTCGGCGGTGACTGTGACCCGGTGTTCGCGCTCGCCCCATTCGCGCAGCAGGATCGTGCCCGGCGCGAAATCGAACTCGCGCGGCTTGGCCCGCAGCTTGATCTTGGAGTGTTTTGCGCCGATGGCTTCCAGGCGCTGGCGGGTTGCGGGCGCAAGGCCACCAAAGGCCTCCTCCTGTAGCTTGTAGGCGATCCGGGACTCGACGTGGGTGCGGTTGGGGTAGTCCGGGCGGCGCGGGAAATACCGATCCCAGACCGTCCAGAGCTCGGACATTGGCAGGCACGCCAGTTCCGCGATCCGCGCGGCGACGGATGCTTGTTTTTCGTTCATCACAACTTCTCCTCTTGATAGGGGGTTGTATGAACGCGCTGGTCGGGCAGGAAGCCAAGGCCAACTGCTCTCTGTTTTGGCTCATCCGCGACGAGGGTGCGGACGATGGCGGCCGCAAGGATGGCGGCGATTTCGCCAGCACGGGCGCTGGCGCTCATCTCCGAGGGAGATGCGAGTTCGAGGTTCTTCATGACGGCTCCGAGGAATTGCAACCGTCAGGGATAGTGAGCCTGATCGTCCGAAGCGGATGGCAATTCCGGGTAATCGGCGGCAAAAACTTTCGCGTTAACTAAACAGTTGACAGACGGAACTTCTCGCAGTACGCTCCAGGCATTAACTAATCACGCAACTAGGAAACGACCATGCCTTTCGGAGCCTTCATTCGCAAAAAGCGCGAAGAGAAGAACATCCAGATGAACGAGTTCGCGCGTCAGCTTGAGATTTCGCCTGCCTACTGGTCGCGCATCGAACGCGATATGGAAAAACCGCCCAAGGATGAACTGATCCGCAAGGCGGCAGAGATTCTGGGCATCGACCCGGACGACGCCTTTGTCGAGGCCAGCCGCTTGCCCCCCGACATGCGCGACGATGTGGGCAACGTGGTGCGGATGTACCGCCGGGAAGTCACGGAGAAGAAGTGAATGCCGGTTCTGACCCTCGACTATCGGCATTGCGACCGCAAGCGCCCCAAATACATCAAGCACATCGAGATCGAAGCCATCGCCGCGCTGGCCCGTCAGCAGTTGGTCGGGGGTGGCGTTGATGCGATTGCCTTCGACACGCTGCGCCAAATCGAGCGCTTGAAGATCAACGGCATCGACTTCGCGCTTGAGGTCAGCGCCGAATGCGAGGTGCACGACGAGGACGGCAACCACGTCTTCGGTATCTGCGAGTACGACCCTGGTGTTCCCGACACCGCGATGGTGTGCGTCTCGCCCGTTGGCGAAAAACTCAGCGAACTGCTGGCACTGAGCACGCTGGCCCACGAATTGGGCCATGCAGTGTTCGATGCGCCGGGCTGGATCATGGACGGCAGCAAGGGGCCGGGGCTGTTCGATGCCTTCGAGCCAGCCGTGCAGCGCGCCTACCGCACCACCACGCCGGACAGCGAGCACTTGGCGAAGGTGCCCACCGGCGTACCGGCAGCGCTGGCGTCCGACGTGCATTTTGCCGAACTGCGCGCCAATGAGTTCATGGGTTCGCTGCTGGTGCCGCGCCAGCTCTTGAACGCGGCCGCAGAAGCGCTGGCCCCGGAATACAACGTCCACCTGCATCGCGGCCCGTCGATTGACCCGGAGATCCCCGGCACCAGCCTGCATCTCACCGCCGATGACCGAGCGGACATGGAATTACTGGAGCGCGCGCTGGCCCTGCGTTTTGGCGTCAACCCACGCTTTGTGCAGGTGCGCATGCAACGCTACGGCCTGATCCGTCCGGAGAACTTCGTGCGCTGACCATTGCCATCCCGCCCGCGCCGACCTCGCGTCGGCATTTTTTGAACCCAGCTATTAACAGTTCGCGCAATCGCGCACTTTCTGAAGGAGTCTGCCTATGCCTACCGGTCACACCACCACCGCCCAGCAGGAGAAAGTGGTCAACCCGAAGTCGTCACCGAAACGTGCGCGCGAACAGCGATCCGATGACGGCCCCACCATCCTGCCCGGGATGGAGCATTTCGTCGATCTGCTGCGCAAGGTCAAGCGCCCGGCGCTGGTGGTGCGCCTGCTCGAACACGCCAGCGGCGATGCGTTGCCGGAGCTGCAGGCACTGGCTGATGCCGCCAAGGGAAAACTGCCGGTCGAATCCCGTCAGGCATTTTTCCATTGCGTGGCCAAGCTGGATGATCCCATCCGTCAGCGCCTCGAGGATGCTGTTGAACGAGTGATCCTGCTCGGCGATGACTACGGCGCGCAGGCCGTTCAGGCGGTGCTCGATGCACGGCGCGAAGACGATGCCGCCGTACTCGCCGCGCCCAGCGACCGCCACAGCCGCGCACTGCACCTGTGCATCCTGCAGGAATTTCCCGAGGCCGGAGCACGCCGCGAAGCGCGCTTCGATCAGGCCGAGCACGAACAGGTGATGCACCGTCAGTGGAAAAGCGAGCACTTCTCCAGCCACTACCTTGGCCCCAAGGGGGTGGAGCCGAAAAGTGGCGATGACATTGAGGAAACGCTGCGCACACGGATTGCCGAGCTGTTCCCGCATGTGCCGAAGGAGCAAATCCTGATCGAGCAGTTTGTGCGGTGCGGCCTGTCGCACGCACAGCGCGAAGATGATGACGAGGCTGACGACGAACCCCTGACCCAGCTGCACACGCTGTGCGCCACCTTCAATGGCTCCACCGCGCATTACCGGCAGGTGGAAGATGGCCAGGTGGTCGATCACGAGGAACCCGCAGCCATGTCGGCGCGCTTTTCCTGGGAACCGGCCACCGGGGCGCTGACTGTGTTCTGCGAAGACCGGGAAAAGCGCCGGGAGCTTGCCACCATCTTCCGTGATGTGGCGTTGGCGCATGAGGGCGCGATTGATGACATGCCAATGCGTCAATTCGATCTGCTCGGGTTTTCGACATCGGCCATGCTCCAGCGGCTAGAACAGGATCGCATCGCGGACATCGAGAAAATCGACATCTTGCAGATCAAGGTGGCCAAGCCATTTGAGCAACAGATGGAGCTGGGTGGAAAAGCCGTCGCCCGGCAGCTGGCGAGCAAGATGGAAATCACCCGCGACCGGCGCGATGGTCGCAACATCTATCAGGTCGCCTATGAGGATTACGCCGCCGAGGATCTGAGCCAGTACGCGCTGGTGCAGGTGAAGCTGGTGATGCGCATGGCCGCACAGCCCCACCGCAAGGCCCACAACGTCGCCGTGCAGATCACCGCCCCCAACGGCCTGAACGACAAGAGCAAAACGGAGGACGACCGCAAGCGCGTGCTGGAGCAGTTGATCCGCCTCGGCGTCCTGAGCGAATTCTGAGGGAGCGCCGACAATGTCATTGCACCTGCGCTTCTTGATCGCCATCGACAGGCTATCGAGCCTGGCCACGCCTGTGCTGGCCACAATGCTCGGGCGTGACTGTTCACAGTTCCTGCAGCGGGGCTGGGTCACCGCCGAGGGTCATCTCACGCATGTGATGGCCCCGTTCCTCGACTCCGAATGCGAGGTCGAAATCGAGGCTGATCCGGATGCGGGGTGCTACCGCTATCGCAGCCCGCTGGACGGTCGCACTGTCGTGCAGCCATTGAACGAGATCGCGTTGTACGGCATCCAGATCGAGCCATGGCTGGCCGATTTGGCCCGCCTGATCGGCATCGAAGATCGGCGGCGCGCCAGCCGCCCATGCCGCACGCCACAGCACCTCTGGCACCTCGGCGACATGCGCATCGCCGGGACGCATGATTTTGCCCCGGTGTTTGTCGGGCGGGCGTGGGCGCGCGCGCCAGTCGCTGGCACATCCTCCGTTCTGGCCGACTCGGTGTGGTCGCGCGGTGGCGTGATTTTGCAGGCCCGCCGAGTTCAGGCAGATCTGCCCCGTGACCATGTGATTCGGGCGCTCGACGAGTTCGTTCGCGTGGATGACGGGCAGGATGTTTTCGACGCGAGCGCATTCGACCGGGTACTGCGCGGCTACGTCACGCCCAGTGGTGCGCCGGAGCCAGAGCAGTATCTACAAGGCACCCGCGTGAAATTGCCTCACTTTGCTTCATCACGACTGGTGAGTGATACGCGGGCGGCAATTCTGAAAGTGATGTGGGGCGTAGAAGGCAAGACGCCACCGGCTATGAAGTGGGTCGATGTCAAACCGCAAGTCCACTCTGCTGCCAGATCTTTTGATGAGGCCTTCGGCGACAAGGAAACGCGGGAGGACTTCCTCGTTCTCGTGAAGTCTGGCGGCTACTACCAAGTCCGCCGCCAATGAAGGTCGTAGATTTTTCCGGAGTCCGATCCGGATTCAGTCCGTAGTTCCATGCGGAGACTTCGATGTGCCCATTTCATCTAGGAGGCACATCGAAATGCAAACCCAAGTTCCAGCAACCCAAACCGGTCGGGACTCCTTCCGACCCAACCCCGGCGGTGCCGTGTGCATCGCCCTCGACGAAAACGAGCTCGCCATCCGCTGGGGGCTCTCCGTCAAGACCTTGCGCCGCTGGCGTCAGGAACAGCTCGGACCGATCTACTGCAAGCTCGGCCGCCGCGTCACCTACCTCCTGCACGAAATCGAAGCCTTCGAGCGACGCGTCTCGCGTTACTCCAGCTTCACTCGTGCGTACCAGTGAGGGAGATGGCCATGAACGATCTAACCATCTTCCCCGCCGACATCGCCGAGATGTCCGTCAGCCAGCTGGCTGCGCTGCCGCCCGAGCAGAAGGCGGAAATCGACAAGAACCTCGACGCAGCCATTGACTGGCTCAAGAAGGCACGCACCAAGTTCGATGCCGCGCTGGATGCGGCCTACGGAGAGCAGGCCCGCGCCGCACTGCGTGAATCCGGTCGCGATTTCGGCACCGCCCACATCAGCGATGGCCCGCTACATCTGAAGTTCGAGCTGCCCAAGAAGGTCAGCTGGAACCAGCAGCAGTTGACCGAGATCGCCGAACGCATCGTCGCCTCGGGCGAGAAGGTCGAGGGCTACCTCGACATCAAGTTGTCCGTCTCCGAATCCCGCTACACGAACTGGCCTCCGGCGCTGCAACAGCAGTTCGCCGCCGCCCGCACCGTGGATTGCGGCAAGCCGTCTTTCACCCTTTCCCTCGATTCGGAGTAATGACCATGAGCACCAACCTCATCGCTTCGCTGCGTCAACAGCTGCCGTCCATCTACGGTGAACACCTTCCCGACGAAATCCGGTATCGCCGCGCGGACGGCCAGGACGTCGTCGTCCCGCTCGATGCCGCCACGGTCGACGAACTGGCCTTCGCCATCCAGACGGCCAACGCGGAATCGCTGGCGCTCG
>OFTX01000218.1_pt1 | contig 35408 bp, 38 predicted proteins | sample 1775051 | NCBI WGS metagenome assembly OFTX01 (sample SAMN08195772, study PRJEB24354) | sludge metagenome | isolation source: sludge from phenol fed wastewater aerobic bioreactor A | place: India: Nagpur | collected 2016-09-15 | reverse complement strand
CTTCTGGAAGGCGGGCGATTCGGACAGCGACAGCCGGATCCACACCGAGACGGCCAGCAGCAGGATGGACACCAGGAAGGGAATGCGCCAGCCCCAGTCGTTGAACGCGGGCTCGCCCATGACCGTGCGGGTGCCGAGGATCACGAGCAGCGACAGGAACAGGCCCAGCGTGGCCGTGGTCTGGATCCACGACGTGTAGGCGCCGCGCTTGCCATGCGGCGCGTGTTCGGCCACGTAGGTGGCCGCGCCACCGTACTCGCCGCCCAGCGCCAGGCCCTGCAGCATGCGCAGCGCGATCAGGATGATGGGGGCGGCCACGCCGATGCTGGCGTAGTTGGGCAGCACGCCGACGATGAAGGTCGAGATGCCCATGATCAGGATGGTGACCAGGAAGGTGTACTTGCGGCCCACCAGATCGCACAGGCGACCGAACATCAGGGCGCCGAAAGGCCGCACCGCGAAGCCCGCGGCGAAGGCCAGCAGCGCGAAGATGAAGCCGGCGGTGGGGTTGACGCCGGAAAAGAAATGAGAGGCGATGATGGCGGCCTGCGAGCCGTACAGGTAGAAGTCGTACCACTCGAACACCGTGCCCAGCGACGACGCAAAGACCACGCGGCGCTCGCCCGGCGTCATGGGCCGGTGCGCGGCGGCATGGCGCAGATCGCCGCCCGCAGGTTTGGTGATGGCAATGCTGGCCCGGTTCATGATGGTGTCGTCCGACGGGTCCTGTGTCTGGTGTGCTGTGCTCGTCCCGGCCGCACGCGGACGGCCGCAGCCGAAAAGTTAGGCAATATTGCTGACGCCACGCTGACGCCGTGCCCAGCCATGGCGCCGCGTCATGCCGGCGCAGGCGGCCTGGCCTGCGCCGCGCCGGCGGCATCAGGCCGTGGCATCGTCTTGCGCGCTTTCGCCGTAGGCCTCGTCCTCTTCTACGGGAAATATCACGCGCAGCCGCGTGCCGGGCAAGGCCGCGGGCCGTTGCGGCGGCAGAAATTCGATGCGCGCGCCGTGCTGTTCGGCGATTTCCTTGACGATGGACAGGCCCAGCCCGGTGCCGCCGCTGCCGCGCGAGCGGCTGGAGGAAACCCGGTAGAAGCGTTCGGTGAGCCGGGCGAGATGGCTGGCGGGGATGCCGTAGCCGGTGTCGCTGACCGAGTAGGTCGCGCCGTCGCCGCTGCGTCGCCAGCGGATCGCGATGCTGCCGCCGGCCGGGGTGTAGCGCACCGCATTGCTGACCAGGTTGGACAGCGCGCTGTGCAGGTCCTTCGGCGAGCCGAGCAGGTCGAGTCCGGCGTCGGCCTGCACGGTGACGGTGTGGCGGCCCTGGCTGAGCGCCTCGGCCTCCTTGCGCAGCGTGGCCAGCAGCGGCGCCATCGGCACGCGCTCGTCCTCGACGTGGTGCTGGGTTTCCAGTCGCGACAGGGTGAGCAGGTCTTCCACGATCTGGCCCATGCGCTTGGATTGCGCGCGCATCTCGCCGAGCACCGGCGCCAGCGCGGGCGCGTCCTCGGGATCGATCAGCTCGAGGTAGCCGTGGATCACGGTGAGCGGCGTGCGCAGTTCGTGCGAGACGTTGGCGACGAAGTCGCGGCGCATCTGTTCCAGCCGGGTGACGTGGCTGGTGTCGCGCGCCAGCAGCACCTGCTGGCGGCGGCCGAACGGCAGCAGGCTCACGCTGATCTGGCTGTCCGGCTTGCCGGGGGCGACGGTGTCGTGCAGCGGTTCGCGCTCGTTCTGGCGCAGCCAGTCGGCCAGTTCGGAGGCAGGCAGACGCTGGCCCAGCGTGGCGCCGCGGTCGCGCGGGGCATGCAGCCCGAGCAGGTTTTCGGCGGCACGGTTGAACCAGCGCACGTGCTGTTCGGTATCGAGCAGCACCACCGCATCGGGCAGCTGGCTGGCGGTGCGGCGCAGGTCGCGCAGACTGGAGGCGAGGCGGCGGTTGCGCGTCATGAGGCGGTCGTGTTTCGCGGCGGCGGTCGACGCCATGATGGGGCGCACCGGATGACGCTCGCGCGTCAGCAGCAAGACGATTTCCGCCACGGCGACGATCGCCACGCCAGCCGCGACGCGGCCGCCGGCCAGCCAGCCGAGCAGCGCGCCGGCGGCGAGGACGGCGAAGCAAAGGGCGGGGAGTTTCCAGCGTTGGGTGTTGGGCATCGGAGGGTGGGCAGGGCTGATGCGAAGAGCTTACAAGCGTTCCCCCTCACCCCGGCCCTCTCCCCCAAGCACAGAGCTTGGGGGATAGGGAGACTGGCGGCTCAGACGCTGGCCGAGAAGCGGTAGCCGCTGCCGCGCACGGTCTGCACCATGTCCTGCAGCTGCCACGGTTCCAGCGTCTTGCGCAGGCGGCGGATGTGCACGTCCACGGTGCGTTCCTCCACGTACACGCTGCCGCCCCACACGTGGTCGAGCAGCTGCGCGCGCGAGTACACGCGCTCGGGGTGGGTCATGAAGAAGTGCAGCAGGCGGTATTCGGTGGGGCCGATCGTCACCGGCTCGTCGCCGGCGAACACGCGGTGCGCGGGGCCGTCGATACGCAGCCGGCCCTGTTCCACCACGCCGTCGCCGTCGTCGCCGTGGGTGCGGCGCAGCACCGCCTTGATCCGCGCGATCAGCTCGCGGGTGGAGAACGGCTTCACCACGTAGTCGTCGACGCCGGCCTCGAGGCCGTTGACGCGGTCCATCTCCTCGCCGCGCGCGGTGAGCATGATGATCGGAATCTCGCGGCTCAGCTCCTCCTTGCGCAGGCGGCGCGCCAGTTCCAGCCCGCTCATGCCCGGCAGCATCCAGTCCAGCAGGATCAGGTCGGGCACCTGCTCGGAGATCGCCATCTGCGCGGCGCGGGCGTCGGCCGCCTGCATCGCCTCCATGTCGGCCTTGCGCAGGGCGAACGCGATCATCTCGCGGATCGAGGTTTCGTCTTCGACGATCAGGATGCGTTTGTGCACGCGGGCAGGATCCGTTGGCCTGTGACCGGGATATTGCAATGCAGAAATGTTACGCGGCAATGACATGGGGTGCCGCGGGCTGCCTCAATCGCGGCTTGTATCCAGGCTGAAACACAGGCGCCCCGCGCAGCGCCCGTCCTGCAACTGCTGCGAACCGTTGCGGGTGGCGGGGTTGTCCGGGGTGGCGATCTTGCGCTTGCGCAGTTCCAGCACCAGTGGGGTGAGTTCGGCGATGCGCGCCTGGATGCGGGCGCGGGCGTAGTAGCTGAGGTCGTCGCGCTTGAGCAGGCGCTGCAGCTGTTCCATCGCGTCGAACGGGCGGCCGGAGTAGTAGCTGGCGTCGGCCCAGGCCTCGCCGGCGCGCTCGCCGTCGCCGGCCTTGTCGCTGGCGCGGGCGTAGGCGCTGTAGAGCTCGGGCTGGTCGCTGTTTTCCAGCAGCGGGCGCAGCAGCTCGGCCGCGTTGGCGGCCTGTTGCTTGTCGCCGTGTTCGGTGAGCGCGGTGGCGTAGGCCAATGCCACCGCCTTGTTGCGCGGCGATTGTTCGTTGAGGTTGCGGTACAGCGCCAGTGCGGCGTCGCGCTGGCCGGCCTGCAGCTGCGCATCGGCCAGCGCCAGGGTGAGGATCAGGCTGCCCGCATGCGCCTTGAGCAGCGGCTGCAGTTGCGCGATGGCCTGTGCGCCGTGGCCGCTGCGGGTGAGCGCCAGCGCGTAGCCGTAACGGTTGGCCGGCGTGTCGAAGCTGGGCTGGTTCCTGAAGTTGGCGCTGTAGTAGTTGCCGAGCTTGCCGGCGTCGCCGGACAGCACGCGCACGCGTTCGCGCATCAGCGCGTAGGTGTCGAGGCCGTTCGGGTCGGCGGCATTCCGGTCGAGCCGGATCGGCGCGCGTACGAACGGCATCGGCGCGGTGATCTGTTCCCACTGGCCCTTGAGCAGGGTGTCGCCGGAGGGGCGCTGCTTCTGCGCGGCGATCAGCGCGCCGGCGCGCGCCTTGGCGTCGGCGATGCGGTCGGTGGTGACCGGGTGGTCCTGCAGGAAGGAGGGCGCCTGGCCGCCCGCGCCGGCGCTCAGCACGTCCTCCATGTGGCCGAAGAACGCGGCCATCGCGTTCGGGTCGAAGCCGGCGTTGGCCAGCGTCTGGATGCCGGTGCGGTCGGCCTCGATCTCGTCCTTGCGGGTGAAGTTGATCTGCTTCTGCGCGAGCAGGCCCTGGCCGCCGGCGAGCACCGCCATCGGCGCGTCGCCGCTCTTGCTGCCGGCGCCGGCGGCGATCGCGCCCAGCAGCACCAGCGCCATCAGCGGCGCGTCCTTCTTCGAGGCCTCGAACGCGCGCTGCAGGTGGTTCTGGGTGATGTGGCCGATCTCGTGCGCGATCACGCCGGCCAGCTCGCTCTCGTTGCGGGTGATCGCGATCAGGCCCGCGTTCACCGCGATGTAGCCGCCGGGCGCGGCGAACGCGTTGATCTCGTTGTCCTTGACGATGAAGAACGCGAAGTGGTCGCGCGGCTTGGCGCAGGCGGCCACCAGGCGGAAGCCGAGGTCGTTGATGTAGTCGTCCAGCAGCGGGTCGTCCACCACCATGCCCAGCGCGCGCATCTGGCGCAGCATCGAGGCGCCGTAGTCCTGCGCCTCCTGCGGCGAGATCAGCGCGTTCGCCGAGCTGCCGAGGTCGGGCAGGCGATCCTGCGCCCCGGCGGCGAAGGCGAGGCCGGCGAGGATCAGGGCGGTCAGCAGGCGCGTGGCGGGGCGTCGTGGTGCCATGGGCGTGGGTTGGAGGACAATATCGCTATGACCATCGCCGGCGGGCGCAGTTCAGCGCCGGCCGGCTTGTTTTTCGAGCATGTGCCGCCATCTGGTCGGCAGCTTTCCGTGGAGCCTGGCAATGCCCAAGATCGAAGTCTATTCCACCGCGGTGTGCCCGTACTGCGTGGCGGCGAAGAACCTGCTCAAGGCCAAGGGGCTGAGCTGGGAGGAAGTGCGCGTGGATACCGATCCGGCCCAGCGCGACACCATGCTGGCGCGCAGCGGCGGCCGCCGCACCGTGCCGCAGATCTTCGTCAACGACCAGCACGTGGGCGGCTACGACGACCTGGTGGCCGCCGACCGCAGCGGCAAGCTGGCGGAGCTGCTGGGCGCAGCCGCATGAGCGGCGGCAGCCATGGCGGCAAGGACCGCGTGGCCGAGTTCACCGCGTTCCGCCAGCGCATGAACGAACGCATCCTGGCCGAGGACAACCAGGTGGTGCGGCGCTTCTTCGCGCTCGACACGCAGACCTACAAGCCCGGCGCGCTGGACGTGAAGACCAAGGAGCTGCTGGGCCTGGTCGCCTCGATGGTGCTGCGCTGCGACGACTGCATCAGCTACCACGTGGCGCAGTGCAAGGAAGCCGGCGTGACGCGCGAGGAATTCTTCGAGACCTTCAGCGTGGGCCTGGTGGTGGGCGGTTCCATCGTGATCCCGCACCTGCGCCGCGCGGTGGATTTCCTCGGCCAGCTCGAAGCCGGCGACGCCGCGCCCGGCGGCTGCGGCGAGCACGCCTGACGTGCATTTTCTCCCTCTCCCCCGAGTTTGCTCGGGGGAGAGGGCTGGGGCGAGGGGGCAAGCTCTTGCCTTGGGCATCCGCGCCACGCCACGCTGAAAGCCCCCCTCACCCCAACCCTCTCCCCCAACGGCTTCGCCGTTGGGGGAGAGGGAGTGTCCACGGCATGCCGTTTCCCGCAACGCTGCGTGCGAGGATTTTCAATCTCTTGCGCGCGCTCCCGCCTGTTCGCTGCCGTACGGATCGGCGATAATTGCAAGGTTGTCGACCCTGCATGCCGCGGCATCGGCACCGGTCGAACGGCTTCATTCCCCAAGGAGTTTCCCCCATGAGCAAGACCATCGCGGTGATCCCGGGCGACGGCATCGGCCCGGAGATCATGACCGCCACGCTGCGCGTGCTCGACGCGCTGGACTGCGGCTTGAAATACGACTTCGTCGACGCCGGCATGGTGGCGCTGGAGAAGCACGGCGACCTGCTGCCCAAGGCCACGCTGGACAAGATCGCCGAGCACCAGGTGGCGCTGAAGGGCCCGCTGACCACGCCGATCGGCGGCGGCTTCACCTCGGTCAACGTCACCCTGCGCCGCCATTTCGACCTGTACGCGAACGTGCGCCCAGCGGTTTCCTTCCCCGGCACCAAGGCACGCTTCGACAACATCGACATCATCACGGTGCGCGAGAACACCGAGGGCGCCTACCTGTCCGAAGGCCAGACCCTGTCCGAGGACGGCGAGGTGGCCACCGCGCTGGTGCGCAACACCCGCAAGGGCGCCAGCCGCATCGTGCGCTACGCGTTCGAGCTGGCGGTGAAGAAGGGCCGCAAGAAGGTCACCGCGGTGCACAAGGCGAACATCATCAAGACCGCCTCGGGCCTGTTCCTCAACGTGGCGCGCGAGATCGCCAAGGAATACCCGCAGATCGAGTTCAACGAGATGATCGTGGACAACACCTGCATGCAGCTGGTGATGAAGCCCGAGCAGTTCGACGTGATCGTCACCACCAACCTGTTCGGCGACATCCTCTCCGACCTCTGCGCCGGCCTGGTCGGCGGCCTGGGCCTGGCGCCGGGCGACAACATCGGCGAGCACGCGGCGATCTTCGAGGCGGTGCACGGCTCCGCGCCCGACATCGCCGGCAAGGGCATCGCCAACCCCTGCGCGCTGCTGCTGGCCGCGGCCGACATGCTCGACCACCTCGGCATGGTGGCCAAGGGCGACAAGCTGCGCGCCGCGATCCGCGACACCATGGCGAACGACCGCGACAGCGTGACGCCGGACCTCGGCGGCAAGGGCAGCACCGAGAGCTTCGGTGCGGCGATCGCCAAGCGCGTCGCCGCCTGATCCGTTTCGTCGGATACGAAAAAGCCGCGGGAAACCGCGGCTTTTTCGTGGGCGCCATGCTCGCCTTCAGTGTGCGGCGGGCTGGTAATGGCCGCCTTCGGTGCGCGTGGCGATGCTGAGCCGGTTCCACACGTTGATGACGCCGATCAGCAGGATGAGGTCGACCACGGCAGCCTCCTCGAAGTGCTTGCGCAGCTCGGCGTACATCGCGTCGGGCACCGGGGCATGGCCGGGCAGTTCGGTGAGCTCCTCGGCAAAGGCCAGCGCGGCGCGCTCGGCTTCGCTGTACAGCGCGGTTTCGCGCCAAGCATCGAGCAGGAACAGGCGCTGGGGAGTCTCGCCGCCGGCCAGCGCGTCCTTGCTGTGCATGTCGAGACAGTACGCGCAGCCGTTGATCTGCGAGCAGCGCATCAGCACCAGCTCGACCAGCTTGGGATCGAGATGGCCGCGTGCGCGGATTTGCTGGCCCAGTGTCACCAGCGGCTGCATGGCGGGGTAGTACGGATCGGTTGCGATGCGGGTCATGGGCTTGTCCTGCGGTTGTCTGGAAGCTGTGCCGCGTCGCGGGTCGTGGCATGCGAACGCGGCGTGGTCGGGTGCCGGTTGCCTCAGGCTCCGGTCAGCGACGTGCACTCGTCGCGGGTCATGCGGTAGCCCTGGGCCAACGGGGTGTGGCCAAGCAGCGTTGCCTTGCCCGGACTGCCTGACCGGTAAATCCGGATACCGTCCATGGCCGTGGCTTTTTCGCCGTCGATGCGGATGTCGGCAAGCGGGGCAGGTGCCGGGGTGCGCCCGGGCAGCCCGACCACGATGGCGGTACCGCCCCGGGGGATGCTGAGGTTGCCGATTTCCTGGTCGCCGTCGTCGGGCTGGAGGTACAGCTGTGCGCCGAGCTGGCCGTCGGGCAACACTTGCAGCACATACGTGCCCGGTGTTCCGGCGGGTGTCGGCACACCGATGCGCGTGAAGTACCTGCTGACGTCTTCGCCCGAAAACTCGACCTTCAGGTCGCCCTTGGCTTCGGTGATGGCCAGCGGGGGCGCTGCCGTGCAATCCAGCTTCGGCACCCGCTCGGAATACTTCCTCGCCTGGTATTTCAGCAGGGAGGCCAACTCCGCTCTGTCGCATTGGCCCAATGGTGTGGCGATGTCGCCGCCGGCGGGAGCCGGCCCGCCGCTGCCCGGCTGGCAGGAAACATCCTGGCCATGCGAGGTGTATATGCCGCCCTTGTGGAAGTCGTTGTACCGCGACACGAAGTAGCCGTCGCGTGCGTCGGGGCGAAGCAGCGACCGGCCAAGGGCGAATTTGGCGTTTGTCTCTATGCCCAAGAGGTCGAGCACGGTCGGCGCAATGTCGTAACCGGCGCCTTCCCCTTGCCTGGCTTTCGGGATGTCCTGGCCGATGACGATAAGCGGCAGCTTGTAGTTCCTTGCGTCATCGCCGAACAGGTCCAGCATTTGTTCGTTCGCAAAAACCTGATGGTCGCCGGTGATCACCAGTACCGTGTTTTCCAGCAGCTTGTCCTGCTTGAGCTGGTCGATCCATTGCCCGACGAGCTGGTCGGTGCAATGCACGGCGTTGAGGTAGCGGTCATGGCCGTCCCCATAAGGGCGGCAGCCGTCGTACGAGAAGCCCGGGATGTGCGTGCCGATGGTGAAGATGGTCAGGTTGTAGGGGCGGTGCGCTGCGTCGAGGCGCTTGATTTCCGCGATGGATTCCTGCAGCAGATCCTTGTCGCTGATGCCGTAGGAGCCGGGCGTCTGGTACACGTTCCGCCTGGCCCAGTCTTCCTGGCCGACGACGCGGTCGTATCCGTGGAGTTCGAGGAACGGCCCTGCGCCGGCGAAGTTCCGGCTGGTTCCGGCGTAGTAGATCTGCTCATAACCGGCCTTGTGCAGGACATCCCCGAGGCACGGCATCTGGTACACCCGGTTGCCGAAGCCGGCCATCGAGTCGTTGCCGCCTTCGAACGGCAGAAGGGTGCCGCATTGGGTATTGACCAGGCCCTCCATGGTGAAGTAGCTGCTCGCGTGGATGAACGGGACGAGGCTGTCCGTGCGGATCATTCGTTCGAAGTTCGGAGCGATGCCGGGGTATCTCGTTGCCGGCTTCATCATGACCCCGCCGGACTCCACGTAGAGCAGGATGAGATTGCGCGGCTGGGCGGCGGCCTTGGCCTGGAGCGACGATTTTGTCGGTAGATCCAGGTTGACGATCCTGTTGCCCGACCACTTTGCGGTCAGGCCGGGCGGGATCTCCACATTGCTGGGGTGTATCCAGGTTTTCGTGGCGGTGGCGAGCTGCCACAGCGGGATCGTGTGATAGCCCTTGGCGAGGAGGAACAGCGAAAGCAGGACGATGGCAACGGTGCCTTTCGGTCCGGTGACGGCGGGCCTCGATGCGTGAGCGTGGATGAACGCGTAAATGACGGCCAAGCCAACGCCGAAGATCACGAAGTACCGCGTGTATTGGTTCCAGGCCATATCGACGGCTTCCGCCTGAAGGCTCAGGAAAAAGCCGTCGTCGAAGCCGCGGCCCGAGAATTGGGCGGTGCCGAAATACAGGATGTGGGTAAAAAAGACGATGGTAACGACGATGGCAGCGGCGATCGACCATGTCTTTGGCGCGTACCTGTGCAAGGGCGCGCTGGCAAGCAGCAACCCGGTGATGCCAAGGCCGGCCGCCAGCCCTCGCCATGCGAATGCTCTTCCCGTGACGTAGTGGAGACCCAGCAAGAGCGGGGTGGACAACAGCAGCGCCATGGCTATCCATAGCCCCCAGGTCCTGACCCAGGCGGGGAGTGCGGGGGACTTGCGCATCAATGCGCTGGCTTCCGTGGAAGCCGGGGACGTGTCGTTGCTCATGGGCCTCCTGGCCGGCTGGCGGGTCTGCGGTCGCGGGGTGGATGTCAGGCAGTGCTGACGGGATCGGTGCGTGGGGTGCGGTTCAGCGCACCAGCGGCCACGGCGCCAGCACGAGCAGCCACAGCAGCAGCGCGATGCCGGCGTACTTCAAGGCGCGGAACAGGGCGGGGTGCTTGCGCTTGAACGCGCGGCTGCGCTCGCGGTTGCGCTGGTTGAGCGCGAACACGCGGTTGACGAAGCCGGTCTTCTCGGTGGGCGATTCCTGGTTCGGCGAGGCGGTGATCTTGCCCATGAAGGCGCCCACGCGGTGGTTGATCGCGCGCATCAGGGGCGACTTCAGCGGGCGCTCCACGTCGGCAAAAAAGATCACCCGGGGCTGGTCGGTCTTGTTCTCCACCCAGTGCACGTAGGTTTCGTCGAACACCACGTCCTTGCCGTCGCCCCAGGCGTGCTCCTCGCCGTCGACGAAGATCGCGCAGTCGCGCGAGTTCGGGGTGACGAGGCCCAGGTGGTAGCGCAGCGAGCCGGCAAACGGATCGCGGTGCGGGTTGAGCCTGCTGTGCGGGGCCAGCGTGGCGAACATCGCCGCCTTGATGCCGGGGATGGACTGCACCAGCGCCACGGTCTTCGGGCACAGCGCCTGCGCCGAAGGCAGCGGCTCGCCGTACCAGGTGAGGTAGAAGCGCTTCCAGCCCTGCTTGAAGAAGCTGGCGAAGCTGGCGTCGTTGCCGCGGGCCGCGGCGCGGATGTGGCCTTCGTCGGAGAGCGCCAGCGCCTCGTCGCGGATCGTCTTCCAGTTCGCCTGGATGATGTCGAGCTGCGGAAAGCCGCGCCGGTCGAGGATGGGCTTCGCCGGAACCGCCGAGAACGCGTACATCAGCAGGTTGTACGGGGCGAAGATCGCCGAGTGGTCGACGAGCTGGCGGTCGAAACGCAGCCGCGCCCGGCCGCGCAGGTGCACCAGCAGCACGCACAGCACGAACAGCAGGAGCAGGATCAGCAGGACGAGGCGCGGAGTCATCGGGATGGGCGGAAGGGAGCGGCGGGACAGAACGCCATTCTAGCGCCCGTGCCGCCAACCGCCGCAGCGCACCCGCTCAGTGCGACAACACACGCAAGGGCGCGCCGCCGGGCTGGTAGCCGTGCGCCAGCGCGCGCTGCACGTAGGCCACGGCACGCCGCACGGCGCTGCGCGGCGACTGCCCCTTGGCCAGTTCGGCGGCGATCGCCGAGGCCAGCGTGCAGCCGGTGCCATGGGCTTCCAGCTGCAGCCGCGGATGGCGCAGCTCCAGCACGCCGCGGTCATCGAAGAAGCGATCCACCACCTCGCGGCCGCTGCCGTGGCCGCCCTTGAGCAGCACGGCTTTCGCGCCCAGCGCGCGCAGCGCGGCGCCGGCATGGGCGCAGTCGTTCGCGCTGCGGATCGGGTGGCCCAGCAGCGCCTCGGCTTCGGGCAGGTTCGGCGTGAGCACGTCGGCCAGCGGAATCAGCTCGTTCGCCAGCACCGCGATCGCGCCCTCGTCGAGCAGGCGGGCGCCGCTGGTGGCGATCATCACCGGATCGACCACCAGCCATGCCGGCTGGCGCGCCGCCATCTCGCGCGCCACCAGCCGCACGATCGCCGCGCTGCCCAGCATGCCGGTCTTCGCCGCGGCGATCGGGAAGTCGTCGAACACCGCGGCGATCTGGCTGCGGATGTGCGCCAGCGGCACCGGATGCACCGCGGCCACGCCGCGCGTGTTCTGCGCGGTAATTGCGGCGATCGCCGACAGGCCGTGCACGCCACGCGCGTGGAAGGTCTTGAGGTCGGCCTGGATGCCCGCGCCACCGCCGGAGTCGGAGCCGGCGATGGTGAGGGCAACGGGGGGCGAGGTGGGGGGCATCGATGCTTGGGTGTTGTCGTGCTGTCAGGCGCGTTTGCTGCCGGATGACCAGCTTCGCTGTTGTGAAGCGCCTCTGGTCTTGACCGGAATGACGAGCACAAATCCCACAGCGCCCCTCATGCATGCTCTGCTTTTGATCGTCATTCCGGCGCAGGCCGGAATCCAGTCACAGTAGAGTTGGGTAGAGATCACGCCACTCGGGGTTTTCGCCTTCGATCAGTCGCAGCTTCCAGGCGCGTTTCCATTCCTTGAGTTGCTTTTCGCGGAGAATGGCAGACTCCATTGTTTCGTGCAGCTCGTACCAGACCAGGTCATGGACACGATAGCGGGAGGTGAAGCTTTCGACGGCTTCGCTGCGGTGCTCCCAGACACGTTTGACCAAGTTGCTGGTGACGCCAATGTACAACGTGCCGTTTCGCTCGCTGGAGAGCATGTATACGCAAGGTTGCCGCCTGTCCATGGCATTGTCTCCACTGGATTCCGGCCTGCGCCGGAATGACGATCAAAGGCACTCTTCCTTCGACCTTACAAGGCCTCGGACGCGAAATCCGCCAGCCTTGAGCGCTCGCCGCGACGCAGCGTGACGTGGGCCGAGTGCTCCCACTGCTTGAAGCGGTCCACCGCATAGGTGAGGCCGGAGGTGGTTTCGGTCAGATACGGCGTGTCGATCTGTTCCACGTTGCCGAGGCAGACGATCTTGGTGCCGGGGCCGGCGCGGGTGATCAGGGTCTTCATCTGCTTCGGCGTGAGGTTCTGCGCCTCGTCGATGATGAGATAACGCGACAGGAAGGTGCGGCCGCGCATGAAGTTCAGCGAGCGGATCTTGATGCGCGAGGCGAGCAGGTCGTTGGTGGCCTGGCGGCCCCAGCTGCCGCCTTCCTCGGGGTTGGCGAGCACCTCGAGGTTGTCGGTGAGCGCGCCCATCCACGGCGTCATCTTCTCCTCCTCGGTGCCGGGCAGGAAGCCGATGTCCTCGCCCACGCTCACGGTGGCGCGGGTCATGATGATCTCGCGGTAGCGCTGCTGGTCCATCACCTGCGCGAGGCCCGCGGCGAGCGCGAGCAGGGTCTTGCCGGTGCCGGCGGTGCCGAGCAGGGTGACGAAATCGATGTCGGGATCCATCAGCGCGTTGAGGGCGAAGTTCTGCTCGCGGTTGCGTGCGGCGATGCCCCAGACGTGGTGGTTGGCGTGGCTGTGGTCGTCCATCAGCACCAACGTGGCGCGGTCGTCGCCGTCCAGGTGCAGCACGCGCAGTTCCACGCCGCCCTCGCCGGGCAGGTACAGGCACTGGTTCGGGTACCAGTCCTCGTCCGCGTGGCGGTCGAGCTTGTAGTAGGTGCGGCCGCGCTCGTTCCAGGATTGCACTTCCGGATGCTTGTCCCAGAAATCCTCGGCCAGCGCCGCGGAGCCGGTGTAGAGCAGGGCGAAGTCGTCCAGCGCGCGGTCGTTCTCGTAATCCTCCGCGTCGATGCCGTAGATCTTCGCCTTGATGCGCAGGTTGATGTCCTTGCTGACCAGCACCACCGAGCGGTCGGGGTTCTGGTCGCGCAATTCGATCACCGCGGCGAGGATCAGGTTGTCCGCCTTGCCGTGGTTCGCGCTGGTGCGTTGCTGGAAGTACAGCCGGCCCACCGCGGCGCCGCGCTTGAGGTTCACGCCCTGCGGGTTGGCCAGCTCCAGCCCGTTGGAGATGCCGTGGCCGTTGCCGCGCACGATCAGCTCGTTCAAGAAGCGGCTGACCTGGCGGCCGTTGCGCGAGACTTCCGAGCCGCCCTTCTTCTTCTCGTCCAGTTCCTCCAGCACCGTCATCGGGATGAACACGTCGTGTTCCTCGAAACGGAACAGCGAGGTGGGATCGTGCAGCAGCACGTTGGTGTCCAGGGCGTAGATGCGCTTGCTTGCGGTCATGCGGCAGGAACCTCGCGTGGGACAATACGAAGGGAGCGCGGCATGGGGGCTGCCGCGGTGGCAACGGAGTGGGGCGGTACGGTCACTGGGCGGGGATGGCGTCGAGCACGGCCTGGGCGTGGCCGGCCACCTTCACGCCGCGCCATTCGGCGGCGAGCTTGCCGTCCGGGGCGATCAGGAAGCTGCTGCGCACCACGCCCAGGTGGCGCTTGCCGTACAGCACCTTCTCGTGGATCACGTCGAAGGCGCGGCACCAGATTTCGTCCGGGTCGGACACGAGCGGGAACGGCAGTGCCTGCTTGGCGGCGAAGTTCGCGTGGGATTTCGCCGAGTCGCGCGAGACGCCGACGATCTCGGCGTGGCGCTGCTTGAACCTCGGATAGAGGTCGCGGAAATCCTGCGCCTCGGTGGTGCAGCCGGGGGTGGAATCCTTCGGGTAGAAATACAGCACCACCCATTGGCCCTTGAGGTCGGCGAGCTTGAGCGTGTTGCCGTCGCCGGTGGTGCCGCTGAGGGCAGGGGCCTTCTTTCCGAGGTCTGGCATGGTCTCTCCGGAAACCCGACGGGGTTTCGCCTGTGCATGGGGCAGAGACTAGCGCGACGGATGTTACGGAGACAGCCTTGTCAGGCACGTCGTACAGGGTGCAAGCTAAAACTTCACCGGATCCATGATCGCATCCAGGTTCAGGCCGTCGCACAGCTCCAGGAAATCGTCGCGCAAGGCGGCGATGTGGATGTCGGCGGGGATGCCGATCGTGAACTGCGCCTGGAACATCTCCGCGCCGGTCTGCATCGCCAGGTAGCGGGTGGAGTGCAGCTGCTCCACGCTGATGCCCTGCTGGCTGAAGAATTCGACGATGCGCGCCACGATGCCCGGGCGGTCGGCGGAGATGATCTCGACCATGTAGGGCAGCAGGTGCGAATTCGGCTCGCGCGGCGCGGTGCGGTAATGCGCCAGGCGCAGGTTCTCGTCGCGCGCCAGCTTGTTCAGCGCCGTCTCCAGCTTGGCCAGCGCGTCCCACGCGCCGTTCGCCAGCAGCATGATCGAAACCTCGTTGCCGATCGTGGCCACGCGCGACTCGGCCAGGTTGCAGCCGGCGTCGGCGATGCGCCGGGTCAGCGCGGTGAGCGGCGAGTGCGCGGCCGAGGTCAGCGCGTGGATCAGCAACTGGTTGTCGCTGCCCGAGCGGGCGGAAGCGGAGGGCGTCGGTTTCAATGGAATGGCCTGTGCCGGAACCCGCGCGGCGCGGGCATTGCGCCGGCCAGCTTACTTGCCGCTCGCGCAAGCCCGCAAGTAACATGCAAGGCCCGATTCCTGAGCGGTATCCCACCTTGGACATTCGCGGAAGCATCTGCGCGCTGGCCACGCCGTTCGCGCCCGACGGCGCGCTCGACCTGCCGGCGTTCGCGCGCCTGCTCGATCATCAGCTCGCCGGCGGCACGCAGGCGCTGGTGGTGGCCGGTTCCACCGGCGAAGCGCACATGCTGGAGCACGACGAGTTCGACCGCCTGCTCGCGTTCGCGGTGGAACACGTTGCCGGCCGCGTGCCGGTGATCGCCGGCACCGGCGAGGCGGGCACCGCGAAGACCGTGGCGGCCACGCGCCGCGCGAAGGCGCTGGGCGCCGACGCCGCGCTGGTGGTGACGCCGTACTACGTGCGCCCCACCCAGGAAGGCATGCGCCGGCACTTCCTCGAAGTGGCCGAGCACGGCGGCCTGCCGGTCATTCTTTACAACGTGCCCAGCCGCACCGCCTGCGACCTGCTGCCGGAGACGGTGGCGCAGCTCGCCGGGCACCCCGGCATCGTCGGCATCAAGGAGGCGCGCGCCGACGCCGAGCGCATCGCCGCGCTGGCGGAACTTGCGCGCCCGGATTTCGTCTATCTCTCCGGCGACGACGGCACCGCCGGGCAGGCGATGCTGGCCGGCGCGGCCGGCACCATCTCGGTGGTGGCGAACCTGGTGCCCAAGGCGTTCCGCGCGCTGTGCGACGCGGCCACCGGCGGCGACCGCGCCGCCACCGCGCGTTGCGACGACTCGCTGGCGCCGCTGCTGCACGCGTTGAACTGCGCACCGAACCCGATCGCGGTGAAGGCCGGCTTGCCGGAACTGGGGCTGGGTTCGGCGCTGCCGCGGCTGCCGCTGGTGGAGCTGGCCGAGGGTCCGGAGCGCGCCCGCTTGCGCGAGGCCTTGTCCACTCTGGCATCCTTGGCGCACGCCGCCTGAGCGTTCGCCGCGTTGGCGAACACCATCGAACTTCCCACGGAACCCCATTGCATGAAGAAGTCCTTGCTCCTCGTGACCCTGCCGACGCTGGCCCTGGCCGGCCTGCTGCTCTCCGGTTGCGGCATGTTCCGATCCACGAAGGCGTGGGAAACGGCCAAGCAGGAGGCTCCGCTGGAAATTCCGCCGGGCCTGGACACGCCGCCGGCGAATGCCGCGCTGGTGATCCCGCCGCCGGGCTCCAACCAGCCGCAGGCCGCGTCCGCCAGCAGCGACCAGGTTGCCGACGGCTTCGTGGTCTCCGACAGCGTCGACAACACCTACCAGAAGGTGGGCCAGGCGCTGGCCGGCGGCAGCCTGGGCCAGGTGGTCAACCACGACGACAGTGCGCACAGCTACACGGTGAACGTGGTGGGTGGCGAAGCGCCGGCGCCGAAGAAGGGCTTCTTCAGCCGCCTGTTCGGGCACAAGGACAAGGGCGCGGCCGGCACGAGCGGCGGCGTCCACCCGGTGCAGATCACGGTGGGCACCAGCGGCACCAACGCCAGCGAAGTGCGCGCGCAGGGCAACGCCGGCGCGGTGGCCAAGGCGATCGACGTGCTGAAGGGCCGCCTCGGCGGCTGAGGCCGCAGCGGTATCCCACGAGCGAAAATGCCGCCCCAAGGGCGGCATTTTTCATGGCGGCGCCGCGCCGTGTTTCAGCGTTCGAGCAGGCCCAGCTTGTTCGGCTTGCCGTCCCAGTCCTTCGCGTCCGCCGGGGCGTCCTTGCGCTCGGTGATCACCGGCCACGCCTTCGCCAGTTCGGCGTTCAGTGCCACGAAGTTCTCCTGCCCGGCGGGCACGTCGTCCTCCGGGAAGATCGCGTTGGCCGGACACTCGGGCTCGCACAGCGTGCAGTCGATGCACTCGTCCGGGTCGATGGCGAGGAAGTTCGGGCCTTCGTGGAAGGCGTCCACCGGGCAGACTTCCACGCAGTCGGTGTACTTGCACTTGATGCAGTTGTCGGTGACGACAAAGGTCATGGGGGCGGGGCTCTTGCGTTGTGGCGTTTGCAAGTATGACTGCAACGCGTCGAAAGTGAGAAGTCGCTGGCGCGACTTGGGCGCTGTCCCTTCGCTTGCTTGCGGGAGTGGGGTTGGGAGAGAGGGGCTTTTGCTCTCGCGCTTTCGCAAGAAACAAAGCGGTTTCGGTCGCCTGCCGGCGCCCGAGTTCCTTCTCTTTGCTGGCCCAAAGAGAAGTAACCAAGAGAAATGGCCTGTTCAATCCGCCGACCCTACAAGCCCGCCATGTCGAGGGGGTTGGACCAACGCTCGTCGACACGTCGCCCCACAGTGGCCACCCTGCGTCGTATCTGGAGACTGAGGTTGGAGAGCGATTGCCGAAGAGCGGCTGCTGTGGCTTTTGCTCAAAAAAACAGCCGGCGCGACCTGGATCGTGCCGGCTGTTCCTGAGTAGTGCGGCCATGGATGGCCGCTGGTGGCGCTAGAGCGGAGCGAACGTTGAAAACTCGTCGCTACCTGTCACGCCACGGCGATTCCGGACGAATCGCAAATTTGAACAGTGCGGCCATGGATGGCCGCTGGTGGCGCTGGTACAAGGCGAGCGCTTGAAGCTTGCCGTACTGCCACGCCGTGCGGCGATTCCGGACGAATCGCACAAGCAAATGGCGCTCCCAACGAGGTTCGAACTCGTGTTCCCGCCTTGAGAGGGCGGTGTCCTGGGCCACTAGACGATGGGAGCGGATCGAAGCGGAGCGCGCTAGTATAGCCGAAATGTTTCGCCCGGCAATGCCCCGGCGATGGCGGGTAAGATGAGCGGCTGGGCCGCCGCGCCGCCGCCTTGGCAGCGCGCCGGACACGATAGCCGCAAGGACTCCACACGCTTGAATTCCGAAGCCAGGAACGACGCCAGGCCCGCGCTGCGCATCATCCCGCGCGAGCAGCACACGATTTCCCGCAAGAACATCAGCAAGGCCGCGCTGCGCGTGCTGTACCGGCTCAACGAGGCGGGTTACGACGCGTTCCTGGTCGGCGGCGCGGTGCGTGACCTGTTGCTGGGCGGCAAGCCCAAGGATTTCGACGTGGCCACCAACGCCACGCCGGACGAGGTGAAGAAGCTGTTCCGCAACTGCCGGCTGATCGGTCGCCGCTTCCGCCTCGCGCACGTGGTGTTCGGGCCGGAGATCATCGAGGTGGCCACCTTCCGCGGCACCGGCGAGGAAGAAGGCGCGGAGGGCGAGCGCCACATCGTCGACGGCCGCATCGTGCGCGACAACGTGTGGGGCACGATCGAGGAGGACGCGCTGCGCCGCGACTTCCGTGTCAACGCGATGTACTACGACATCAGCGACTTCTCCGTGCGCGACTACGTGGGCGGCATGCAGGATCTGGAAGACCGCGTGCTGCGCCTGATCGGCGAGCCGGCCACGCGCTACCGTGAGGATCCGGTGCGCATGCTGCGCGCGGCGCGGCTCGCGGCCAAGCTCGGCTTCGGCATCGACGCGGCCGCCGCCGCGCCGTTCGAGGAACTGGGCGTGCTGCTGACCGAGGCGGCGCCGGCGCGGCTGTTCGACGAGTCGCTGAAGATGTTCCTCGCCGGCTACGGGCTGAAGAGCTTCCGCATGCTCGAACAGTACGGCCTGCTGAAGTGCCTGTTCCCGGCCACCGCGCGCGCGCTCAAGCGCGGCGACGAAGCCTTGCGCGCGCTGGTCGAACAGGGCCTGGCGAACACCGACGCGCGCGTGGCCGAGGGCAAGTCGGTGACGCCGGCGTTCCTGTTCGCGGTGCTGCTGTGGGGCGAGGTGCGCGACCTGGCGCAGCAGCAGATCGCCCGCGGCAAGGACGCCAACGAAGCCTGGGCGCGCGCCGCGCTGCAGGTGGTGGCCGAGCAGTGCCAGCGCGTGGCGATCCCGCGCCGCTTCACCTTCACGATGGAAGAGATCTGGTCGCTGCAGCCGCGCTTCGAGCAGGTGCAGCGCAAGAAGGTGTTCCGGCTGATGGAGCATCCGCGCTTTCGCGCCGCGTTCGATTTCCTGCTGCTGCGCGCGCACGAATCGCCGGCGATCCGCGAGCTGGGCCTGTGGTGGGCGCATGCGCAGCAGCTGCCGCACGATGTGCTGGCGGCGGCGCTGCCCACGCACGGCGGCGGCAGCGAGCCCGAGGCGGCCGCGGCGGCCGGCCCGGCGCGCAAGCGGCGCCGGCGCAAGCCCGCGGCGAAGTCGAAGCCGGCGTGACCGCGGCCTGCATCGCGCTGGGCGGCAACCTGGGCGACCCGCGACGGCAAGTGCTGGATGCCGTGGACGCGCTGGCGCGCCTGCCCGCCACGCGCCTGCTGCGCCGTTCGCGGCTGTATCGCACGCCGCCGTGGGGCGTGCTGGAGCAGCCGCCGTTCGTCAATGCCGCGGCGCTGCTGGAAACCGGCCTCGCGCCGCATGCGCTGCTCGATGCGTTGCTGGCGATCGAGCAGCGCGCCGGCCGCGTGCGCGCCGAGCGCAACGGCCCGCGCACGTTGGATCTCGACCTGCTGCACATGGACGGCGTGCAACTGGACGACGCGCGCCTGACCCTGCCGCATCCGCGCATCGCCGAGCGTGCCTTCGTGCTGCTGCCGCTCAACGACATCGCGCCCGACCTGGTGCTGCCGGGGCAGGGCCGCGTGGCGGACCTGCTCGCCGCGGTCGACACGCAAGGCTGCGCGCCGCTGGCCGATTGATGCGGTGCAGCGGATAATCGACCGACTCCCGCTTCCGAGACGACCCCGTGTACGTGGACCCCGCCCAGCTCCCCGCCCGCAAGCCGGTCACCGTGCCCGGCCTGCACGCGATGAAGGCCGAAGGCCGCCGCATCGTGATGCTCACCGCCTACGACTACAGCTTCGCGATGCAGCTGGAGTTCGCCGGCATCGACGTGGCGCTGGTGGGCGATTCGCTGGGCATGGTGGTGCAGGGCCACAAGAGCACGCTGCCGGTGACGCTGGACCACATGGTCTACCACACGCAGACGGTGGCGCGCGGGCTGTCCGCCACGCTGCTGGTCGCCGACCTGCCGTTCATGGCCGACCGCGACCTTCCGCATGTGCTGGAAGCGGGCGCGCGACTGGTGGGCGAGGCGGGCGCGGCGATGGTGAAGATCGAGGGCGCCGCGCCGCACATCCTCGACGCGATCGCCGCGCTGGTGGCGCGCGCGATCCCGGTCTGCGCGCACCTGGGCCTCACCCCGCAGTCGGTGCACAAGTTCGGCGGCTTCCGCATCCAGGGCCGCGAGCAGGAGACGGCCGAGCGCATCCTCGCCGAGGCGCAGGCGGTGCAGGCCGCGGGCGCCGACCTGCTGGTGCTCGAAGGCGTGCCCAGCGCGCTGGGCGAACGGGTGACGAAGGCGCTGCAGATCCCGGTGATCGGCATCGGCGCCGGCCCGCAGTGCGACGGCCAGGTGCTGGTGATCCACGACATGCTCGGCATCACGCCCGGCAAGCGGCCCAAGTTCAGCAAGGATTTCCTCGCCGGCCGCGATTCCGTGGCGGCGGCGATCGCCGCCTACGCGGCGGACGTGCGCAGCGGGGCGTTCCCCGCGCCCGAACATTGCTTCAACTGAGCGAGCAGGTACCTATGCAAACCGTGCAAGACGCCCCGTCCCTGCGCGCCGCGGTGCGTGGCTGGCGCAGCCAGGGCCAGACCGTGGCGCTGGTGCCCACCATGGGCAACCTGCATGCGGGGCACTACTCGCTGCTGAAGCTGGCGCGCGCGCGCGCCGACCGCGTGGTGGCCAGCGTGTTCGTCAACCCCACCCAGTTCGGCCCGAACGAGGATTTCGAACGTTATCCGCGCACGCTGGCGCAGGACCAGGCCGGCCTGGCCGAGCACGGCTGCGACCTGCTGTTCGCGCCCGAGGTGGCCACGATGTATCCGTTCGGCGCCGAGCACAGTGCGAGCATCCATGTGCCGGGGATCACCGACACGCTGGAAGGCGCGCACCGCCCCGGCCATTTCGACGGCGTGGCCACCGTGGTGTGCAAGCTGTTCAACCTGGTGCAGCCGGACCTCGCGGTGTTCGGCCAGAAGGATTTCCAGCAGCTCAAGGTGATCGAGCGCATGGTGCGCGACCTGGCCTTGCCGGTGAAGGTGATGGGCGCGCCCACCCTGCGCGCCGACGACGGCCTCGCGCTGAGCTCGCGCAACCAGTACCTGTCCGACGCCGAGCGGGCGCTGGCGCCGCTGATCCGGCAAACCCTGCAACAGATGCGCGAGCTGCTGGGCAAGGGTCATGCGCGGCGCATCATCGAGGAAGCCGCGCAGTCGAAGCTGGAGCGCGCGGGCTTCGTGCCCGACTACGCCGCGATCCGTCGCGCCGAGGACCTGGCCGAGCCGGCCGAGGGCGAACGCGAAGGGTTGGTGGCGCTGATCGCCGCGCGGTTGGGCACGACGCGTTTGATCGACAACCTGCCGTTCGATTGATGGATCGCGAAAGACCGTCGTCCTGACGGTCTTTCGCGTGCGGCACATCCCTGTGCCGCGGAAGCCGCGATATTTCTTGCGCCCCGTTGGCTGAACGGCCGATGTTGCGACGCAATGTCGGCGGTTCGATAATGCGCGTCCACGCGGGCCGTTCCCGCAGGAACCCGAAAGTCATGCATCTGAACATGTTCAAGGCGAAGATCCACCGCGCCACCGTCAGCCACGCCGAGCTGCACTACGAGGGCTCGATCGCGATCGACGGCGAGTTGCTGGACGCCGCGGGCATCCGCGAGTACGAGCAGATCCATGCCTGGGACATCAACAACGGCGAGCGTTTCGTCACCTACGCGCTGCGCGCCGAGGAAGGCTCGGGCATCATCTCGGTGAACGGCAGCGCCGCGCGCAGCGTGGAAGTGGGCGACCTCATCATCATCGCCGCGTTCGCCCAGCTCGACGAGAAGGAGCTGGCGCAGTTCCAGCCCACCTGCGTCTACGTGGACGCGAACAACCGCATCACTCACACCAACCGCTCGATCCCGAAGCAGATGGCGGCGGCCTGAACCTGCCGATCCCGATTCTGCCGATGTAGGAGCGCACCCTGTGCGCGAATGCCTTTGGCTTCGATCAAGCACCAAGGCCATCGCGCACAGGGTGCGCTCCTACAGATGGTTCATCAGAACGCCGGCAGCACCGCGCCCTTGTACTTGGTCTCGATGAACGCCTTGATCGCGGGGCTGGTCAGCGCCTGCGCCAGCTTCTGCACGCGCGGATCGTGCGCGTTGTCGGGACGGCCCACCAGGTAGTTCACGTAGGGCGAGTCCTTGTCCTCGATCAGCAGGGCGTCCTTCTCCGGGTTCAGGCCCGCCGCCAGCGCGTAGTTGGTGTTGATCAGCGCAAGGTCCACCTCGTCCAGCGTGCGCGGCAGCATCGCCGCCTCCAGCTCCTTGAACTTCAGCTGCTTCGGGTTCGCCGCGATGTCCTTCGGCGTGGCCAGCGCGTTGCCGGGGTCCTTCAGCGCGATCAGGCCGTGTTTGGCGAGCAGCAGCAGGGCGCGGCCCTCGTTGCTGGGGTCGTTCGGCAGCGCCACGCTGGCGCCGTCCGGCAGCTGGTCGATGCGCTTGATCCGGCGCGAATAGGCGCCGAACGGCTCGATGTGCACGCCCGCGATCGGCACCAGCTGCGTGCCGTGCTCGCGGTTGAACGCGTCCAGGTAAGGCTTGGTCTGGAAATAGTTCAGGTCGATGTTCTTCTCGACTACCTGCGTGTTCGGCTGCACGTAGTCGGCGAACACCTTGATCTCCAGCTTTACGCCTTCCTTCGCGAGGATCGGCTGCACCTGCTTGAGGATCTCCGCATGCGGCACCGCAGTGGCGGCCACGGTGAGCGTGTTCGCGTCCTGCTTCGGCGCCGAGCAGCCGGCGAGCAGCACGGCAAAAGCCGCGATGCCAAGCAGCCGTTTCACGACGGCTTGCGGGCGATGCCGGCGAGCAGCAGCAGGGCGAGGACGGCGGAGAGCGCGGACAGCAGCATCGGTCATGACGGTTTCCAGGGAAGTTGCAGACTAGACGTCCAGACGGCGGCGGGGAAATAACCGGATCACTGGCGCTTATAACGCGCCACGATGCGGTCGCCCAGCATCTGCAGCAGCTGCACCAGCAGCACCAGCAGCACCAGCAGCACCACGGTCACGACCATGTAGTCGGACTTGTAGCTGAGGTAGCCATAGCGGTAGGCGAGGTCGCCGAGTCCGCCGGAACCGATCGCACCGCCCATCGCGGTGTAGCCCACCAGCGCGATCGCGGTCACCGTGATGCCGGCGGCGATGCCGGCGCGCGCCTCGGGCAGCAGCACGTGGCGCACGATCTGCCAGGTGCTGGCGCCCATCGCCTGCGCCGCCTCGATCACGCCCTGCTGCACCTCGCGCAGCGCGGTCTCCACCAGCCGCGCGAAGAACGGCGCGGCGCCGATCACCAGCGGCGGGATCGCGCCGCGCACGCCCAGCTTGGTGCCCACCAGCACGTAGGTCACCGGCATCAGCACGATCATCAGGATGATGAAGGGCACCGAGCGCAGCACGTTCACCACCAGCGAAGCGACGCCGTACAGCTTCGGCATCGCGCGCAGCTGGCCGCGGCCGGTGAGATAGAGCAGCACGCCCAGCGGCAGGCCGATCGCCACGGTGAGCGCCAGCGCGCCGCCCAGCATCAGCAAGGTGTCGAGGCAGGCGCGGCCCAGTTCGCCCCAGTCGTCGATGTTCGGGGACAGCGTGTGCAGCGGGTTCATCGGGGCAGTTCCTCGATCTCGATGCCGGCCTCGCGCAGCGCGGCCAGCGCGGCGTCGGCGTTCGCGCCTTCCAGCGCCAGGATGAGCTGGCCGTAGGGCAGTTCCTTGATGCGGTCGATGCGGCCGGCGAGCAGGTTGAAATCCACGCCGCTCTCGCGCATCACCCGGCTCAGCACCGGGCTCAGCGTGGTGGCGCCGCGGAAGGTGAGGCGCAGCACGCGGCCGGCCACCTGCGCCAGCGGCGCCTGCACGCTGGCGGCTTCCTCCGGCAGCGCCTCGTTGACGAAGCGCCGCGTGGTGGCGTGCTGCGGATGCAGGAACACGTCGGCCACGGTGCCGCGCTCCACGATGCGGCCGGCGTCGAGCACCGCCACGCGGTCGCAGATGCGGCGCACCACGTCCATCTCGTGGGTGATCAGCACGATGGTGAGCTTGAGTTCGCGGTTGATCGCCGCGAGCAGGTCGAGCACCTGCGCCGTGGTCTGCGGATCGAGCGCGCTGGTGGCTTCGTCGCACAGCAGGATCTGCGGCCGGTTCGCCAACGCGCGGGCAATGCCCACGCGCTGCTTCTGGCCGCCGGAGAGCTGCGCGGGGTACTTGGCCGCGTGCTCGGTCAGGCCCACGCGTTCCAGCAACTCGGCCACGCGGGCGCGGATCTTCGCGGTGTCGCGCTCGCCGGCAAGGCGCAGCGGAAACGCCACGTTGTCCGCCACCGTCTGCGAGGCGAGCAGGTTGAAGTGCTGGAAGATCATGCCGATGCGCCGGCGCTGCGCGCGCAGCGCGGGTTCGGGCAGCGCGGTCATCTCGGTGTCGCCGATCAGGATGCGCCCGCCGCTGGGGCGCTCCAGCAGGTTGATCAGCCGGAGCAGGGTGGACTTGCCCGCGCCGGAATGGCCGATGATGCCGAACACCTCGCCATCCATGATGTCGAGGTTGAACGGCTGCAGCGCGGGGATGTCCCGACCGTCCACGCGGTAGGACTTGTGCACGTCGAGGAAGCGGATCACGGCGATTCGGGCGGCGGAGTGGGCGCACATTCTAGCGTCTGGCGTAGACTTCCATACGTCCATTCACGGGAATCACGCCATGAGCAGCGTCCACGACTTCAGCGCACGCGACATCGACGGCAACGAGCGCTCGTTGGCCGAATGGCGGGGCAAGACCCTGCTGATCGTCAACGTGGCCTCGAAATGCGGCTTCACCCCGCAGTACGCCGGCCTGGAAAAGCTGTGGCGGGACGACCGCGACCGCGGCCTGGTGGTGCTGGGCTTCCCCTGCGACCAGTTCGGCCACCAGGAGCCGGGCGACGAGGCGGCGATCCGCGAATTCTGCGACGCCAGCTACGGCGTCACCTTTCCGCTGTTCGCCAAGATCGAGGTGAACGGCGAGCACGCGCACCCGCTGTACCAGTGGCTGAAGCACGAAGGCAGGGGCATCCTCGGCAGCGAGGCGATCAAGTGGAACTTCACCAAGTTCCTCGTCGACGGCCACGGCCAGGTGCTGAAGCGCTACGCGCCCACCGACACGCCGGAGAAGATCGGCAGGGAGCTGGATCGCCTGCTGGCGGATTGAGCGAGTCGAGTAAGGGAGGGTCTGATTGATCCGGCTTTTTGCTCGTCGCAGGCTCTCGCCTTGAACAACGAAGCCGATCGACTCGAATTCGGGAAGGTGCTGATTGGTGAATCCCTCTCCCTCCGGGAGAGGGTTGGGGTGGGGGCTCTTGCTTCTGCGTTATCGCGAGCGACGAAGCGGTTTCGAGCGCCTGCCGGCGCCCGAGCTACTTCTCTTTTGCTTGTCCAAAAGAGAAGTAGCCAAGAGAAAACGACACCCCGCGGCGACGCTTTCCGTCCATCCATGGACGGAAAGTCCGTGAGTCGGGGCCGGGCTTTTCGAGCGGGCTCCTGCCCGCGCGAAAAGGCGAGCCCATCCGTGGGCTCGCCCGCTGCGCGGCCTCCTCGTCCCCGCCTCACCGTCGCCGAGGGGCCCCGGGAAAAGCAGCACGCTCCCAGCGCGCAGAAGCAACAGCCAGAGCCAAGCAAAGCGAAGCGTCGCAAGATTTGGCCCCTCAGTTTCCAGATACGTCGCGGGGTGGCCGCTGTGGGGCGACGTGTCGACGAGCGTTGGTTCAATCCCCTCAACACAGCGGGCTTGTAGGGTCGGCGGATTGAACAGGCCATTTCTCTGGGTTACTTCTCTTTGGGCCAGCAAAGAGAAGGAACTCGGGCGCCGGCAGGCGACCGAAACCGCTTTGTCGCTTGCGAAAGCACCCGAGCGAAAGCCCGCCGCAGGCGAGCCAAGGTGCGGAATCGAATGGTTCTCGCAAGCACCCGTCCCGGAGGGAGAGGAGAGCAGATCACCGGCGAAATATTCCGGACAGCAGTGAGCTTGACCAGCCTTCGGCTGTTGAAAAGCGCCTCGCTGGGATGACGAGCAAAATCAGCGCTTCCTCATTCCCCGCCGCGGTATCCGGCCAGCAGCTCGACGATGGCGTCGATGTCGCGGTTGGCGTGCGGTTCGTCGGGGCCGCGTGCGTAGTTGTTGAGCAGGATCGCGAAGGCCAGTTGCCGGCCGTCCGCGGTGGTGACGTAGCCGGCGAGGCCGTGCACATGGGTCATGCTGCCGGTCTTGGCCTGCACGCGGTCGGCGGCCGGGCCGTCGCGCAGGCGCCACTCCAGCGTGCCGTCCACGCCGGCCAGCGGCAGCATGCCGCGCAGTTGCGCCGCATACGGCTGCGCGGCGAGGTATTGCAGCAGCCGCACCAGCGCCGCGGGCGTGGCCAGGTCGCCGCGCGACAAGCCGCTGCCTTCCTCCAGCAGCACCGACGACGGCGCGATGCCGATGCGTTCGAGCAGGTCGTGCAGCGCGCGCAGGCCCCAGGCGGCGCTGCTCAGGAAGCCGGTAGGCGGATCGGGCTGGTTCGCCGCCGCGGCCTGCGCAGCGATGCCGTCGAGCTGCAGCAGGTTCTGCAGGTACAGGTTCTGCGAGCGCTTGAGGCCTTCGCGGAGGATCTCGGCTACCGGCGGCGACAGCACTTCGGCGAGGGTTTGCGCATTTGCGCGCAGCGCGTCGTCGCGCTGCGGCCAGTCGAGCACGCGCAACTCGCCCTTCAGGCGCACGCCGTGGCGCGCCAGCGCGGCGCGCAGTTCCTCGCCGGCCTGGCGGGGCGGGTCGGGAATCGCCAGCCGGTAGGTGCGCGCCGGCGCGCCCGCGGCGACGCTGCCGAACGCGTGCAGCACGCCGTCGCCCGGCGCGCGGTAGAGGTTGATGTCGTCGCGCGCGTGCGGCGCAACCGTAGCCAGCGAGCCCGTCAGCGGCGGCGCCGCCACGGCGGGCTGGAAATCCAGGCGCGCCGGCTGGCCGGCCTCGGCCGCAGGCGTCACCGTCAGCGCCACGCTGTTCTCGTGCACGCTGAGCGCGGCAGCGGGCGCCGTGAACCAGCCGAGCAGGTCGCTGGCCTCCCAGCCGTTGCCCAGCGCGGGGCCGGCGAAATAGGTGGCGTCGGCGATCAGGTCGCCACGCACCGTGCGGATGCCGCGCGCGGCCAGTTGCGCGGCCAGATCGTCCGCCCAGTCGGGATTCGCGGCGGGCGTGCCCAGGGTGGGGTCGCCCATGCCGTACAGCAGCAGCGGACCCTCCAGCCGGCCGTGGCGAATCGTCGCGGCCGACAGCAGGCGGGTGGAGATGCGGTAGTTCGCATCGAGCGTGGCCAGGGTCAGCGCCGCGGTGAACAGCTTGGCCGTGGAGGCGGGCTGGAACAGCTTGCCGGCCTGGTGCGCGTACAGCGTGCGGCCGCTGTCCAGCGCCGTCACGGCGATGCCCCAGTCGGCGGCGGCGTAGCGCGGCTGGCGGACGATCGCGTCGATCCGCGCGGCCAGCGCGGATCGATCATGGGGCGCATCGGGGAGTGGTGCGGTGGCCGCCGCCGACGGGGTGGCGGCCAGCAGCAGATACGGCAGCAGGATGAGCCATGTTGCGATCCGGTTCATGCGCCGAGTATCGCGCAGACGTCGGCCGCTTTCGGCGGCGGGGCCGGGCGAATCTGCTAGTCTGCCCGATCACGCCGGTGCGAAACCGGTTCCTCTCCCGTCACCGGACCACGCCATGCAGATCGCCGCGAACACCGCCGTCGCCTTCCACTACACCCTCACCGACGACGACGGCCAGGTCGTCGACAGCTCCGCCGGCCGCGAACCGCTGGCCTACCTGCACGGCCACGGCCACATCGTGCCGGGCCTGGAGAAGCAGATGGAAGGCCGCCGGGCCGGCGACAAGTTCGACGCCCACGTGGCGCCGGAAGAGGGCTACGGCGTGCACCACCCCGAGCTGGTGCAGCAGGTGCCGCGCGAGGCGTTCCAGGGCGTGGCGGACATCCAGCCCGGCATGCAGTTCCAGGGCCACGGCCCGCAGGGCGTGATCAACGTCACCGTGACCCGCGTCGAGGACGACAAGGTGCACATCGACGGCAACCACCCGCTGGCTGGCAAGACCCTGCACTTTGCGATCGAGGTGACCGAGGTGCGCGCGGCGTCCGAGGAAGAGCTGGCGCACGGCCACGTGCACGGCGCGGGCGGGCATCACCACTGATTGCGCCGCAACGGCGCGCTGCCGTTGCGCGGCATCCCGAAGGCCCGGCACGGACTGCCGGGCCTTTGTCGTCAGGACAGTTGGCGCCAGGCCGCGAACGGCACGCTCAATACCAGTCGAGCAGCGACACGCCCACGCCGAGGTAGGTGGCGTCGTGGTTGTAGTCGATCAGGCTTTCGCCGTAGCCCTTGAACAGTTCCATGTAGCCGCGCAGGTTGCCGCCCAGCGGGAAGCTCCAGGTGAAGCGCGCGGCGCCGCGGCTGCGGCGGCCGCCGCGCAGCGAGTGGCGCAGCATCATGCCGAATTCCTGGCCGTGCCATTCGTGCACGATCTGCACGTCGGCGCGGCCGATGTAGTCGCTGATGTCGGGGTTGTCGTCGTCGGCGCGCGCCTCGGGGATGCGCCACCACGGGCGGAACACCACGGTCCAGCCCTCGCGCTCGAAGCCGAAGTCGGCGACCACCCGGTTCCAGCTGCGCGACAGCGGATTGCCGCGGCCGTTGGACTGGTGGACGACGCCGATGCCGAACATTCGCCCGTCCCAGCCCAGCGCGCGGTAGTGCGTGTCGAACACCAGCAGTGCCTCGGGTTCGTAGTCGGTCTCGCGGAACGGCCGCGACGTCTTCGCGTTGTAGACCTGCCAGCGCGAGCTCTGGGTGTAGCCCAGCCAGAGGTCGCCGGCGTCGCCGAACACGTCTTGCCACAGCTTGGTCTTCAGGCTGAGCTGGAACTTGCCTTCGACGTTCTGCTGCTGTTGCGGCGCGCGCACGGTGTTGTCGGGGTTGGGGCTGTGCGGTTCCTTGTTCTGGTTGCTGGTGGCGAACAGCGGCAGCGCGTACACCGGCCTGTAGCCGCGCAGGTTGAAGGTGCCGAGCTTGCTCTCCGGCGACAGCTCCCAGCGGCTGTCCAGCAGCGACAGCGGCGTGGACACCTGCGGTTCGGCCGCGGCGGCGACTTCGGCCTGCCGGCCGTGCGCGAAGATGTCCGCGTGCACCGCGGCGGCGGGTTGGCTGCGCTTCTGCGCGGCCGGCAGCTGGTCGCGCCCGGTGGCGCGGTCGTAGCAGGCCAGCCGCTGCGCGTCGCTCTCGATCGCGGTGCAGGCGCGGATGTCCATCGGATCGGGATTCTGCGCACGGCAGACGCCGACGACGAGGCAGCCGGTCAGCAGCAGGAGGCGGCGATAGGGCATGGGGGGCTCCGGCGCAAGGATGCGTGGGGATCGCCGAAGTTTAGTGGATTGAACAGTGCGGCCATGGATGGCCGCTCCTGGCGCCAGTGCAGCGCGAGCGGCTCATCTTTTCGTCGACCTTCGCGTTGCCGCGATCATGGAAGATCGCACCCAGTTGAACAGTGCGGCCATGGGGGGCCGCTGCTGGCGCCAAGGCAGGGCGAGTGATTCGTCACTCCGTCGACCGTCATGTCGCCGTGATCATGGAGGATCGCATCAGTCAACAAAACCCACAAAAAAACCGGCCGCGTCCTCGACGCGGCCGGTTCGTGTTCCTTGCCCTCAATGAATCTGCTTCACCCACGCCTCGTACTGCGCCTTGCTGATGCGCTTGCCGCTGTGGCTGGCGTTGAGGAAGTCGTTCGCCAGCGGCGGGTAGGCGGCGGCCTGTTCCTCGGTGATCCACTTGCTGCCGCCGGAGAGCTGCTCGAACGGCGGCGGCGTGGCGATCTGCGGCGCGGCCGGCGGCACGCTGCGCACGGTCACGATGGGCGGCGGCGTCTGCGTGGGCGCCGGTGCGGACTGCATCGTGTCCGCGGCCGGCGGCGCCTGCGTGGCGGGCGGCGCGGGCTGCGTGGTGTCTTGCGCGAAGGTGGCGCCGGCGAAGACCAGGGCGCCGGCGACGAGTGCGGGCAACAAGGCGTTGCGTACTTTCATGACGGTTACTCCATGCCAGAATGTCTGAGGGAGTGCGAGCCTTGCGGGTGACGAAAGGGAGTCGCCCGCAAGGCCTGTGTCGGACGCTACCAAAGGCTGCATAAATGTCACTGCAACATTCTTGTCGAGCCGGCGTGAAGGCGACGTGCCGTTGAACGCAGCTTCAGCGAACCCGGCCGCGGCGTTGAGCCTGCCGCAGGCCCGCGCGCTGCAGCTGCACGCGCAAGGCCTGCTGCAGGCGCCGCGCCGCAAGCCGCGGCGCGACGACGTGGTGGCGGCGATCGAGCGCATGCGCCTGCTGCAGATCGATTCCATCCACGTGGTGGCGCGCAGCCCCTACTTGGTGTTGCACGCCCGCCTCGGCGATTACCCGATGGCGTGGCTGGACGAGGCGCTGGCCGAGGGCCGCATCGCCGAGTGCTGGGCGCACGAGGCCTGCTTCGTCGGCGCGCGCGACCTCGCCGCACACCGCGCCTGGCGCGAGCGCGGCAGCCACTGGGCGCAGCGCCACGCCGAGCGCATGCATCGCGAGCACCGGCCGGCGATGGATGCGCTGCTCGCGCGCATCCGCGAGAGCGGCCCGGTGCTAGCTTCGGATTTCCCGCGCGAGGACCGCGGCGTCTCCGGCTGGTGGGAGTGGAAGCCGGAGAAGCGCTGGCTGGAGGCGTGGTTCGCGCTGGGCGAGCTGATGGTGCCGCGGCGCGAGCGCTTCCAGCGCGTGTACGACCTCGCCGAGCGGGTGCTGGCGCAGCTCGATCCGCCGTTCGCGCCCAGCGATCTCGATCCGGCGCAGTTGCGCCGGCAGTTCATTCTCGACGGCGTGCGCGCGCTGGGCATCGCGCAGGCGCGCTGGATCGCCGATTACTTCCGCCTGAAGCCGGCGGTGAACGCACGCGAGCTGGCGCCGCTGCTGGCCGAAGGCGAGTTGCTGGAAGTGGCGGTGCGTGGCTGGGACGAGCCGGGCTACGTGCATCGCGAGCACGCCGCCGCGCTGGAACGCGCGCGCGGCGGCCGCCTGCGCGCCACCCACACCGCGCTGCTGTCGCCGTTCGATCCGCTGGTGTGGGACCGCGCCCGCGCGCTGGCGATGTTCGGTTTCGACTACCGCATCGAGTGCTACGTGCCGGCGCCGAAGCGGCGCTATGGCTACTACGTGCTGCCGATCCTGCATCGCGGCGCGCTGGTCGGCCGGCTGGACGCGAAGGCGCATCGCGATGCGGGCGTGTTCGAGATCAAGGCGCTGTACCTGGAGGACGGCGTGGCACCCGCGCCGCGGCTGGCGGGCGAGCTGGCCGCGGCGATCGCGCGCACCGCGCGCTGGCACGGCACGCCGCGGGTGCGTCTCGGCCGCTGCCGACCGGCGGCGCTGGCGCCGGCCCTGCGCGCCGCCTGGAAGGCGGGCGTTGGCTGAATCAGCGTGCGCCCGTCGCGGCGCAGGAGCGGCCCTGCAAGCTCTGGCTCAACTGGCTGGACAACAGGCGGCAGCGCGCGTCCAGGTAGGGGCGGGTCTGCGGGTCGCGGGCGGCCTGCAGCAGGCTGTCGCGCATGGACTGGTAATGCGCCTGCAACTGGTCGGCCGGGAAGATCGCCGCGGCGCGGTGGCAGGCCAGATAGCCGGACAGGTAGGCATCGCAGGCGGGTACGCCGGTGACCGCGGGCGGCGCGGGCGTCGGCGCGGCCGGGCGCGTCGGCCGGGTGGTGGCGCAGCCGGCCAGCAGCAGGCCGGTACAGGTCAGGAGCAGCAGGCGTGGGCCCAAGGGGAGTCCTCGAAACGCGGTCGGGCGGCCCCACATGATACGCGCTCGCGGCTCGCGCCCGGATACCGGAGCGCTTATCGGTTATCATGCACAGGCTGAGTTTGCCGGGGTCGCCAAGCACCGGTGACCCGATGCAGCCGATCCGCGATCTGCGACATCTGTTCACCCCGGGGTTGTTTTCCTTCGCACACCAGTAAGCCGGCTGCCGCATGTCGCGGCGGTCGAGTCTCTATCCATACCCAGGAGTGTTTCATGTCTGATCGTCAGATCGGTACCGTCAAGTGGTTCAACGACGCCAAGGGCTTCGGCTTCATCGCCCGCGACAATGGTCCCGACGTGTTCGTGCATTTCCGCGCGATCTCCGGCACCGGCTTCAAGAGCCTGCAGGAAGGCCAGCAGGTCAGCTTCAAGGTGGTGCAGGGCCAGAAGGGCCTGCAGGCCGACGAAGTGATGCCGGCCTGAGCCAGCGCGCTCATGCGTCATCCGGAACCGGGCAGCGATGCCCGGTTTTTTTACGACCGCCGTCCATGGCGGGCGCCCTTCGGGCCATCGCTGCGCGATGTCGAATATCGTTCCGGACGATTTCTTGCGTCCACCGTCCATGGCAGGCCCCTTTCGGGTTGTCGCCGGCGCCATGTCGAAAGCCGTTTCCGACGGCTTTTTGTGTCCGCGGACACTATCGGAAAAACGACGCTTGACATATCGCTTGCGTTCGTGAAATTCCGTTATGCTTTCTCCACTGCGTCTGCTCGGCCACGTGCGTGCCCGGTATGGAACCCCTGTCGATTCCATGTCGCTACACCGACCCCGGCATGCCCAGTAAGCCGTCGACCCACAAGGGCCGGCTCGTCTCAAGCGTCTGGAATTGGATCGGAGTGAGTCATGTCGGATCGTGAAACAGGTACCGTCAAGTGGTTCAACGACGCCAAGGGGTTCGGCTTCATCAGCCGTGAAAATGGCCCCGACGTGTTCGTGCATTTTCGTGCCATCACCGGCACGGGCTTCAAGAGCCTGCAGGAAGGCCAGAAGGTGACGTTCAAGGTGGTGAACGGCCAGAAGGGCCTGCAGGCCGAGGAAGTCACCCCGGCCTGATGGCCGTATCGCAAGCGGAAAGGGCCGGCGCAAGCCGGCCTTTTCTTTTTCCGCGGGGCCATTCCGGCCCTTGATGCGCAGGCGGGGCGCCGGCACTGTAGGGATTTCCTCCCCCGGCCGGATGCCCGATGAAACTGTTCGAACCCCTCCCGCAGCGCAGCCTGAGCCTGCGCAACCGCATCGTGGTGTCGCCGATGTGCCAGTACTCGGCGGTCGACGGCATGCCCGACCACTGGCACCTGGTGCACCTGGGCAGCCGCGCGGTGGGCGGCGCGGGCGCGGTGATCGCCGAGGCCACCGCGGTGTCGGCGCAGGGGCGCATCTCGCCGGGCGACACCGGCATCTGGAACGACGCGCAGGCCGCGGCCTGGCGGCCGATCACCGCCTTCATCGCGGCGCAGGGCGCGGTGCCCGGCGTGCAGCTGGCGCATGCCGGGCGCAAGGCCAGCGCGCACCGGCCCTGGGATGGCGGCGGCGCACTCACGCCGGCGCAGGGCGCGTGGACCACGGTGGCGCCGTCGGCGCTGCCGTTCGACGCGGGCTGGCATACGCCGGTGGCGCTGGATGCGGCCGGCATCCGCCAGCTGGTCGCGGACTTCCGTGCGGCGGCGGTGCGTGCGCTGGCGGCCGGCTTCAAGTTGATCGAGCTGCATGCCGCGCACGGTTATCTCCTGCACCAGTTCCTGTCGCCGCTCAGCAACCGGCGCAGCGACGAATACGGCGGCAGCTTCGAGAACCGCACGCGGCTGGTGCACGAGGTGATCGCCGCCGTGCGCGAGGTGTGGCCGGCGGAGCTGCCGCTGTGGCTGCGCATCTCGGCCACCGACTGGGCCGAGGGCGGCTGGGACATCGCGCAGAGCGTGCGGCTGGCGCGCGAGGTCAAGCCGCTGGGCGTGGACCTGGTCGACGTCTCCAGCGGCGGCCTGCTGCCGCACGTGAAGATCCCGCTGGCGCCGGGCTACCAGGTGCCGTTCGCCGCGCAGATCCGCCGTGAGGCGGGCATCGCCACCGGCGCGGTGGGGCTGATCACCGAACCGAAGCAGGCCGCCGAGATCGTGGACAACGACGAGGCCGACGTGGTGCTGATCGCCCGCGAGAGCCTGCGCGATCCGTATTTCCCGCGCCGTGCCGCGCAGGAGCTGGGTGCGCAGCTGCCCGCGCCGGCGCAATATCAGCGGGCTTGGTGAACGGGGGAATGCCGATGGACACGCCAGCCATCCTGATCGACGGCCGCCTGCACGACTTGGGCGACGGCTTCAGCGTGCGCCGGCTGCTGCCGGTGTTCGAGGCGCGCCACGTGGGCCCGTTCGTGTTCTACGACCACATGGGCCCGGTGGATTTCGCGCCGGGCCGCGGCATGGACGTGCGGCCGCATCCGCACATCGGCCTGGCCACGGTGACCTGGCTGTTCGAAGGCACGATTCGCCACCGCGACAGCCTCGGCAGCCGCGCCGACATCGCGCCCGGCGCGGTGAACTGGATGACCGCCGGGCGCGGCATCGTGCATTCCGAACGCACGCCGCCGGAGGCGCGCGCCGCGGGCCAGCGCCTGCACGGCATCCAGGTGTGGGTGGCGCTGCCGCGCGAGCACGCGGAGATCGCGCCGGCGTTCCATCACCACGAGGCCGACGGGCTGCCGCGCCTCCGCCTGCCCGGCGTCGAGTTGGTGCTGATCGCCGGCAGCGGCTGGGGTGCGGTCTCGCCGGTGCAGGTGTACGCGCCGATGGTGTTCGCCGAGGCGCGGCTGGACGCCGGCGCCGAACTGGCCTTGCCGGCGGAGCATGCCGAGCTGGGCGTGCACGTGATCGAGGGCGAGCTGGCGTGGGGCGGGCAGGCCATCGCGGCGGGCCGGATGGCCGTGCGGACGGGCGCAGCGGCGCCGCCGTTGCAGGCGCAGCGCGCCAGCCGTGCGATGCTGTTCGGCGGCGCACCGCTGGATGGCAAGCGCCACCTGTGGTGGAACTTCGTCGCCAGCACGCGCGAGCGCATCGAGCAGGCCAAGGCCGACTGGCGCGAGGGGCGCTTCGCGAAAGTGCCCGGCGACGAAGACGAATTCATTCCCTTGCCGCCCGGCTGACGGAGTACCCATGAGCGAATTCGCCAGCTTCCGCGCGTTCTATCCCTACTACCTCGGCGAGCACAGCCAGCGCCTGTGCCGGCGCTGGCATTTCATCGGCAGCACGCTGGTGCTGCTGATCCTGCTGCTGGCGATCACCAGCGGGCGCTGGGTGTTGCTGTGGCTGCTGCCGGTGGCCGGCTACGGCTGCGCGTGGATCGGCCACTTCGTCTACGAGAAGAACCGCCCCGCCACCTTCCGCCACCCGCTGTACAGCCTGATGGGCGACTGGGTGATGTATGCGCAGATGCTGGGCGGGAAGCTGAGTTTCTAGGGCGGGTGCGGACGCCCCGTTCTTGCCCGTCATGCCCGCGAAGGCGCACTGCTGCCCGGAATATTCGATGTTCCAGTTTGTAGGCTCCAAGCACCGCAGGCTTTCGCCTTGAACAACGAAGCCGAGCGACTCGAACTTCGGGAGAGGGTTGGGGTGGGGGCTCTTGCTTCTGCGTTATCGCGAGCGACAAAGCGGTTTCGAGCGCCTGCCGGCGCCCGAGCTACTTCTCTTTTGCTTGTCCAAAAGAGAAGTAGCCAAGAGAAA
>OFTX01000214.1_pt1 | contig 35726 bp, 36 predicted proteins | sample 1775051 | NCBI WGS metagenome assembly OFTX01 (sample SAMN08195772, study PRJEB24354) | sludge metagenome | isolation source: sludge from phenol fed wastewater aerobic bioreactor A | place: India: Nagpur | collected 2016-09-15 | reverse complement strand
ATGCTCGGGCAGCGAACCGACGTCGCGGAGCAGATAGGCGAAGGCGCCGTGGGCGGCCAGGACGACGACGCCCGCGCTCAGCCACAGGCCGGCCTCCCGCAGCGCGGGGCGCCTGTCGAGCGCGATTTCTGCGGGTTCGGTGGTCATGGGGTGCCGGTATGGGATTCCGGTATGTTCTCGATGCCGACCAGCGCGACCTTGAGATAGCCGGCCGCGCGCAGCAGGTTCATCACCTCCATCAGTTCCCCATATTCGACCGCCTTGTCGGCGCGCAGGAAGATGCGGGTCTCCTTGTCGGCGCCGGTGATCCTGTCGAGCGCCTGCCCGAAGCCCTGCCTCGGCAGGCTCTCGTTGCCGAGCGACAGGGAAAGGTCGCGCTTCAACGTCAGGAACGCCGGCTTGTCCGGGCGCGGCGCCGCCGCTGCTCGCCGCGCTGGCGATGTTCGGCCCGTTCTCGATCGACACGATCTTCCCGGCATTTCCGGCGATCGAGGCGGACCTGCGCGCCAGCCCGCTGGCGATGCAGCAGACCATCAGCGCCTACCTGATCGCCTACGCGCTGATGTCGCTGGCGCACGGGCCGTTGTCCGATGCGCTCGGCCGCCGGCGCGTGATCCTGGCCGGCGTGGCGGTGTTCGTGCTTGCCTCGGTCGGCTGCGCGCTGGCCGGCTCGATAGAGGCGCTGCTGGCGTTCCGTGCGCTGCAGGGCCTGTCGGCCGGTGCCGGAATGATCGTCGGCCGCGCGATCATCCGCGACTGCTTCGACGGCGTCGAGGCGCAGAAACTGATGTCGACCGTATCGATGATCTTCGGCGTCGCGCCGGCGATCGCGCCGATCGTCGGCGGCTGGGTCGTCGCGTTCGCGCGCTGGCCGATGATCTTCTGGCTGCTGGCCGCGTTCGCACTGGCGCTGTGGCTGGCGTGCCTGGTGCTGCTGCCGGAGACGCATCCGCACGAACGGCGCCTGGCGCTGTCGCTGCGCGGGCTCGGCGCCGGCTACCGCCGCGTCGTCGGCGACCGCGCGTTCCTGCCGCTCGCGCTGGCCGGTGCGCTTAACTTCAACGCGCTGTGGGTCTACATCTCGTCGGCGCCGGCGTTCGTGCTGAACCTGCTGCGGCTCGATGCACAGCAGTTCGCCTGGCTGTTCGTGCCGGCAATCGGCGGCATGATGACCGGCGCGTTCCTGTCCGGCCGCGTCGCTGGCCGCCTCAGCGCCGCCAGCACGGTACGCCTCGGCTACGCGATCATGCTCGGTGCTTCGGCCGCGAACCTGCTCACCGCCGTGCTGCTGCCGGCGCCGCGCGTGCCGTGGTCGGTGCTGCCGATCGGCCTGCATGCGGTCGGCATCGGCATGACCTTCCCGACCCTGACCTTGCTGCTGCTGGACCGCTTCCCGCAGCACCGCGGCGCGGTGTCCTCGCTGCAGGCGTTCGTCAGCCTGCTGATCAGCGCCGCGATCGCCGTGCGCGGCACACACACGTCGTCGGTGACCCACGTACCGAGCTCCTCGAGCGACGTCAGCACATCCCGGCGGGCCTGCAGCAACATCCGCGTCTCAGCGAGATCCGCTGTGACATATGAGAACACGGCCCCGGCCGCGTCGCAGCAGCCCTGCATCCGCTCCATCTCGGCCATCGCGGGCTCGCCGCCCAGATCGGACTGCCCGATCAGGATCGCGGCAGGCGCCGGCCCGTCACCGAGGATCTTCGCGCCGGTGTGCGCCTCCACGGCCCGGATCGACGCGGCGTCCATGATCTCCAGCAGCGACGGGACCAGCCCGGCAGCGATCGCGGATGTCACGGCATCGCCTGCGGCGCCGACCTTCTCGAACGCCGCTACCATCGTCACGGGGGCTTGCGGCTTCGGGCGCAGCGACAGCGTCGCCTCGGTGATGATCCCGAGTGTCCCCTCGGACCCGACGATCAGTTTGGTGAGGTCGTAGCCCGCCACCCCCTTCACCGTCCGGCGCCCGGTGCGCAGCACTTCGCCGGATGCGAGGACCACCTCCAAGCCCAACACGGCGTCGGTCGTCACGCCGTACTTCACGCAGCATAGCCCGCCCGCGTTCGTGGAGAGGTTTCCACCGATCGAGCACCAGTCGTACGAGGACGGGTCCGGCGCGTAGAACAGACCGCGCGCCTCCACCGCGGTCCGCAGGTCCTTGTTGACCACCCCCGGCTGCACCACGGCCAGCCGGTTGCCCTCGTCGATCTCCAGGATCCGGTTCATCCGGGTCATCACCACGGACACGGCGCCGTCCACCCCGTTCGACGCTCCCGTCAGTCCCGATCCCGCACCGCGCGGCACGATCGGCACGCCCGCCGCCGCACAAGCCCGCACCACGGCGGCGACCTCGGCCGTGGACCCCGGCTTCACCACCGCCAGCGGAACGCCGAACGGGGCGAGCGGCATCATGTCCCGGGCGTAGGCGGCGGTGACGTCGGGATCGACCGCGACATACTCGGGGCCGACCGCCGTGCGCAGCGTCGCGATCAACTCGGCGGCCGCATGGGGGATGACGCCGTTCGTCGGCCCGCTCGCTCGCGTGGGAACACTCATGTCCCGACGGTAGTCGGGCGGCGCTCCCCTGCGACCCTCGCCCCGCCGCCGGTGTGCGCACGCCGAACGGCCGCGGCGCGGATCCGGGCTGTCCGCTTCAGATTCGCGCCGAACTGAGCCCGTCCTCAGGAAACCACCGGTAGCCTTAGCACCGTGATCCCACCCCATGCCGCGCTCCTTCCGGGCTGGCTGTCCCCGCCCACCCTGATCGACGCGATGGGCTCCTGGGCCGTGCTCGGCGTGGCGCTCATCATCTTCGCGGAGTGCGGGATCCTGCTCGGGTTCTTCCTGCCCGGAGATACGTTGCTCTTCGTGTCGGGCCTGCTCATCGCCGCGGCCGCGGGCGGCGGCGACGGCATTCACATCAACCTGATCGCGTTCATCGCGATTGCCACCGCCGCCGCGTTCGTCGGGAACCTTGTCGGCTACTGGATCGGACATGCGGTGGGCCCCAAGGTCTTTCATCGCAAGGACGCGAAGTTCCTGAAACCTGAGTACGTGGACAGGTCCGCGCACTTCTTCGCCCGCTTCGGCGCGATCACGGTAATGCTCGCGCGGTTCGTTCCGATCGTCCGGACAGTGGCGACCGTGATGGCCGGCGTCGGTCGGATGAACACGAAACTCTATGCGCTCTACTCCGCGATCGGCGGCGCCGTGTGGGTTACCGTCGTCACGGTCGCCGGCTACTACCTCGGCCAGATCGACCTCATCCGAAGAAATGTCGACCTGATCTTCGTGCTCGCGGCGATCGTGGTGATCGGCTTCTCGGCGGTGCCGGCCACCTGGCACTGGATGCAGAAGCGCTCGCGCGCCAAGGCCCTGGCGACGCCGGCCGAACTCCCCGCATCCTGCGCCGACGACGCGTAGCGCGCGGCTGCACAATGCATCGAGCCCGCCCCGCCGGGCCCGGCCCGTCCGATATCGCCCGGCCCGTGGACATCGTCATACTCGATCGGCGGGAGGTGCCACACCGCAGGCGCCCAGCGGAGCCGCGGCGGCGCTCCCGGGCGGCGTTACCGCGTGCACCAGTCGGCGGGCACGGTGACCTTGATGCCGAAGAACGACGGCAGGGTGGCGTCCGCGGTGCTGCAGGCCTTCGCCTTGAGCGCCTCGCCGGCGGTGAGTACCTTGTCGCGCTGTTGCCAGCAGAAGAACACCAGCACGGCGGCGAGCACCAGGCTGATGATCTTGCCGACGATCTTCTTGACCACGATGGCCAGCAGGATCCCGATGACGGCGATCGCGATCAGTGCCCACATGGCGACGGTCTTGATGGTGTCGAGGTTCACGGGGAGTCAATCTACCGGCTGCCCGCGAACAATCGAGTATGACGATGTTCCGGGGTGAGCCCGTTCGGCGCTACCAGCCCCTACCAGGCCCGGGAGAGGTCCGCGTGCTGGCGGATCCAGGTGTGCATCGCGATGCCCGCGGCCACCGCGACGTTGATCGAGCGCGTCGAGCCGAACTGCGCGATCGAGACGGTAGTTGTTGCACCGGAACGTAACTCGTCGCTGATGCCGTCGCTCTCGGAACCGAACGCCAGCAGACACTGGTTCGGGAGTGTCGTAGTCTCCAGCGGTGCGGCGCCCGGGAGGTTGTCCACCGCGATCACCGCAAGGCCCGCGTCGGCCGCGGCGGCGAGCAGCTCCGCGGTGGTGTCGTGATGCCGCAGATGCTGGTATCGGTCGGTGACCATGGCGCCGCGCCGGTTCCACCGGCGGCGTCCGACGATGTGCACGAGCGAGGCGGCGAAGGCGTTGGCGGTGCGCACGACGGTGCCGATATTCATGTCGTGGCCGAAGTTCTCGATCGCAATCTGGAGCGGGTGCCGGCGGGTGTCGAGATCGGCGACGATGGCCTCGTGCCGCCAGTACCGGTAGTGGTCAACCACATTGCGGTGATCCCCGCCCGCCAGGAGTTCCGGGTCGAGCCGGGGGTTGTCGGGCCACGGCCAGGGGTATGGGCCGACCCCGGCCGGCGGCGTCACCCCCTCCCACTCGGTGGGCCCGGGCGCCGCAGCCGAGTCCCGCGATGCCGAACGAGGTTCGGGCACGGACGGCGTCATACGCGGTCGTTACTGACGCCGAGATCGGCCAGGCCGAGCAGGTACCGGTACGGCAGGCTGCGCGCCCGGATCGCCTCGGCCGCGCCGGTGTCCCGGTCGATGACGGTGGCCACCCCCACCACCGTGGCGCCCGCCTCGGTCAACGCGTCCACGGCCTGCAGCACCGACCCGCCGGTGGTGGACGTGTCTTCGACGGCGAGCACCCGGCGGCCCGAGACCGATGGCCCCTCAATGCGTTTGCCGGTGCCGTGGTCCTTGGCGGCCTTGCGCACGACGAAGGCGTCGAGCGGCCTTCCCGGGGCGTGCAGCATGGCGAGCGCCACCGGGTCGGCGCCCATGGTGAGGCCGCCGACGGCGTCGAACACCCAATCCGCCGTGAGCTGCTGCAGCAGCACGCCGATCAGCGGCCCCGCCTCATGGTGCAGGGTCGGCACCCGCGCATCCACGTAGTAGGAGGCCGTGCGGCCGGACGCGAGCGTGAAGGTGCCGTGCTTCACCGCCAGCTCCTTCACCAGTTCGGCGAGGCGTGCCTTGAGTTCTGCGTCGACCGGCGGCGCGGCTGGATCGCTCATTGGGTCGCTCATGGCCCTCAGCGTCCCACAGCCGCGACGCGCGCCTCGCCGCGTGTCTCGCCGAGCGGTGCGAAATACACCGAGTTGCGCCTGATTTGTCGCGCATTTCGCACCGCTCGGCGAGAGGGGGCGGCGTAGCGTCGGCGATGCCACCCCCGCCGCGGCCATCGACAAGGAGTTCCGATGCCCGATTCGTTGCCACATCGGCCGCACGACGCCCGGGCAGTCGCCGAGGCGACCATCGACACGGCCGTGATCCGGACGGCCCGGGCGGCGACCTGTGTCCGCTGGATCGCCGGGCGCGATCGGTCCGAGCCCGTGGTGTTCCTGCACGGCAACATCTCCTCGTCCCTGTTCTTCTTCCCGCTCATGGCGCATCTGCCGCGCCGATTCCGCCCGATCGCGCTCGACCTACGCGGGTTCGGCGGCAGCGATCCGGATCCGGTGGACGCCACGCGCGGCGTGCGCGATTTCTCCGATGACGTCCTCGCGGCCCTGGACGCGCTGCGTCTGGAGCGTGCGCACGTGGTCGGCTGGTCGCTGGGCGGTGCGGTCGCGATGCAGGCGGTGATCGATGCGCCCGAGCGCTTTTCGTCGATGACGCTGATCGCGCCGATTTCTCCGTTCGGGTTCGGCGGGACCGTCGACGTGAGCGGGCGACTGCTCGCGCCGGACGGCGCGGGCTCCGGCGCGGGCATGGTCAGCCCGAGGTTCCTGCAGGCCTTGGCCGATGGCGACGCATCGGTCGAGAACCGGTCCGGCCCCAGGGCTTTGCTGCGGCGTTTCTATGTCGCGCCGGGGTGGGACGGCGAGGGCGAGGAGGAACTGCTCGCCGGGATGCTCTCGACGACCGTCGGCCCGGACAACTATCCGGGGGACATTGCCCGATCGGAGTCGTGGCCGTTCTTCGCGCCTGGCACGCGCGGCGTGATGAACGCGATCGCGCCCACCAACCTGAACCTGACGGATCTGGTCGAGATGGAACCGAAGCCGCCGGTCCTCTGGTTGCGTGGCGACGCGGACGTCGTCATCTCGGATTCGTCGTCGATGGACCCGGCCGCTCCGAGCCGCGCCGGAGCGATCGCGGGATACCCGGGCCCGGACGTCGCCCCACCGCAACCCATGATCGCGCAGACGCGCGCCGTGCTCGATGCGTTTGCGCAGCAGGGCGGCCGCTACCGCGAGGTCGTCGTCGGCGGTGCGGGACACACCCCGTACCTGGAGAAGATGCCGGTGGTCTTGGAAGCGCTGGTACCCCATCTGGACGGCGCCGAGAAGGAATGACGTCATAATGGTGCGTTGATGGCGTCATGTAGGTGTTAACATGATCGCGTCATAGTGTCATAATCCGCGCCATGGGCGGCGCGCGACGCTCGGCCGAACGGGGGTGGAGACCATGGTGCAGACCGGGGGCTCGGCGACGCTGCCGCCGCCCGCCATCGAGGTGCACGGGCTGACGAAGCAGTTCCGCCGTGCCGGCCAGGATCCGCTGCGCGCGGTCGACGGGCTGGACTTGACGGTCCCCGCCGGCCAGATCATGGCGTTCCTCGGCCCGAACGGCGCCGGGAAGACGACGACCCTCGACATGGTCCTGGGTCTGACCACCCCGGACGCCGGGACGATTCGCGTCGCGGGGATGGCGCCACGCGCGGCCGTCCGCGCCGGCAAGGTGTCCGCGGTGCTGCAGAGCGGCGGGCTGCTGGCGGACCTGACGGTGGTCGAGACCGTGCGATTGATCGCGTCGACCTTCGACAATCCGCGCCCCGTCGGCGAAGTCGTGGAGCGCGCCGGCCTCGCCGAGCTGGCGAACCGCCGGGTATCGAAGTGCTCCGGTGGTGAGCAGCAGCGGCTGCGGTTCGCGCTGGCACTGCTGCCGGACCCCGAGGTGCTGATCCTCGACGAGCCGACCGCGGGCATGGATGTCACTGCGCGGCACGAGTTCTGGGCGACCATGCGCGCCGACGCCGCCGCGGGACGGACGGTGCTGTTCGCCACGCATTACCTCGAGGAGGCCGATGCGTTCGCCGAGCGGATCGTGATGGTCTCCGCAGGCCGCGTGGTGGCAGACGGCACCACCAGCGAGATCCGTGCCCGCGGTGCGGGACGCACGATCTCGGTCGACGCGCCGGAGTTCGACCGGGACTCGTGGATCGGCCGCACGCGGTCGCTCCGCGGCGTGACGCGCGTCGATGTGCGCGGACGCCGCGTGTACATCGCCGCGTCGGATACGGATTCGGTGGCACTGGCGCTCCTGCGTGATCTCGGCGCGCGGAATCTCGAGATCGCCGCGCCGACCCTCGATTCGGCCTTTGTGGCGCTCACCGGCGAGCATGCGGATGCCGCCGAGACGAATGGGGAGACCGACTACACCGCAGGCGATATGGCGGAGGTGCCGGCATGAACCCGACCTATTTCGCGCTGGAGCTCAAACGCTTCTTCCGCGATTACACCGGCGTGTTCTTCATCGCGGTTCTGCCGTGCTTCTTCTATGTCGTTTTCGGTGCCGCGCAATCCTGGTCGGATCAATCCGTCGGGCGCGGCAATGTGGCCATGTACGTGATGATCTCGATGGCCGCCTATGGTGCCGTGACCGCCACCGTGTCCATCGGCGGGTCGGCCGCGATGGAGCGCATGCAGGGGTGGGGGCGACAGCTCGGGCTCACTCCCATGCGCGACTTCACCTTCGTGGCAACGAAAGCCGCCGTCGGCGTGACCGTCGCGCTGGTCCCGATCGGCTTGATCTTCGTCATCGCGGCCTTTACCGGCGCACGCGGCGACCTGCCGTCCTGGATCGTCGGCGGTCTGGTGATCCTGATCGGCGCCGCCGTCTTCTCCGTGTACGGGCTGATCTTCGGGCTGCTCTTCCGCAGCGAGTCGGCGATCGGCGCGGCATCGGGAACCCTTGTGGTGCTTGCCTTTCTCGGCAATTTGTTCTTCCCGCTGTCCGGAGCGCTGCTCACCATCGCTAAGTTCACCCCGCTCTACGGGTATGTCTCGCTCGCCCGCCGCACGCTCACCGAGGGCTACATCCTGAACGGCACGCAGAACGGCAGCGTGGTCTTCGAGCCGCTGTGGCAGCCCATTGTGAACCTCGCCGTCTGGACGGTCATCTTCTGCGCGCTGGCCCTCGCCGCCGTGCGGTATGGGCGCCGTCGCCAATAGCGGCGCGTTCGCGAGCGTCTATGACGCTGTTCGCGGCCTGCGGCCGGCCGGCAGGAGTCCGGGATCCCCGGCGCGGGACGCGTCAGTGGCGCCGAGCCTTGTCGTAGCGGTAAGCCACCTTTCGCACCAGCGCGCGAGGCGCGATCTTCACGGCGGCCGCGACCGTCTTGTAGAGTCCGCCCGGAACCACGACCGTCCGACCGGCCGCCAGCGCCGACAATGCCTGCCCGACAACCGTATTCACGTCGGTGTACAGGAATTCGGGGGTTCCCGTCATATCGATGTCGGCGCGCTGGTGGAATTCGGTGCGCACGAACCCGGGGCACACCGCGACCATCCGCACCCCGGTGCCCTGCAGGGACATCGCGATCCCCTCGGTGAACGACGTCACCCACGCCTTCGACGCGCCATAGGCCGATCCGCGTCCGGGGAGCATTCCGGCGATCGACGCGACATTGATGACGCCGCCGCGGTGCCGCGCGACCATTCCGGGCAGCGCGGCGTGGGTCAGGGCCATCACTGCGGTCACGTTGAGTTCGAGCTGATCGACGAGTTCACGCTGCGTGGCGACCAGGAAGTCCTTGCCCAGACCCATGCCGGCGTTATTGACGAGCAGATCGACGGGGATCTCGTCGTCGGTCAGTCGCGCGCAGACATCAAGCCGCTGTTGGCGATCGGTGAGATCCGCGCCGAGGATCTCCACGCCCGGCGCGCCCGCCGCTCGCAGCGTCGCCCGATCGTCCTCCAGTCGAGATCGGTTGCGCGCCACCAGGACCAAGCGGTAGCCATCCCTCGCCAAGCGCCTTGCGAAGGCCGCGCCAATCCCCGAGCTGGCTCCGGTGACCAACGCGGTGGGCATGCCCCGACTGTAGCCCCAGTGCCGAGAGCTGGCCTCGGTTCAGAATGCCGCTTCGGGCACATCCATCAGCGAGAGGTCGGCGGCTTCGATCACGCCGCGCCGCGCCGACAGTTCCGGCAGGACGTTGCGCGCGAACCACCGGGCGACGGCGAGTTTCCCGGTGTAGAAGGCGGTGTCACGCGCCTCCGCTGTGCCTGAGTCAGAGCCCGAATCGGAGCCCCCGTCGAGCGCCGCCTGTGCGACGCGCGCCTGCCGAAGAAGCAGATATCCGATCAACAGGTCGCCTGCGCTCATGAGTAGCGTCACCGCGTGTTCGCCGACCTTGTAGATCGACCGCGGGTCGGTTTGCGACGCCATGGCGTAGCCGACCATGCGGCCGACCATGAGCTGGACGTCCTCCAGAGCGGTCTGAAGCAGGCCGAGTTCCTCCTTGAAACGACCGTCTGCGGTGGCGGCGCCCGCGGTTGTTAGGAACTCCGCGATCTCGGCCGCGACGGTACCGAGCGCGGTTCCGTTGTCGCGCACGATCTTCCGGAAGAAGAAGTCCTGAGCCTGGATACCGGTCGTGCCCTCGTACAGAGTGTCGATCTTCGCGTCGCGGATGTACTGCTCGATCGGGTAGTCCTGGGTGTACCCGGAACCGCCGAAGACCTGCAGCGCCAGCGCCAGGTTTTCATAGGCGCGCTCCGACCCCACGCCCTTGACGATGGGCAGCAGCAGATCGTTGACGGCGCGTTCCACGGCGAGATCGCCTTCGCCGACGGCGATCCGGTCCTGCCACGAAGCCGTGTACAGGTAGACGGCGCGCAAACCCTCGGCGTAAGCCTTCTGCCGCATGAGCATCCGCCGGACGTCGGGGTGATGGATGACCGTCACCCGAGGCGCCGTTTTGTCGAGTTGCCGCGTCAGGTCCGCCGATTGCACCCGGCTCTTCGCGTAGTCGAGTGCGTTCAGGTAGCCGGTGGACAGCGTGGCGATCGCCTTGGTGCCGACCAGCATCCGCGCGTATTCGATGACCTGGAACATCTGCGCGATACCGTCGTGCACGTCGCCGAGCAGATAACCGATCGCGGGCCGCTCCTGGCCGAACGTGAGTTCACAGGTATTGGAGACCTTCAGGCCCATCTTGTGTTCCACACCGGTCGCGTAGACGCCGTTGCGCTCTCCGAGTTCGCCGGTCTGCGGGTCGAAGAGCACCTTCGGCACGATGAAGAGGCTGAGTCCCTTGGTGCCCGGCCGGGTTTCGATCCCCGGGCCCTCCGGGCGTGCGAGCACCAGGTGAATGATGTTGTCGGCCAGATCGTGCTCTCCTGCCGTAATGAAGCGCTTCACGCCTTCGATGTGCCAGGACCCGTCGGGCTGCGGGACCGCGCGAGTCCGCCCGGCCCCGACGTCGCTGCCGGCGTCGGGTTCGGTGAGCACCATGGTGGCGCCCCAACCCTTCTCGATCATGATCCGGGCGATCTGCTTCTGCTCGTCCGTGCCGTTGCGGTCGATGACAGTCGCGAAGTTGGGCCCGCCCGAGTACATGAACAAGGCGGGATTCGAACCGAGGATCAACTCGGCGGCGGCCCAGCGCAGCGATGGCGTCGCCCCGTAACCGCCCAGCTCCTCGGGGAGGTCGAGTCGCCACCACTCGCCGTCGCGTAGTGCGGCGTAGGACGTCTTCAGCGACTCGGGCACCGGGGCGGTGTGGCTCTGCGGATCGAAGACGGGCGGATTCCGATCCCCGTCGACGAACGATGCTGCGACCGGACCGGCAGCGACTTTCTCCAACTCCTCGAGCACGCCACGGGCCGTGTCGGCGTCCATCTCCGATCCGTGGCGGCCGAAATAGCGGTCGGCACCGAAGACCTCGAACAGGTTGAACTCGAGATCCCGGACGTTGGCCCGATAGTGGCTCATGGCTGCCTCCTTGCGGACATGTCGGCGTCACAATTCGCCGGATCGGCATAAGTTACTCGTGAGTAACGTTGTGTGGCCAGGGTATTACCGGGCAGTAACTCCTGCAAGATGCCTGGTCACGGCGCTGTCTGCGGTGCCACTGGACCCTGGTCGGCGAGTTTGCGACGATGCCTTCGATGACGGAGTTCGGTGGAATTCGACGTGGCCGCAGGCGAGCGCCCGGTGCTCGGCGCCGGCCACTGCTCCATGCGGCTATGGCCGCAGTCGCCGTCATGGCCGCGGTCGCGGCGTGCACCGGGCGGCCTGCTGTCGGGCCGGGCCCGGTGGCCGACGAATCCATCGGCCAGACGCCCACCGGAGGTGTCGTCGGGACCGGAACAGACCTCATTCCGCCGGATTCGGGAGCGGAGCATGGCGACGCAACAGGGACGGCATCGCCCACCTCGGTGCCGCCCGCACCGCCCGCCGGCCCACCGCAGTCCGTTCTCCTGCCGTGGCTCAAGGGACCGACGCCGGAGGACGGCGTCATTATCGGTGCGGGCGAAACGCGTCTCTGGCAGGGCCCGCACGCCGGCGAACGGGCGCTGTTGGGCGACGGCTGGTACCGCTACTTCGGACCGGACGGTTCCCTTGTCGGATGCACCTCCGCCGGATCCTGCGTCGGTGTGGGCGGCGACGGCACGGTCTCGGTGACGTCCGGGCCGGGCGACCCGCGGGAGGGCTACCGGCCGGACGGCGAATACCTGGGCAGGTACAGCGACGACGGCAGGAAGATGACGGCCACAGCCGACCCGCGGACGTTCGCCGATGCACTGGCCGCCTCCGGCGTCGATGTCGCGGGTCTGGTCAACGCCGCGACACGCGCGGCGCCATTCGCGGGTGGGGTCACTGGTGACCCGCATCTGATCACCGCCGCAGGGCAGCGGATCACCACCCAGGCCATCGGCCAGTTCGTTGCGCGCGGCGGCGATCCGACGCATGTGATCCAGCTGCAGTTCGACCCTATGAACCACCGCACGGACGTATCGGTGGTGTCTGCCGCAGCGATCGGAACCGGCGCGAACAGCGTCGTCGTCGACGCGTCCGGTGTGGTCAGTGTCGACGGCCGGACGGAGCCGAAGGTGTCGAGCTTCGCGCAGACGTCGCTGGCCGGGGGCGTCGTCCTCGGGCGGTGGCCGAGCGACGCAGACGGTGTGTCGACGGTGGCGGTCATGTGGCCCGACGGCTCGTCCGTCGTCGCGACCGCTCATTCGGCTTTGGGCCTGACACTCGTCACGAACATCTTCCCGCGCGCCGGTGCCGCCGGCCTGTTCGGCTCGGTCGACGCGCCGGCAGGATCGGATCTCCTCGCCCGCGACGGCTCGGCGACAGCCGTGCCGGGTGCCATCCTGTCGTGGCGCGTCACCTCCGCCGAACGCTTGCTCCCGGCACCAACCGGTGCCCTGCCGCCCTTTCCGACGCAGACCGCGAAGATCGATGCCGGTGCCGCCAAGGTCGCGCAGCAGGTGTGTGGTGGTCACGGGCTGCGGAACGCCGCCGATGTCGCAGCGTGCGCGTTCGATGTCGGGCTGACCGGCGATACCGGTTTCGTGGCGGGGCATCTCGAGCTCAGTGCCGCGGCGGAGATGTCCGCCGTCCCGCCGGACTTCGCGGCGCGTTGGCCGGCACTCGAACCTGCGGCCCCGGCGAGCGCACATGAGCTACCCGCGAACGGCCAGCTGGCCTTCACCCTCGCACCCGCGCAGACGCAGGCGTTCCACCTGACGATCGCGACGCCGGGGGCCGTCGGCGTCGTGAACCGGAGCGGCTGTGCCACCGGTGCCAACCCGCCTGGGATGGATCAGCCGGCGCTGCGCGTCTTCGACGCCGCGGGGCACGCAGTGTCCGACCGGCTGCCACTGTGCGGGCATGTCGAGACGCCTGCTCTGCGGGTGGGCGCGTACACACTCGTGGTCGCGAACGGCATCGATCGGCCGGCGGTCGACGTCCGCGGCGACGTCGTCCTGCCATGACGAGCGGCTCGCCCATGCTACGTCGGTCGCGGACGGTAGGTTGACGCTATGACGATCAACGATCCCGGGCCGGCCATCGGTGACACCAAGGACTGGGTGTGGGCCGCGACCCGACCGTGTCCCGAATGCGGGTTCGACCCCACCGCGATCGCCGACACCGCCCTGTCGAACGCCTTGCGCGCCACCACATCTCGCTGGTCCGCCGTGCTCACCAGGGCGGATGTGGGCAGGCGCCCGGCACCCGCGGTCTGGTCCCCACTGGAGTACGCCTGCCACGTTCGAGACGTGCACCGCGTGTTCACCGGACGGGTCACCCTGATGCTCACCGAGGACGCGCCGCAGTTCGCGAACTGGGATCAGGACGAGGCTGCCGTCGCCGGTCGGTACTGGGCCGCCGATCCGGCCGTCGTCGCCGCCGAGTTGGCCGAGGCCGCCGAGCAGACGGCCGCCGGGTATGACGCTGTTCCCGCCGACGCCTGGTCCCGGACCGGCATGCGTAGTAACGGCAGTGCCTTCACCATCTCGTCGATCGGCCACTACCACCTGCATGACGTCATCCATCACCTACACGACGTGCAGGGCTGAGACTGGCTGAGACTCGCGCAACAGGAGCAGCCGCCGCCAGTCTCGGGCGATGAGATTGGTGTGCACGTAACGGATGTCGGTACTCACAGATCACACCATAGGCGATCGGGCCAGCCGCATCGCGCCGCGCGCCGGCTCCTGATCGGTGGGGGTCACGCGCTGGCGGCGTGCGGGATCCGGGCGAGGGCGACTCTGCCAGGCCGGGGGGATCCGCTGGGACGCAGCTCGGGCGTTTCTGCCGTGCAAGATTCGGCGATGCGATTGGGCGTGCGGGTCAGCCGCACGGTGATGCCGGCCCGGTCCGCGGCCTGGTACACCACCGGCAACACCCACTGACGGAGCCACCAGCCCTCGCCTTGGCCGGGGTGCGCGCTGCAGTAGTCCGTCAGTAGCCAGCCGGCGCGGGTGGATCTGACTGCGACCACGGCCGTGTCGTCGCGGGAGAAGTAGTAGCGGGTGTGGCCGAACCGGATGGACATGGCCCGGCGCAGGGTCGCGAGTGGCCACGCAGCGCACGAGATCGCCACTGCCGCAGTGTGTATCGCCCGCGTCCAGCCGTGGGTCGCCCGAGCCGCGTAGCGCCGGCCGCGCCACACCCACCAGGAAATTCGCATGGCGTCCAGGGGCTGGGCTGTCCGTGCGGCCTCAATCGACGGCAGTGTCGTGGAATCCATCATTCTCACCTTCTGTAGGACGTGCGTGATATTACGAATTGTCGTGAAACACCTGGCAGTGCAACGATTTTCGTCATCAACGATACCGATTCCGCGCGCTGTGCGGAAGGTCGTGGACGATCAGCGAGCGCGGCCGGCCCGCGCTGCCTCCCAGTCGGCGGTGTGCTTCTCGATGTAGCGCTGGTAGTCGGACGCCGTCGAGAGACCCGGCGGTGGCTCGATCGGGCTGTCCCCGTCGACGGTGAGCCGGGCCGTGAGTTCGGCCTGCACCTGCTCCAAGTGCGCCGGAACAGCGGTCAGCGCGGCGGGCAACGTGGCGAGGGCCGGGGCGGTGACGCCGGCCAACGGGTCGTCGGTGCGCGCTGTGGATCGTGTTATGACGGCTGCGATGGCCGGTGCGGCGGCGTCCCGCGCGGTCAACGGCTGCAGGCCGAACAGCAGCTCGAGCGTGGCCAGGATGCTGGTGTGGTCCAGCGGCGGGCCGGAATCCGGCCCACGGAACACCGTTCCCGCCTCGATCAGCGGGCCGGCGAGCACAGTGGGCACTCGGACCCCGAAACGGTCGAAGCCGAAACCGAATTCGCCGACGGACTGATCCGGCGGGGTGGCGCCCCAGGGCGGCGGGACGTGGTCGTACAGGCCGCCGTGCTCGTCGTAGGTGACGATGAGCAGCGTCGACGCCCACGCCGGGCCGGACCGCAGCGCCCGGTAGGTGGCGAGAATCAGCGCCTCGCCGCGGGCGACGTCGTAGTTGGGGTGCTGACTGTTGCCGGCCGCGCCCCAGCTCGGTTCCAGGAACGCGTAGGCGGGCAGCGTGCCGGCTGCTGCGTCGGCGGTGAAATCGCTGAACTGGCCGAAGTTCTCGCGCGGTGCTCGGGTGGTATCGGGGAAGTTCAGCCGGGTGAGCGGGGGCGCGTCGTAGCCGTAGATCTTCCAGGAGACTCCGGCCGCGGACATGCTGCCGAAGATGCTCGGCACGGTGAAAACCTTTGTCACGTCGTCCATGTGCCCCTGGCTGGTACCCGCATTGACGAACGCACGGTTCGGCATCGTCATGGTCGGGGCGGAGCAGAACCACCGATCGCACACCGCGTACCCGCGGGCGAGCGCAGAGAGCACCGGCAGCGTCTGCGGCGTATAACAGCCCATGACCATGCTCGGCGTCGTGCCGGGCACCACGTACCAGCCGGCCCGCCGGCGCTGCGCGATCGCTGCGGCGTAGTTGGTGACGAAACCCCGCATGCTGGGCGCTGTTTCGGCCACCGGATGCTGCGTCCCGAACAGCTGAGCATTGGCCGCGGCGTAGCCCTCACCCGGATCCGCGCCGGGCATCAGGTAGGCGTGCGGGGTATCCGGCGTGATCGGGTACACCCGCACCGGATTGCCGGCGGCGTCCGGGCACGACTCGTCCCCGGTGAGCCCGTCGAAGGCCTGACCCGACGGGGCGACATTGCCCGGGTAGAGGTAGCCGAGCATGTGGTCGAACGACCGGTTCTCCAGCATCAGCGTGACGATGTGCCGGACGGAGCTCAGCGATGTGCTCATGCTCTCCACTGTGCGCGCTTTTCGATCCGGGCGCCCGTGGTCAGGCCGGGGTTCCGCCGCCGGGAAGGGCTCAGTTGCCGGGTGCGGGGTTGGCGATGCGGCCCCAGGTCGACTTGTTGCCCCAGATGTTCTGGCGCAGCCCTTCGAGTTGGAGCACCTGCGAATGGTCGACGAAGAGGTTGACCTCGTTGCCATAGTTCTTGACGTACCACTCGAAAACGGGCGGGTCGGCCGCCTCGAACATGACGTTGCGGGCGCCGAGGCCGTTCATGATGGCGGCGGCCGCGGACGTGTTCCACTCCGCGACGTTCTCGGTGATGCCCTCGGATTCGATCATGATGATGCTGGCGCCCGCGTCGAGCGCCTGCTTCCCGCGATCGACGAGGTCGCCGATGTCTTTCTTACTCTCGGCGGCGAGTTCGGCGATCGAGGAGTCGCCGCCGGACCCGAACTGGATGCCCAACTCGGGCTTCGCTTTCAGTCCGGCCTTCACGACCTGTTCCACTAAGCGCAGCAGCCCGCTGGTCGGTATGGTGAGGAACCCGGTGGAGATCTCGATGACGTCGAAGCCGACTTCCTTCGCTTCCTTGAGGTAGTGCATCACGGCGTCCGCGCCGTAGCGCAGCACCGTCTCGATCCAGCCACCGGAGGAGATATAGGCGTCGTGCTGGTGCGCGAGATCGGAGAACGCGCGCACCTGCTCCCGGGGCAGCAGCGCGAAGGAGCCGCCGGCCCATTTCACCCCGTCGACCCACTGTCCGGCCACATCGAGCACATCGGCGAGATGCCTTGTGCCGTAGGTTGAATAGTATGGTCCGCGCACCTCGGTGAGCCCGAACGTCCGAGGCTTTTCGGGGCGCCAGGCGCGTGGGATGAAGTCGAAACTCGTTGTGGTCATGGTGTTTCCTTTCGTCGGTCCCGATGGGTTGCCGGGACACGGTGTGCCGCCGGACCTGCGGGATGCACCGCCCGGCGGGTGCTGCCGCTACGAGCCGGTCCGGCTCGATGCGGCGAGTGTGGCGGCGCGCTCCCGCGGAACGGTCGCAAGCAGGTCGGCCAACGCGCTCACCGGAAGCTCGTCGAGGTCGCGAACGGTGGCTGCGATCCGGTCGGCCAACCGGGTGCCGGTGAACGGCACGGCCAGTAGTGTGTACTTCGTCACCGCGCCGTCCCAGTCGAGCGGCTCGGCGACCGACCCCCGGTACGACGACCTTTCCGCGGAAAACCGTGCGCCGTCGTGCATCTCGACCTCGACCCGGCTTGGCATCTCGCTCGGGAAGCGTCGCGTGAACGCCGCATCGGGCCGGATCTCCACCTTCGTCAGCAGGCCCTGGACATCGCTCGCGCCGATGCGGGCAGGCGTGAACTGGGCCGGCTCGACGATGCCGTCGAGGAGCGCCACCGCCACCAGGTAGGGCAGCGAGTGGTCGGCCTCTTCCTTCGTCCGAATGGAGCGCTTGTCGCCCTCCTCGCCGCCGCCGATGATGTCGTATGCGACTTGGAACGTGTCGACCCGCACGCGGGCGATGCGCGCTGTGTCGAATCCCTCCCGGGTCGCGATGTCGATGGCGGCGTCCAGCGCGGTCTGCGAATGGATCTCGGCGTTGTGCTTCTTGACGACGGTACGGCGAACGCTCTCCAGATCCTCTGCCGACCAATCGATGTCGAATTCTCCGGCGATCGACTGCGCGAATCCCTTATTGCCCTCGAAGACCAGCCGTGGTCCGGTGATGCCGACGCCTGCGAGCAGCGCCGCGTGCGTCCCTTCCTTCGCGACCTGCGGATAGGCCAGGCCTTTCCAGTGCGACAGGTCTCCGGTCCGTGTCACCCGGAGCGCGTTGTTCGCGGTGCCGGAGATCGCGATCGCATTCGCGGTCTGCTCGGCGGTCAGCCCGAGGGCACGGGCGGTTCCCGCGGCTACCGCGTAGGCGCCTTGCACGGTGTGGTCGAATCCTTTCGCGCGTACAGGCGCCACATCCGACAGCCGCGTTTGCACCTGATAGGCCACGGCGAGCGCGGTGAGGAACTCGCGGCCGGACGCGCCGGCACTTTCAGCGGCTGCCAACACCGCGCCGAGATTGTCCGAGGGATGGCAGGTTTCGCCCGGCGCCAAGTAGCTGTCCATGAAGTCGAGGTAGCGGCTCAGGGCGGTGTTGTAGAACGCGGCGCGGTCCGGCGCGGAGGTCCCGCCGCCGATGAGCGTCGCAGATCCGTTGCCGCCCAGCCGTTCCGTGAGGCCGCGAATGGCGCGCATCGGTTCGGCGTCCTGTGCCGCGATCGCCACGCCGATCGTGTCCAGTACCCGGATGAGCAACTGCTCACGCGCGGCGGGGCTCATCGCGCCGCCATCCGCCGACGTCACGAACCGGGCGAGCCGTTCAACCTGCGACGCCGATCGCGTCATCACGGTCTCCTTCTCGCGCCAACCGTGGTGGCGAAGCTCTTCCGTCACCCGGACTGTCCGGCGAGCTCTCAACGGGTGGAGGGCCCCGATCGGTGCTGCAGGCCGGATCCGTTCGCGCGGCTATTCCCACGTCTACTGCACGGCGCACGCGGCTTCCAGGATTGAGCGAGAATTATCACACATTGGTTATGGAAAATAAGGGGACGGCGGCGCAGCACCCTGCGCGCCGGCGCCTCCGGTACCCTGCCGTCATGCCGGCACCGAAAGCCTGGGCGGAGATGCGCACCATGATGGAGCGCCTGCTGGTGGAGCGCACCGGTGCCGATGTCGTCGTGTGGAACAAGCGGATCGCCGTCGAGAAACCGGCGTCGGAGGCGGCGCTGCGAGCCTGGCTGTCCGATCGTGGCGTCACCGGATACGCACAGACGCTGCTGGCGATGGAGACGTTCGGGTACCCCGATTTCCTCACCGCGTCCGCGGACGAGCTGCTGGACGGGCAGTACGCCGACCGGCCGGCGCTGCGTCCCGTGCTCGACGCTCTGCTGGCGTTCGCCGCGACCATGGAGTCGGTGACGGTCCAGGTGCGCAAGACCTACGTCACGTTGATCACGCCGCGCCGCCAGTTCGCGCTCATCAGGGCGACCACGCGGACGCGGGTGGACCTGGGGCTTCGGCTGGCCGGCGCCCAGCCCGGCGGGCGGCTACGTGCCGCGGGCAGCTTGGGGAACGACGTGATCACCGTCCGTGTCGCGCTGGGGTCGGTCGAGGACATCGACGAGGAGGTGCAGCAGCTGCTACAGCGCGCGCGGGCAGAGAGCCTGTGACGCCTCACCTTTCGCGCAGGACTTTCGTACAGGCGGCGCGCACACGGCGGCGAAACGCAGCCGTGTCGCCGAGCGCGGCAGCGGACAAAGGCCCTTCCATACTCGGGCCATTCGGCCCTGGCCGCCTCGGCGCACGCCGAGCACGATCAAGGAGCATTCCGGGACGCCGGTAGAACGCGCGGCGGCACCGGACGCGGAGGTCACCATGTACTGCCGAATGTATTGTCGAACCGAATCAGCCGACACTGTGACTGACACCGTGCCGCCTCACCATGCGGCGCAGAATCATGCGGGACCGAATCGCAGCGGAACCGCCCGGGCGGTGGCTCTCGCGGTCGGCGTCATCCTCGCGCTCGCCGGCTGCAGCCACGCCACGCCCCCCGGGGGCGCGTCGACCGCCGTCACGCCGCCCACGACGACATCGAGTATGACGAGCGGAACCTCGTCCGTGGAAACGCCCGTGTCGACGCCCGAGCAGCCGTCCACGTCGACGCCGCCGACCTCGCCGTCACCGTCCACACTTTCGAGCAGCACACCGGCCACCAGCAGCACCTCGCCGGCCACCACTTCGACCACCGCCGAAGGGCCGATCCAGACGAAGGTGTACTACGTCATCGAGCATCGGAACGACCTGCGCCTGGCCCGTGAGATCCGGGGCGTCCCTGCCGGAGCCGCCGGGCCCGTCGCCGCCGTCCGCGACATGATCTCCGGCGCCGAGGATCCCGACTTCCACACCACCTGGAATCCGGCGACGAAGGTCCTCGGCGTGGACGTCACCGGATCGCTCATCACCGTCAACCTCTCGGCCGATGCCCGTACGGCCAACGTCGGCTCCGGGGGCGCGGCGCTCATGGTCCAGCAATTGGTGTGGACCGCCACGGAGGCCGCCGGGCGTCCGGATGCGCGCGTCAGCCTGCTGATCGACGGCGCACCTGCCGGCGAACTGTGGGGTGTGCTCTCCTGGGATCGTCCGGTGGCTCGCGAGGCGGCGACCGACGTTCTCGCCGTCGTGCAGGTCGATACCCCGCGCGAGAACGCTTCCGTCACATCGCCTGTCGTGGTGTCCGGCATCGCCGCGGAATTCGAGGCGAACGTCCCCTGGCGCGTCACCAACCCGGCAGGCGCCGTCGTCGCGCACGGCCACAGCTCCACGACCGAGGGCATGACGTTCGCGCCGTACTCGTTCACCATCCCGCTGCCGCCCGGCAGGTACACCGTCGAGGTCCTCCAGGACGACCCGTCCGACGGCGCCGCCGGCCCGCCCTACGTCGTCACCCGGACGGTCACCGTCACGAAGTAGGGCCCGAACCGACCGTCGCCCACCGCCTATGACGTTGTTCGCGCGCCAGCGCGGCGTACTCCGGCCTGCCCAGCCGGGCGCGGCAGTGGCCTACCCCGGCCGCGCACCTGCCCGGAGAACCGCCCCCTCGCCCGGCCGGCCGACAGCGGCATCGGCGAGAACATCGTCATATTCGATTCTGCGGCGCGACCGTCTCGGTGCCTCAGACGTGCGCCACCTCGTCGCCATCGAGCGCTGTTACTGTCGGGACATGGGCCGGGCGCTGCTGCTGTTCGATGCGGATTGCGGCTTCTGCGCGCGAGCGGCGGCAGTCGCGCCGAGACTACGCCTCGATGTGGACGTGAAGCCCTTGCAGGATGTCGACCTACGGCCTCTCGGAGTGTCGGCCGATCGCGCGAAGCGGGAGATCCCGCTGGTTGCCCCGGACGGGCGGGTGCGTTACGGGCACGAGGCGGTCGCGGGCGCGCTGGCCACCGGCGGTCGCCTTCCGCACCTGGCCGCGCGGATCATGCTCAGCTGGCCGATCGACGGGCTTGCCGCCGCGGTGTACCGGCTCGTGGCGCGGAACCGGCACCGGCTGCCGGGAGGCGCCGCGAGCTGCCGGATCACGCCTCGCTAGCTGCCGGGATACGGCCGCGCTTGAAGTACGCCAGCGGCCCGAGGATGTTGATCAGTGAGATCAACCGCCATCGGAGCTTGCCGCCGCGGATCTGCTCGGCGGGGCGGCGCGTGATGTCGACCTGGGCCGCAACGAACAACGAGATCTCGATCGAGCTGAGAACAATGATCGCCACCTGCGCCGCGACCGGCAGATCCTGCCATTTCTTCTTGTTCTTCAGCGTGTCCTTGAGCGCGTTCATGCGCATAGTATCCGCGAGAGGCCGGTCCGCCGACAGAGTCTCAGGTCACGTGAGGTTGCCGCGGGAACGCCTCCGGCACGTGAGCTCTGTCGCCGCGGACTACGCGGCGCCGTCCGGCAGCAGCCGCTCGCGCAGCCGCTCCCATTCCAGGTGCAGCCACGGGGTGAAGTGCTCCGGGTGCTCGGCGAGTTCGCCGTCCAGCTCAGCGGGCGAGACCCAGCGCACCGCATCGATTTCCGTGCGGTTGAAGGTGATCGATCCGGGGTCGACGGTGCCGAGATACACCCAGCACAGCTCGTGTTCGGAGCCGAACGTGCCGAACCGCGCGTGGTAGGTGAACGTGAAGCAGAACTCGAGATCCACGCTCAGGCCGAGTTCCTCGGCAAGCCGGCGGGACGTCGCCACTTCCATCGACTCGCCACGGCGCGGATGGCTGCACACGCTGTTCGCCCAATAGCCGGCCCACAACCGCTTGCCCGCGGCCCGCTGCTGCAGGAGCACTCGACCGTCGGAGTCGAGCAGGAACACCGAGAACGCGCGATGCAGGATTCCGTCCCCGTCATGGCAGCGTTCCTTCGTGTCGAACCCGATCTCACGATCGGCAGCGTCGACCAGGATCAATTCCTCGGCGTCCGACGAGACCACGGCGTCACGGTGTGGGCTGGTCAACCGACACCTCCAACGCCTCGTAGCCGGCGTCGCGCATCGCGCGGGCCACCCGTGGCCCGTCCTCCGGGCAGAGCGCGACGACGGCTCCGCCGCCGCCCCCGCCCGTCAGCTTCGCGCCGACCGCCCCAGCACGCCGCGCCACCTGTACGAGCTCCTCGATCTGCGGGCTGGAGACCTGCAGCGCGTTGAGCTGGCCCTGGCAGATGTTCATGAGTTCGCCGAGCTGCGCCAGATTCCCGCCCTCGACGGCGTCGACGGCCGCGAGCGCGAGCGAGTCGATGGTGTCGAAGATGCTCTCATACAAGCCCGGCTGGTGCTGCCAGCGCTCCCGCACCCGCGCGACGGTCGCGGCGGTGAGCGATTCGGTCCCGGTCAGACCGATCACGATCGGCAGCGGCGCCGGAACGTTCAGGGTTCGCATCACGGAGGTGGCACCGTTCCCGCCCGCAGTATCGCTCGCGCCGGCAATGTCGCCAACCTCGCCCGTCACGCCGGTCGGCACCGGCCGATCCGACCGGTGGAACAGGATCGTCTTCCCATAGGTCGCGACCGTGTTGTCCACGCCCGACGGCGTCCCGTGCGCGATCTTCTCGCATTCGAACGCGAGCCGGCACACCTGCTCGTCGGTCAAGCCCACCCCGTAGTGCGCATCCACCGCGCGCACGATCGCCACCGACAGCGCCGCCGACGAGCCCAGCCCCACCGCGCGCGGCACGCCGGGCTGGACGTGGATGCGCATCGACCGGCCGGCCAGGCCCAGCTCACCGAGCACCAGGTTCATCAGACCGAGGAACGACCCCGGCCGCGCGGCCGCCGGGTGCAGCCGCTGTTCCACCCCCCAGCGCGGGATCAGCAGCGACAGACCGTCTTCCGCGTCCTCCACGCGCGCCTTGATGGACAGTTGCAGCGGTGTGGCGATCGCGTGGCGCCCGTACACCACGGAATGTTCGCCGAGCAGGATCACTTTCCCGTATCCGACGGAGTAGACGGTGTCCGACCGGGCGGAGACGGACGGCGTCGCCGCTCGTTTCACGGAGCGGAGCTCGTCGATGATCTCGCGCGCCCGCCACACCTTGATCTCACCGTCGTCGAGCAGTCGCTCAACGACCTGGTCGAAGATGTCCGCATCCGCCCCGGCCGTCGCCGTCACCGACCGCGCATGGAGCGTCATATGACCTTGCTGGATCCCGTCGGTGGCCAGGGCTTTCAATGCGGAGAAGTTCTGCGCGAGGCCCACCGCCGCCATGATCTGCGCGAGCTCGGTCGCGGATTTCACGCCCAGGATCCGATGGTTCACGGCGACGGCGGGGTTCGACATCAGCGATCCGCCAACGGTTCCCACCTTCATCGGCATCTCGATGGAACCGACCAGGTTGCCGTCGGCGTCGACGGTCCAGCTCGTCAGCGAGGTGTACGACTTGCCGCGGGCGGCATAGGCGTGCGCGGCGGATTCCAGTGCGCGCCAATCGTTCCCGGTGGCGATCGCCACCGCGTCCACCCCGTTCATGATGCCCTTGTTGTGCGTGGTGGCCCGGTAGGGGTCGACGACGGCGAGGTTCGCCGCCGCCACGATCCCGTCGCGCACCTGCTCACCGGACGAGGTGTTCGTCGCGAGTTTGTCCACGCCGATCACCACCCGGGCCGACGCGAGCGCCCGGTCCGACAGGTTGGACAGGATGCGCATCAGCACCCGCCCGTCGGTGATCGTCTCGACGAGCGATGCGACGCCCTCGCACATCGTGTTCACCAGGTTCGCGCCCATCGCGTCGCGGGTGTCGACGAGCAGGTGCACCACCACCATGTCGCGGCTGCCGTCGGGGGCCGGGTGCACGTACACCTCGAGGTCCACCGCCCCGCCGCCGCGCGCCACCATCTTCGGGTGCATCGAGTTCGCGAGGTCCAGGATCTCGTCCTTACGTTGCAGCACCGCCGCCTGGGCGCGCGCCGGATCCTTCACCCCGAGCACCTGGATCTGGCCGATCAGGATCGGATCTGTCGCCCGCGCGGTGAAACCGCCGCTGGACCGGGCGATCTTCGCCGCGGAGGACAGTGCCGCGACGATCGAGGGCTCCTCGACCACCATCGGGATCACGTAGTCCTGGTTGTTGATGGAGAAGTTCATGGCCAGGCCGATCGGCAGCCCCATCACGCCGATCACGTTCTCGATCATCTTGTCGGCCCGGTGCACGTCCAGCACCTGTTCGCCGCGCAGCAGCATCTGGTACTCGGCGTCGGTGATCAGGCCCTCGCCGTGAATGGCGTCCAGCCGATCGGGCACCGCCATCTTGTAGAACCCTTTGATCCGTGATCCCACGTCCGTGTCCTTTGTCCTCGCCCGGTGTCCGATGCGACATCAGCTACCGGAGATGGTCAATCCCTGCGGCTCGACGGCCATATCAATGATGCGGTATCCGATCGCGCCGACCGCATGCCGAAAGGCCTCAATGTGGTCACCGTCTCCTGCAAACCCGATCCCGATATCGCCGCCGCCCGCGCCGGAAGGCTTATAGATGACGCCGCACTGGGCCGCGGCGTTCCGGATCTCGCGGTGTTCCGTGCCGACGATGTCGAGCCCGGCGGCGCGCCCGAGCTCGTCGAGCCGCGCGCCATACGCCTCGAAGGCGGCGAGCAGCGCGCCCGCGTCGGCCGTCTGCGCGGCTAAGACCCCCGCCTCGGCGATCGCGGCCAGACCGTCCAGGTGCTCACGGTACGGGGCTGGGTGGTCCTGCCGCCACGCCGAGAGCACCGCGAGCGATTCCGCCGTAGACGTCGATCGCCCGGTGAACACGCAGCACCACCGCACCCCGGCCGGCAGTGCGATCGGCTGCCCGGTGGGTGACGGACCATTTCCGCCGCGGTACGCCACGACTCCGCCGAGCAGGGACGCGGCGATATCCGCACCGCTGCCCCGCCCGCCCTGCATCGTCCGGTGCATCGCGACGAGTCGCGGCAGATCCGGCCGTGGTCGCCTGATAAATGCGTGCAGTGCACCGGCGAGCGCCACCGTGAGCGCGGCGCTGGATCCCAGACCCAGTTTCGCACCCCGCTCGTCGAAGAATGCCGTCGTGGAGAGCGCTGCCGCGAATCCGTGTGGGCGGCGGTCCGCATCGGGTTTTTCGAGTATGACGATGTTCCCGTGCCCGGGCGGTATCGCGTCGATATGGCCTGTGGCGGCCGGTGTCTCGCGCAGGCCATCGGTGTCTGTAGTGGACTCGATGACGTGGGTTACCAGGTGCAGCCGCTCGGCGGCCGCGTCGCCCGCATCCCACCGGACATGCCCACCGGCGGCCAGATGCCCCACGGCGTCGGTTCCGAGATCCGGTGCGTGGACACGAATCTCGTCATACTCGATGGGCGCGATGCGGACGGTGGCGCGGCGATTCACGGCGGCCACCAGCGCGGTCGCGCCCTCGAGGACGGCGTATTCGCCGAGCAGCATCAGCTTTCCGGGGGCGGACGCGGTGATCGTCACGCGGCGCCGCCGGTGTCGATGAGTGGGTCGATCAGCCGGGCCCCGGGGCCGAGCCCGGTGGTGCGCACGTCGAGAACCCCGGGCACTTGCCGGAGTGCGTCGGCCACCCGAGCGGCATTCTCCGGCAGGCACACCGCCTTCACCTGCGGTCCGGCGTCAACGGTGGAAAACGTTGCCACGCCGCTTGTTTCGCGCATGTAGCGGATCAGGTGCAGGCATTCGACGGTCGCGCCGTTCCAGTAGATCAGCGCGGGCCGGCTCGACAGCATCACGGCGTGCATGGTGGTGGAACTGTGCTCGGAGATGTCCGCGAGGGCCGCGAAGTCGCGCCGCTCGATCGCGGCTCGGGCCTCGGCCAGGGCCGCGGCGGAGCTCGCCGTCCACGCGGCGTACAGCGGCGACGTGCGTCGCGAGAGTTCCATGCCCGCACCGGAACTCGTGGCCTTGGCGGCGTCGCTGGTCACCGCGACCACCACCGTCAACGGCCACTCGGCCGGCGCCAGCAGGGGAGCGGCGACCGCGTCGGATCCGTCCGGTCGCTCACCCCGGGACATCTCGACGAAACCGCCGAAGACGGAGCGGGCCGCCGAGCCCGAACCGCGGCGCGCAAACTCGGAGAGCCGCTCCGGCGACAGGCCTAGGCCGAGCGCGGCGTCCGCCGCGACGACGAGCGCGGCGAATGCGGACGCCGAGGAGGCCAGCCCCGCCCCGGTGGGGAAGTCGTTCGTGGACCGCACTTCGGCGAACAGCGTCATGCCCGCTCGCGCGCGCAGAAGATCCAGTACCGCGGTGATTCTCGGGAGTTTCTCCGGAGCCGCCGCGCCGTTGAGGGTCAGGCTGTCCGCGCCGAGGTCGGGTGAGAACCGCACCCGGGTGCGCGTCCGCAGGCCGTCGAGCGTGATGGAGATCGACCCGGTCGCCGGCAGGTTGAGCGCGGTGTCGCGTTTGCCCCAGTACTTGACGAGCGCGATGTTGGGCTGCGCGACGGCGGTCGCGTCCAGCGGAGCCACGGTCCGGCAGGCCTCCTGTCTCGGTGGGCGGGCCCGATCGGCACGGTGCCGCCAGGGCGCCTCCACGGTACCCGCCGGGCGGTGGCTCCTCTGTCGAGTGGGAGTTGTGCAGAGTCTGGACGCTTCAAAACTCTGCAGCACTCCCACTCGACGGTACTGTGCGGCGTCAGGCCTCGTTGCGCCGGAGGTCGGTGCCGAGGTGTCGGGCCAGCTGCACCAGCACCCGTGCGCAATCGGCCGTGTCTCGCAGCGACACCCATTCCACGTCGGCGTGTGCCCCGTCTCCCCCCGGCCCGAACAGCACGGTCGGAATCCCGCGCGCGGCGATAAACGCCGAGTCCGCCCAGTAGCTCAGCCCGGACACGTCCGGTGCGTTCGCGCGGATGTCCCGGCAGGCATCCGACAGCGCGGCCACCAACGGATGCGCACCGGCCGTCTCCAGCGGCGGGCGGTGCATGAGAGTCCGTGCCGTAGCGCGGAAGTCCGGATCGGCGGACGCGCAGGTGGCGAGCAGGTGATCGACCTCACGCTCGATATCCTCGGGCGACTCGCCGGGCAGCGTGCGTCGCTCGATGGTGAGGCGGCATCGTTCGGGGATCGTCGAAGGCCCCTGCCCTCCTTCGATTACACCGGCGTGCACGGTGCCGGGGCCGAGGAGCGGGTGCGCGCGTGCCGCGAGATATCGGCCGAGGGCCTCGATTTCGACCAGCAGCGTTCCGGTCTTGGCGATCGCATCGACACCGAGCTGCGGTCTGGAACCGTGCGCCGCGACCCCCATGACGTCGATCTCGGTCCACACGAATCCCTTGTGCGCCACGCCGATCGCCATCTCGGTGGGCTCCGTGACGATGGCGGCATCGGCGACGAATCCGGCACCGAGATGGTCCAGAACCCGTTGGATGCCGAGGCTTCCGTGCTCCTCGTCGGCCACCGCCGCGACGACGACATCGACGTCCAGGCCGAGCCGGGCGGCCTCCCGGCACGCGATCAACGCGGCCGCGAGACCAGCCTTCATGTCGTAGCTTCCGCGGCCGTACAGGCGGTCGCCGTCCACGCGCGGGACAAGCGGATCGGTCATCGCGCCGAGGTCAACGGTGTCGAGATGCCCGCAGAGCAGCAGCGTGCGCGTGGTGGGTCGTGGTCCGGGCTGCTCTGCATTTGATTGCGCTGCATCTGATTGCGCTGCGACGGATGGCGCTGCGACGGATTCCGGGCGGGATTGCGCCGGGCGGGAACGCACCACGAGGGACGGCCTACCGTCGCCGGAATCGACCAGATCGACTGCCAGGCCCTGGGTCTCGCACCACGCGGCCACCCATGACGCGATCGACGCCTCGCCCACCCCGCCGCCGGGCAGCGACGGGTTCGTCGACTCGATGCACACCAGATCCGCAAGCAGGTCGGTGACCTCGGTGTCGAGATCAGTGTCCCTATCGGGCATGTGTCCCCCTTGAGGAAGCGGAAGGCGCTCTCACTACGACCTTTCGGAGATGACGTCGTTCGCGACTGCGCCGGATGCGCCGTCGTTGACCCGTGACGTGCTGGCTCCTTCGGTGCTGAGCAGGACCACCCGCGTCGAGGCATCCAGGCCGAGCGCCTCGATCCCGCCCGGCGTGCTCCTCGCCGCCTCGACGCCGGCGGCCGATGCCGCTCCGCACGGTCCGGAATCGACCCCAGCATGGCGCAGAATCGCTGCGGCCCGGGCGGATTCGTCATCGGTGACGCCGATTGCGGCATCCAGCCGTTCCAGGATCAGCGGCCAGGCGAGAGTCGATACCGTGCCGCAGTTCAGGCCGGCCATCGTCGTGAATGCCGATGTATCGACCGTCACCGGCTTCCCGGCGGCGAGCGACGCCGTCACACACGCGGCGGTCACGGGCTCCACCGACAGCACGCGCACCGGGCTGTGGTGGTAGTGCCGCAGCGCGGCCTGCAACAGCGATCCGACCCCGGTCGGCACCGCGATCACCGTCGGTGCGCCACCGGCCTGCTCATCGATCTCCGCGAACATCGTCGCGTACCCGTCCACGATCCAGCCGGGCACCTCCTGGTATTCGGGCCAGGAGGTGTCCTGGACGAGAACGTCGTCATCGGAGATCGACTGCGCGGCGAGAACGACGGCGGCGTCATAGATCTCGCCCGTGTCGAGAACCGTCGCCCCCTCCGACTCGATGGCGGCGACGGTGGAATCGGGCAGACCGCCGGGTACATAGATGCGCGCGGGCAGGCCGAGGAGTCGAGCCATGCGAGCCAGCGCGCGGCCGTGGTTGCCGTCCGTCGCGGTGACCAGCGTGACCGGCCTGCCGGATGACGCGAGCGCGGCCAATTCGGTGAGGGTCGCGCACGGCGGGGCCACGGATCGCGCCGACAGCGCCCGGTTCACGGCCCACGACGCACCGAGGATCTTGAAGGCGGGCAGCCCGAGGCGCGCCGATTCGTCCTTCACGTGCACGCTCGCGACATGCCAGCTCGCCGCGAGCTCCGGCACCGGCAGCAGCGGCGTCGGGGCATACCCGGGCATGCTGCTGTGGAATGCTCGCACGGCCGCTCCGCCGGGCAGCGCGGCGGGCCTTGCAGTAGGCCCCGCGGTTGGTCTTGCGTCCCGGCGATGGCCGATCGCGAAGGGGCGCGACGTCATAACCCATCTCAGCACGGCACGCCAGGGTCTCGGGTGACGGGGTTGCCGCAGGAGTCGATCTGGGACAGGGTGGGCCGATGGACGCCGAGCACATCGCGTGGAGCAGCGACACGGCCCAGGCCGACTGGATCGGGCCGCGCTTGTCTCCGTTCGGCAGCGGGGTGGTGACATCCGTCATCCCCAGTGGGTTCGACTCCTACGCGCGGCTGCTCCACCCGGCGCACGGGAGGAGCGGCGAGCCGGTGCGTTGGGCGGAGGTCGCCACGTGGAGCGGGGTGCCGCTGGAACGGGACGGCCAATTCGCGGACGTCGCCGTGCCGCGGCACCGTCCGGTCACGCCCAGCCCTGCGGCCGGCGGCCGCCCCGAGGAGGGCTCGCTGGAGTCCGCGGACGCCACAGCGCTGGTCGGCGTGCTGGAGGCACACACCAAGGCCGGGGCGCGCTGCTGGTTCTGCCTCTGGGAGGGTTTCGGGTGGTTAGGGGGCCAGGGCGTCGCGATGCTCACCTGGAGGCCGCGGCGCCGTTGGCCGCGAATCGCCGGACTGCTACGGCCACGGGTCGGAATGTCGCCTCGATTCGGGCGGCAGCCACGATTCGGGCTCCGATTCGGGCCGCTGTTCAGGGCCCGATCCAGGCCGCGGCCCGGCATCTGCCCGGGCCCGCAGCCGGAATTCGTGCCCACCGGCCTGGTGCCCGCGGCGGCGATCGCCGGGCCGCGGGTCGAGTTGCCGAACCGCAGCTACCTGCTGTATTCGGGCGAGGTGTCCGATGCCCTGGCGCTCCTCGTATCGGAACATCAGACGCCGAACCTCTGGTGGCCGGGCGATCGGTCCTGGTGCGTGGCGACCGAGATCGACCTCCCCTGCACCTATGTCGGCGGATCGGCCGAGTTGATCGACGCGATCCTCGCCGACCCGCGGCTGGAGGCGATGCCCGTGGCGGCCGAGGACAGCCACTGGTCCCGGGCACCCGCGTGGGTGGACGAGCGCGCGGACGCGGCGGCGCGAGAGCTGCTGGCCCACGGCCGGGCGACGGTGTCGACGCAGTGGGGGCCTGTCGAGGCGCGTCTACGCCGTCCGCGCCGCTGGCGTCACGGTGAGCTCACTATCGGCGGGCCCGGCCGGTCCGGCTGGACCCGAATCGACCGTAGGTCCGAGGCCGACCTGCATCGGAATGTGCGTCGGAGCATCGCCGGCGCGATCGTGGATACGGCCCTCGACGCAGGATCCTGATCCGCGCACACCGCGCCCTGGACAGCAGCGCACCGGATGCCGCTGCGCCGCTATGCCTGCGCGAAGAATTCGATCGCGATACCGTCCGGGTCCTTGACCGTTGCGACGTTCGCCGGCGGCACGCTGATCGGGCTGTGCTCGATGCCGAGCGAGTCGAGATCGGCGAGCCACGACTCGATCTCGCGCCGGTCGGCGCAGGCGATCGACAGGTGGTCGAGCCCGACCCGGGTCTCGCTGAACCGGTCGGCCGGGTCGGTCGAGTCGTGTTGCTGCAGGCCGAGCATCACGCCGTCGCCGAGCATCAGCGCCCGTTTCCACCCATCGCCCGCCATGTCGCGGATGCGCGTCATCTTCAGCGCGCGGGTGTACCAGTCGACGCTCGATTCGAGGTCGGTGACGGTGAGGCTGACATGGCTTATCGCGTTGACGGTGGGCATGTCCCCATCATGGCACCACCGCGTCGTGGCACCAGGTGCGCACCGGTCGCATGCCGCAGCGCGGACTCTCGGGCGCCGGAGCTACTGTCCGCTACACCCGCGTGATCTCGACGCGCCACTGCTCCGGACCTTCATCGACGTACGTCCACTCGAATTGGTCCGGCCACATCGCGTCCGCCTGGTAGCGCAGCGGTAGCGGGTCGTGGTCGTTGATGAGCACCAAGGTCCCCGCGTCGGTCAGTGCCTGCATCTTGCCCAGGATGATCCCGTGCCTCGCCTGGTGCGAGAGTGCCCGCACGTCAAGCTCTTCGGTGCCGCTGATCGGATCGATCCGCGCGCCCCCGCCGACCGGTTCCGGCATCTTCGCCACCGCCTCGGGTTCGCGCCGCGCGCCGCCGGCCAGCTCCGGCTTCGCATCGAGGACCTCCGCCAGCGGGACCCCGGCCCGCTGCAGCGCCGGCAGTAGCAGCTCGTCTTCCTTGGCGAGGTGCCCCTCGAACACCGCCCGAACGGCTCCCGCGGCCGCCGCTGCCTCGGCGGGGTCCGTTACGGCATCCAGGTCCTCGAACAGCGATCGGATGCGCGCGTGGTCGTCGAGAAGTCCCTGTACGAGCAGCGCCGTCCCCTCGCGCTCCCGCCCGCGCGCGTACACGGCCGCCTCCTCCGCCTTGACATGCGGCAGCACATCGGAGCGGTACCAGCTGAACAGCGCTACGGACTCGGTCGACGCATCGCCCTCGGCAGCCGCCTCGACCACTGCTCCGGCGAGGTCGGCCAGTCGCGCGGCCAACCGCCGGTGATGTGCCCACAACTCCCCCAGTGCGTGCGCGGATTCCGTTGTGTCGGCAGGCATGTGGGCTCCCCTGGTGTGCTGCGGCGTATGCGCGCATCGTCGCGCGATGTTTTTCACTATAAACCCGTGTAAAAGGTCGATGCGTGCCGGCGGTTCCGAAAAACCGTTCCGTGCCCGCCGCTCAGTATCGGGTATGACGAAAACCTCGGGCCGCGCTCGATGCCGATACGGTGAGCGCGCCGAGCGCCGTCGCGATGGTGAGCCACCACACGGCCACGCCGGCATCCGCCAGACCCGCCGTCGCGACGATTGCCGCCACCACGGCCGCGGCGATCCGCCAGTCGTCCCCGACGATGAAATCCCACCAGAAGGCCCCGAAGGCTTTCAGCCCGCGCAGGTAACGGGCGATCCTCCGACTCGTGTGCGGGGCCGCGTTCGTGCTGCGATCCGCGGCAGTGCCCGAAATGGCAGTGGCGTCCGCGGCGGGGCGCGGCGCAGTACCCGGCCCCGCCCGCGGTTCGACGCTCGACTCCGCTTGCGATGCCGCATCTTTCAGGGAGTTCGCGGCGGCAGGGGACGCGACCAGCGGCATGTGTCTGCGTGTGGCGGCCGCCGTGCGCCGCCGGAGCAGTGCCACCAACAGCACGCCGACCACCAGCACGAGCGCGATCAGCACCGCCAGCGCCGCGTCCCGGCCCGGCCACGAGTCGCCGGCGCCCTCCGTCGCCCAGAACGCGCCGAACGACGTCAACAGCACCCCCACCACGAACTTCATCGTGTTCTCCGGGATGCGCGCGAGGGGACCGCGAACCGCCAGCCCGGTCGCCGCTACGAGCACCACCGCCGCACCCGCGGCGAGCGACGCGGCACCGATGTGCCCCTGCGCCGAACCGAACGTGATCACGATGAAGGCGACCTCCAAGCCCTCGAGCAGCACGCCCTTGAACGCGAGAGTGAAGCCGTACCAATCGTTCACGAACGCGTACCGGCGGTATCCGGCGCGCCGCGCCGCGCTCAACTGCGTCTGGTAGATGGCGTCTTCGTCATGCAGGTCCTTGAGTCCGGAGGCCCGCAGCACCGCCTTGCGCAACCAGCCCAGGCCGAACACCAGCAGCAGCGCGCCGACCGCCAGTTGCAGTGCCCCCAGCGGCACGAGCGTGAGCGCCGGTCCGAGGCCGCCGACGATCGCGACCAGCGCGGCGAGCCCCGCGGCGACACCTTGCATGGCCGAATGCCAGCCGCGCGCGGTGCCCGCCGCCAGCACGATGGTGAGTGCCTCGACCGCCTCCACCAGGCAGGCGAGAAACACCGCCAGCACCGGCACCGCAACGCCCATCGTCGCCTCGCTCCCCGGGCGCCGACGGCCCGGCGACAGCAACGATAGTCGCGTGCGCACAACCTATCTGCGAGACGCCCGAGCGGTCGCCGAGATCTCGTGCGGTGCGGGTGCGTGAGTCCCGCGAGGCGCCGATCAGCGGCGGCTCAGCGCATCGCCACCTCGCCGCTGTGCCGCGTCTCAGCGGCCGAAAAGCCTTTTGAACACACTGTTCTCGGACCGGTACTGCGCGATCTCGGCAGCAGAATGGCCGCGGCATCGTTCGCTCTTCGGTACGCCCGCGAGGGCCAGCTCGACGTGGTTGCCACACCCGGCCCACGTCGTCTTGGAGCACATCTTGCAGCGAACTGCGTGGCACATAGGTTCTCCTTGTCGCACCCAGTGCGGCATCGTCGCCGCACCGGAACACTGTAGCGCAATACCCGGTGGGGTATAGTAACCCAGTGAGGGTTATGGCCGATCGAGTATGACGACGTTCGTGTTCCGGCCCGATCAAGGATCGATGCGCAAGGAGTGCTCGCGATGGATTACAGCATGATGGTGAAGGTCGACACCGCGTACGACGATACGGTCGCAGCGACCCGGGAAGCGCTCGCAGACAACGGTTTCGGTGTGCTCACCGAGATCGACGTGCGCGCCACCCTGAAGGCGAAGCTCGACGTCGATGTTCCGCCGCAGATCATCCTCGGCGCGTGCCGGCCGCCACTCGCGCATCGCGCGATGCAGGCCGACCCGTCGATCGCCACGCTGCTGCCGTGCAACGTCGTGGTGCGCGAGGTCGACGGTGGCTGCGTCGTCGAGGCGATCGACCCGACTGCGATGATGTCCTTCGCCGGCGAGTCGGAGGCCCTGGCCGACGTCGCCGCGGACGCGAGCGCGCGTATTCGCGCCGCGCTGGACAGCCTGACAAAGGCGCGGGAGGCATCGTGAGACTCGCCGATGAGTCCATGGCTCCGGTGATCAACCGGCTCAAACGCGCGCACGGCCAATTGGCGGGTGTGCTGCGGATGCTCGAGGAGGGACGCGACTGCGAGGCCGTCGTGACCCAGCTCGCCGCCGTATCGAAGGCGCTGAGCCGGGCCGGTTTCGCCATCGTCGCGACCGGCATGCAGCAGTGCCTGCGCACCGAGGGAACCGAGGGCGCCGTAACGGAGGGCCCAGCAAGAGAAAGCACAGCAGGAGTCGGAGCCGGCGATGCGGACTCGGGCGACACCCCGGCCGCTGCCGCCCCGGACATCGCGAAGATGGAGAAGCTCTTCCTGACCCTCGCCTGAGGGCGTACGCCCGCGGTGCTGCGGCGCCCTGTGAGCGGTGCGACACACTGGAAGCCAGGTCGCCCAGCACCTGCCCGGCCCCGACGTATCGTCATACTCGACGGTTGAACTCCATGACGGTGCGCCAGTTTTCCCGCGGCGCGCTTGTCTCGCGCACGAGATCGCCGTACACATCGGCGATCTCGTTCTCGTCGAAGCCATCCGTGCCGAGTAGCCCGTTGATTGTGACGGTGGCGCAGTGCACGCCGTGCGGCGCCAGTTCGGCGGCGAATCCGCGGACGAGCGCGCGCAGCGCCGCCTTTTGCACCGACAGCGACGGGGCGCCGGGGGTCGGGGCGTCGGCCGCCGCCGAACCGGTGGCGAGGATCGTGCCGCGGCCGCGCTCGATCATGCCGGGCGCCACCGCATTCGCGATAGTGGCCAGACTGGTGGTGCCGACGGCCAGGTCGGCGAGCAGATCGGCTTGCGTCAACGTGGTCGCGCCGGCGTCCCGCCAGGTCGAGACGTTGTGCACCGCAACGTCGAAGGCGCCGGTTTGCTGCGACAGCGCGTCGATCGCCGCGGTCAAGGCGCCGGCGTCGGCGACGTCCGCTACCGCAGCGAAGGCCGACAGCCCCTCGGCACCCAGCGTCCGGGCCACATCCGGCGCGGCCCGCCCGATCAGGCCGAGGGGACGCCCGCCGGCGGCGAGCCGCCGCGCGATCGCCGCCCCCAATCGCGGGCCCGCGCCGACCACTAACACCGCATCTGCACCGGAATCGACCATGCCGCCAGCCTATGACGGGTGCCCGGATCCGGTAGGCTACAGGGCGCGCAGTGTGCTTGAGCGTGCAGCGAGCGGAAAGAAGGGTTGCCGTGTTCGATTCGTCGTACACGCGCGAGCGCCTGCTCGTCGGTACCCGCACCGCGATCGTCGCCGCGGTCTGCTCGTGTCCGCGCGGTCACGCCTGGGCCTGAGTCGGCACACGGGACGCGGCGCGTCTGCCGGGACTGCCACGCTCCTGACGGCGCACCCTCTCGTTCGTCCGTCTCCGCCTTTTTCACGGCCTATTTCTTTCACTCGCGCCGTCGCTGTGGTCCCGTCCCCGAATCATGCGGGGTGAACGGCGCCACTCCTGTACGTGAATCGAAAAGCACCACTCGGCAACACGTCTCACAACAATTTCACCATTCGAGGAGCTCCCCCATGGCACAGATCTATTCGAACGTCACCGAACTCGTCGGCCGGACCCCACTCGTCCAGCTCAACCGCATCACCGACGGCGCCGCGGGCACCGTGCTCGCGAAGCTCGAGTTCTACAACCCGGCCAACTCCGTGAAGGACCGCATCGGCGTGTCCATCGTCGATGCGGCCGAGAAATCCGGCGATCTCCCGCCGGGAGGAACGATTGTCGAAGCGACCAGCGGCAACACCGGCATCGCGCTCGCCATGGCCGCCGCCGTGCTGGGCTATCGCATGGTGCGGATCATGCCGGAGGACCTGGCGGTCGAGCGCGCGCAGACCAGGCAGGCCGACGGCGCCGAGCGGATCCTGAGGGC
>OFTX01000213.1_pt1 | contig 36130 bp, 28 predicted proteins | sample 1775051 | NCBI WGS metagenome assembly OFTX01 (sample SAMN08195772, study PRJEB24354) | sludge metagenome | isolation source: sludge from phenol fed wastewater aerobic bioreactor A | place: India: Nagpur | collected 2016-09-15 | reverse complement strand
TCACGGCACCAAGCCGTCAGAAGCGTTGCTGGATGCGCACGATGCCCGTGTGCGATACGAAGCCAGAGCCGGCCTGAAGGTTATAGCGGATCGATGCACTCATGTTGCTCGCGCGCATGAGCGTGAGGCCCAGCGAAATATCGGCAAGATCCGACACGGGCGTCGCGCCCACCGTCGTGAACGCCGTCTGCCCTGACGGATCGGCGGCGAAGCTCGCCCCCGTCGACAAGCGCGTGCGATTGTACTCGTGCACCCAGCGCACGCTCAGCTCCGGCATCCACGTGCCCGACGACGTCTCGAACGGGACACCGATCTTCGCCCCCAGCGCACTGCGCACCGAGCTGGCGCTCGCGCTGCCCACCGAGAGCGCCGCACCATTGCCACCGCTTTCCGTGTAGCCGGGCTGATTCAGGTGGCTGTAGCTCAGGCCCACCAGCGGCGTCACGATCGCGCGCCCCACCGCCAGCGGCCAGCCGAACTCCGCGCTGCCGACGTACTGCTGCCCGTTGAAGCTGCCGCCCGCCGCGCCGTTGAAGCCCTGCATCGACACCAGACGCGTGGTGTTGTAGCGCTGCATGACCACCGAGCCCGAGAGATTCACGTACCACGGCTCGCCGGTATAGGAGGCGTAGCCGATCAGTCCGTACCCGTTGACGCTCGTGTTGTTGCCCGACGTGGCGCCGTCGTTGTTGATGACCGTGCGCGAGAACTGGAATGCACCGCCCGCGCGCCAGCGGTCGCCGAAGGCGCGGTCCGCGCCAATGAGCAGGCCGCCGTAATTGGCGGCGTAGCCGTCCATGCCGTCACGCTCGGACTGGCTGGCGTGGCCGCCGAATGCCTGGCCCCACACGCCCCAGTTCACCGCGGCGTCGCCCGTTGCCACCCCGGTCCCTCCGGCCGAGGCCGTGCGCAGACCGTTGACGTGGGCACTCACCACACTGAGCGCGTCGATCGCGGCGGCCCCCGCGGCGCGTGTCACTTGCGACGGCGCCAACTGATTGCCCACACGGTTGGCCGACGCCGTCGAACCATCGGAGAGCGAACCCAGCGTCGCGTTGTACAGGTTGAGCAGTTGCGCATTGCTCACGCCGGTATAGCCGAGCAGCCCTCGCAACGCCGACTGGGCGTTCTGCGTCGAAGCGATCGTGGCATTGGTGCGCGGATCGAACGACGGGATCTGACCACCAGCGTTGCCGCCAGCGCCGCCGCCAATGGTGCCGGTACCGCCGCCCGTACTGCCGCTATTGCCACCATTGCCGCTATTGCCGCTATTGCCGTTGTTGCCGTCGTCCTTGCCCGCGTTCGGATCGGAGACCACGGTCAGCACCAGATCGCGCTTCGTGCCGTTGGCCACGTTCGCGCCAGTGGCGCCGAGCGTCGTCGAGCCGTTAACGCGATAGCTCAGCGAGCCTTCGTTGTAATTGGCCGTACCGGCGGTGTCGATCACGACATAGCGCTGGCCGACCGCGAACGAATACCCGAGCGACTGCAACGCGATGCTGGAGCCGGGTGCCAGCGTCGTATTGCCGGTGACTACGAGCCGGCCATAGCCGCTGTCGGTCGTCATGTCGCCGGTCGTCACCGCATTGCTCGCCACACCGACCTGCAGCGTACCGCCCGCGGCCTGGTCGAAGTTGCCATCGACGTTGAGCGTTCGGTTGATCTGCAACACGGACGCGTCGTTGTGCACCGTACGCACACCGCCAAGGTCAAAGTGGTCGTCGAGCACCAAACGTCCCCCTGTGAAGCGGGTGTCGGCATTGGTGCTCACGATGGTGCCCGGGAAAACGCTGCCAAAGCCGGTCAGGGTGCCGTAAGTGCCATCCGTTGCGCCAGCGATCTTCAACACGTTGGGCGAGCGATTGATGATCCAGCCGGCGATCGTGCCGGCGTTGTTGATCGCGTCGATGGACGACGTCGTTGCCTGGTTCGAGATCGCGCCGCCGACGCCCGTGATCAGGCCTCCCGCCTGGTTGTTGATCGTGCCGATGGACGCATCGTTGTAAATCCCGTAATAAGCGCCCGAGATCGTGCCGGCGTTGTTGATCGCGCCGATCGTGCCTGCGAACAGCGTGCCGCCAATCCATTGCGACGCGTTGTTCAGGCCCACGGCATACTGGCCCGGCACGCCGGTGCCTGCGGTGATCGTACCGCCGGCCAGGTTGTTGATGGCAGCGATCGAACCGCCGTAGTTCGCAAGGCCATACATCTGCCCGATCAGGGCGCCGGTGTTCTCGATCAGACCGAACGACGACGGCCTGGCCAGATCGCCGGACGCCGCCAGCATCACCCCCGTGTAGCCGGTGATTCGCCCGCTGTTGGTGAGCACGCCCCACTCGCCCGTGCCCCACACGCCCACGCCATTGGAGGCGGTCGTGGTCGCGGCGATCGTGCCGGCGTTGACCAGTGTCGTGAGCGAACCCGTGTTCGCAACGCCCAGCGTGGCGCCCTGGATCAGGCTGCGGTTCTCCAGACGCGCAAGCGCACCGGTGTTGTTCACGCCACCGAGGTTGTCGGACACGATGGTGCCCACGTTCAGGATCGTTCCGACCAAGCCGCCCGCATACAGGCCCGAATTGGTGCCGCCGGACGCCGAAATCACGCCGTTGTTCACCACGCTGTCGACCTGACCGCCGTTGCTGGCAATGCCCAGTGCACTCTTGCCAGCGATGGTGCTGGCAATCGTGCCCGTGTTCGTGATCGTGCCGAGGTGACCGGTAATCGACGCCTGGGCCGTGCCGCTGACGTCGAGATTCGCGCCGTCGAAGCGCCACTGCGACGCATCGCCGCCAGTCACGCCCGCCACGAGATTCGTGGTGCCGTTGACGACGCCGAGGTACTGCGGCGTGAAGAGCGTCACGAGCAGCGTGGTGCCCTGGTGCGCACCGTTGGCCGCGAGCGTCGGGTTGCCGTTGATCACATAGCGCAACGTGCTTTCGTTGTAATTGATCGTGCCCGCCGTATCGATGACCACGTAGCGCTGCCCTGCGGCGAACGCGTACCCCATCGATTGCAGCGCGATGGTCGAGCCCGGTGCGATGTACGTACTGCCGCTTACGAGGAGACTGCCGTAATTCAGCGAGTCCGCGCCCGCCACGCCGATCTGAAGCGTGGCGTTCGCGCTCTGGTCGTAATTGCCGAAGATCGAGAGCGGACGATTGACCTGGAGCAACGAACCGACGTTGTGCAGCGTGCGCATGCCGGTCACGTTGCCGCCGATCGTGGTGCGCAGTTCGAAATCGTTGTTGACCAGCAAGTTTCCGCCGGTGAGTCGTACGTCGGCGTTGGTACTCACGATGGTGCCCACATTCGCACCGCCACCGAAACCGGTGAATGTGCCGAACGTGCCGTCCGTTGCACCGCTGATACTCAGTTCGTTCTGGGAGCGATTGATGATCCAGCCGGCAATCGTGCCCGCGTTACGAATCGCGCCGATCGACGCCGACGTCGCCTGGTTCGAGATGGCGCCACCCAGACCAGTGATCACGCCGCCTGCCAGGTTGTCGATCAGACCGATGTTGCTGCCGTTGGAAATCCCGTAGTAGCTGCCGGCGATCGTGCCCGCATTGCTGATCGTGCCGATCGTACCCGCCAGCAGCGTGCCGTTCGCGGTGAGATCGAGGTTCTCGATGCCGGAGACAATGGTGTTGCCCGTGCCGCCCGTTCCGGTGATGGCGCCCCCTGCCTGGTTGTCGATCTTCGTGATCGTCGAGCCATTGTTCGACAAGCCGTTCTGCGCGCCTGTAATCACTCCGCTGTTCGTCAGCAGGTCGAGCGTCGCAGGGGCCGCAATGGTGGCCGAGGCGTAATTCACGAGACCGTTCCAGCCGAGGATAAGCCCTTGGTTGGTCAACTGCCCCAGATGCCCCGTATTCAGGGCGCCATAACCGGTACTGGCGCTCATCGTGCCGGTGTTCTGCACCGAGGTCAGCGAGCCATAGTTCGCAAGACCGTCGAGCACGCCCGTTATCGTGCCGGTGTTCTCGAATGTGGTCATCGTGCCGGTGTTGTTCACCGCATCGCGCGTGCTCGTTCGCACTGCGCCGTGGTTCACCAGCGTGCCGACGGTGCCGCCGTTGAAGAAGCCCGAGTTGTTCGGCCCGGTCGACGCGATGGTCCCATCGTTGACGAAGCGGTCGACCGAGCCGTAGATCGCGGCAATGCCCATGGCCGACGTCCCCGTCAGGGTCCCGGTGTTCGCGATCGTGCCGATCGAGCCGACGACCGTGCCGAACGTCGAGCCGGTGATCGAGACGTTGGTGCCGTCGAACGACCACCCGGTGCCGCTGGACGGTACCCCCTTGAGCAGACTGGCGGTCCCGCCGATCGTGCCCACGGCGCTCGGCGCGATCAGCGTCACGATCAGATCGAGATAGCTCCCGTTGGCCTGACGCACGCCGCTGCCGACCAGGGTCGACCCACTGATGACGTAGTTGAGCGACGCTTCGTTGAATGGCGAGGACCAGTCCATCGTTTCGAGCACGACATATCGCTGGCCGGACGCGAACGCGTAGCCCATCGACTGAAGCGCGATGGTCGTGCCCGGCATGAGTGTCGCCAACCCCTGCACCGCAAGACGGCCATAGCCGCTGTCGGATGTGCGGTCACCGGTCGTCGTGGCGCCCGAGCCGACGCCGATCTCGAGTGTCGCCCCCGCGTCCTGTTGATAGTTCCCGTACACCGAGATGGTGCGGTCGAGGTGAAGCCTGGCGCCGCTGTTCAACAGCGTGAACGCGTTGCCCAGGTTCACGTTGTCGTTGAGGATGAGATTGCCGCTCGCGAACCGCACGTTCGATGTCGGACTCTCGAGCGAGCCGACGGAAGTGCCGTCGAAGCCGGTCAGCAAACCGTAGCCGCCGCCGGCGTCACCGTTGATCGTCAATTCCGACGAGCCGTTGTTGACGATATTGCCCTGGATGGTTCCGGCGTTGTTGATCGTGCCGATCGTTCCCCCGCCGGCGGCAATCGCGATCGCGTTGAGCCCGCGGATCACGCCGCCGCTGTCGTTGTTGATGGTGCCGATGCGGCTCCCGGCCGCCCCCGTCAGGATGCCAGTGCCTGAAGCCCCCCCATCGATGCGCCCGGTGGCGAGGTTGTGAATCTCATCGATGGAGCCCGAGTTCTGGATAGCGCCGCCATAACCGGTGATCGTGCCGCCGTTGACGATCGAACCGAGGGTCGCGTTGTACACCGTCCCGCCGATGGTCGTGGTCGAATTGTTCAGACCGTAGACCGAAGCGCCCGCGCTGGTCGCGTCAATCGTGCCATAGTTGCTGAGCGAGGTGATGCCGCCGCCGGCGTTGTAGACGCCGACAAGACCGCCCGTGATCACGCCGGTGTTCGTGATCGTCCCCACGGACACCGGGGCGGAGGTAGTACGCTGATTCAGCACGCCGTAATCGCCCGAGATCGTGCCGCCCGTCTGATTCGTCAGGTTGTCGATCCGCCCTGCGTTGCTGATCGCGGCTTCGTTCCCGCCAAGAGCGACGCCAATCCATCCCATGTTGCCGAGGTTCGAAATGGTCCCTTGGTTCAGCACCCCCGCCCGCCCGGGGACGTTGTTGTTGACCGAGATGGTTCCCACGTTGGTGAGCGTGCCGAGCTGGCCCGAATTCAGTACGCCGAGCGTGCCGCTGACGATCTGGCCGTAGTTGGCGAGCAATCCGATGGTGCCGCTCGATTGCACGCCACTCTGGTCGCCGTAAATCAAACCGTTGTTGATGAGCCTGCCAAGCGCTCCCGACACCGACACCCCCGTGGCGGTGCCGATGATCGTGCCGTTATTGGTGAGCAGCGAATCCAGGCCGACAGGCGTCCTGATGAGCGCCCCGACCGTATCGCCCCTGAACGACACGCCCTGGTCGAGGACGATCTCGCCGAAAGCCCCCGTGAAATTCACGCTGCGCGTTCCGTCGACGATGACATTCAGGTTGTTGCCGTCCCATTCCCACGTGAGCCCGCCATCCGGCGCGCCCCAGTTTAGCGGGGTCGCCTGCCCGTCATATCCGGTCACCGAGCCGACCGTCTGCGCCATCGCCGCACCGGAGGCCGCCATCAAGGCAGCGGCTGCGACCGCTGCCCTGCGGGCGCGCCGATCCACGCTGCGCGTCGCCTTCCCGTGGCTGCTGGCCACCTCGGAAGCGACTTGATACATCCCCAGACTGGTGCTCCACACCACGCGGTAAATGCGATTCATACGATGCCCCGGCTCACTGTGCCTATGTCGATGTGTTGGATGACGGAATTCGGTATGACTTCCCGAAGCCATACCTGTCCCCGGCTCGGCCGCAGGCGTGCCGGGACATCGCTGCGAGAACCATTTCCGGCAGCGGATGCGTCAGGGATTCAGGCGAGAAAAATGCGCTCGTGCGCTACGTCAGGCGGGGGTCCGGTCGCCGCACGGGAGAGTCAGCAGAAGCACGCGCGGAAGCGTGGATTTTTAGAGAAGTTTTACAAAACATTCGGACTACCCCGTAAATATCGACAGGCGCCTTGCCTTTTGATTTTGTTTCTTGTTTTTGTCCGGCGAATCCTTTCATATGCTTTTTCGACTGTCAATCGACAATCATCGAGTTTCCTTTAAATGCCTGATTTTATTAAGTTATACAAAACAATAAAAAACAACGATTCGTCCCCCAATCGTCCTACTTTTATTCGAAAATTACTCCACTCAATGAGGGCCATAACAACAATGGGATGCTGCCTTCTCGAAGCATGCGTTCGCACCACCTCGTGAACCTTCCAGGGGATTGCGTGCTCGCGGCGCGGGATGGACTCGCACAGGACGACGTCACGGTTGCGCCGCCCGTCCTGCGAGCCCGCCGGGCTTGCGCTACACTCGTTCGACCCTGCGCGGCTCGCCTCGGGCGGGACGCCCTTTCCCTCATCAAGTACACGACACGCACATGACCACGAACCTCGAAACCATTCCCGTCAATCGGAACGACGGCAGCGCCGCGACCCTGGGCGACTACGCCGGCAAAGTCCGTCTCGTCGTCAACGTCGCGTCGAAGTGCGGTCTCACGCCGCAATACGAAGGCCTGGAGCGCCTCTACGAAGACAAGCGCAACGCCGGCCTCGAAGTCCTGGCCTTCCCGGCGAACAATTTCAAGGGTCAGGAGCCCGGCACCGACGCCGAGATCCTCGACTTCTGCACCACGCAGTACAACGTGACCTTCCCCTTGTTCGCCAAGATTTCCGTGCTCGGCGAAGACCGCCACCCGCTGTACACGGCACTGGTGCAGGCCAGGCCGGAAGCCACCGGCGAAGGGCCGTTTCGAGAGCGCCTGAAGGGTTTCGGCGTCGAGCGCGAGAACCCCGCCGACGTCCTGTGGAACTTCGAGAAATTTCTGATTGGCCGGAATGGTCAGGTCGTGGCGCGTTTCTCGCCGGACGTGAAGGCCGACGATCCGCGTCTGGTGGCCGCCATCGACGCCGAACTGGCCAAGTAAGCGAGTCCGGGGGCGGCGCCGGGATCGCCGCAAGAATGCAAAAGGGGGCTGCGCAAACGCATGCCCCCTCTGGTGCCGCCAGCCGCCGCAAGACGGTTGCCGGCGCACGATATTCGCCGCTCGTGCACGGCCTGCGTCTGGACAGACCGTGCACGGGCCTCATGGCGAGATATCGCGCGCCGGTTCCCGCTTCTCGCGACAACTCGCGAAAGCCGGGCGCCTCATTCCCCCCGGAGTGAGGCGCACGCGATGCACGACCTCAGCGATTGGCCGTGTCGGTCATGAACTTGCCGCCCGGCGCTTCGCCGCCCTTCTTCTGACGGCGCGTGTTCCCATCGATCCCGCCGTCCACCGCCCACTCGGCGAACACCGTGGGCCCCGGCTCGAAATCGCGCGGCTGCCATTCCGGCGTGAGGATGTCCTCGTCGGCGTAATACTCGATGAGCGCGCCGCAAGGATTCTTGAAGTACCAGAAGTACGCCGACGAAATCGGGTGACGGCCCGGCCCGAGCTGCGTTTCCCAACCGCACCGATCGATGTGCATGCCTCCCCCGAACACTTCGTGGATGTCGCGCACGGTGAACGCCACGTGATTGAGGCCTCGCTTGCCGTTGGGCAGCGCCAGCAGGAACAGGTCATGGTGACCGCCGTGCGGCGCGCAGCGCATGAACGCGCCGCGATCCGGGTAGCGATCCGACAACTCGAAGCCGAGCTTGTCTTCGTAGAACTGCTGCGTGGCCGCCAGTGCGTTGGTGAAAAACACCACATGGCCGACCTCGATCGGCTGCGCCCGCTCGTACACCGGGCTCGGCGTATTCACGCGCTGCGCCGGAATGCCCCACGGGTTGGTCGGTGCGCCCTTCACGTCGATGGCGCGCTTGGCGGTGACTTCCACGCGCAGCGCCAGCCCGTTCGGGTCGATGCAACCGGTCGCGCCGTCCCTGAAGTAGTAGCCCGGCTGGTCCGCGAGACGATCCGCGATGGCCGCGACCTCCTGGGCCGTCGTCACGCCCCACGTGACCTCGCGCAAGGTCGGTCCCTCCTCCATGGCGGGCGGCAGTGCTGAATCGTCGTGGCGCACCGCCAGCACGCGAGCACCGTTGAGCGTCTCGAAGCGTGCGCCATTGGCGTCGGCGGACACTTCCGTGAGGCCCCAGTCGGCCAGGAAGCGGCGGCAGGTGTCGAGGTCGGTGACCCCGTAGGTGATTTGTTCGATGCCCAGAATCGTCATGACTGTCTCGGGGAGGGGTTCAGGGTGTGGCAATCACAGATCGAGTGTCAGACGGTCGCCCTTGCAACCCGACACGCAGATCATCATCACCTTGTTGGACGCACGCTCGGCCGCGCTGAGCACCGAGTCGCGATGGTCGGGGCAGCCTTCGAGCACGCGCGTCTCGCACGCGCCGCAAACACCCTCCATGCAGCTGTGTTCGGCGTCGATGCCCGCGGCAAGCAACGTTTCGAGCAGCGTGGCGCCGGCAGGCACCGCAACTTCCTTCCCGGACTTCGCGAGCGTTACCACGTACCCCTCGGACGTTGCGGGAGGGGGTGCGTCCGGCGCGGCGGAAAAGCGTTCGATATGCACGTGGTCGATGCCGGCTGCGGCGCAGGCCGCCTCGAACGCGTCGAGCATCACGCCCGGGCCGCAGCAGTAGGCGTGCGTGCCCGCCGGCTGCCCGCTCAGAAAAGCCGCAAGCGATGCCGGCTTGCCGCCGTGCTGGTCGTCGAAGTGATAGGTCACGTCGCCGCCCAGGGCGTCGAGCTCATCGAGGAACGCCGCCTGCGGCGCCGTGCGGGCGCAGTACATCAGCTTGACGCTTCGGCCCAGCGAGCGGAGCCGACGGTACATGCACAGGATCGGCGTCACGCCGATCCCGCCCGCCACCAGCACCGTGTGCTCGGCCATCTCGTCGAGTTCGAAGTGGTTGCGCGGCGCCGAAATGTCCAGCGTCATGCCCACGCGGAAGTTGTCGTGAATGAAGCGCGAACCGCCACGGCTTTTCGGGTCGGCCAGAATGCCCAGCACGTAGCGATTCGGCTCGCCGGGGGCATTCACGAGCGAATAGCTGCGCACCAACCCGCTCGGCAGATGCAGGTCGATGTGCGCGCCCGGCGTGAAATCCGGAAACGGGGTACCGCTGCCCGACGCGGGCACGAGTTCGATGCTCATGATGCCCGCCGCTTCGTAGCGCAGCGTGCGCACCATTGCCGACAGGTTTGACTTGCTCATAACGCCGCTCTCTGATGTTGCTGATTCTCTTGTCGTGCGGGTCAGCCCGCCACGGACAAATCGATGTCGAGTCGCGCGAACGCCTCGATCTCCACGCGCAGCTCCGGGAACACGAGGCCGCTCACCTGCACCAGCGTCGAACACGGATACGCACCGCCGTTTGCCGCCACCGCCGCGAAGCACTCGCGGCGCGCGCGACCGACTTCGTCCTTGTCGGCGATATCGGTCACGTACACCACCAGCTTGTAGACGTTCGCCAGGCGCCCGCCGCCCGCCTCGACCAGCGCCCGGATCTTGCCCAGCACCACCAGCGTCTGTTCGTAGGTCGTGAGCGGCTTGTCGGCGTTGCGCGTGGCCGGATGCGCGGTCATGCCCGACATCAGGATTTCATTGCCGAAGCGAATGCCGTTGCTCCACGTGGCCGTTTCCAGATCGGGCACGGCCACCGCGCGCAGGCGTTGCGCCTCGAGAGGTTGATCGACTGGCATGACGTGTCCCGCGCCGATCACGCCTTGCCCGGCTGCATGCGCTCGAGCTCTGCCTTCGCCAGGTTCTTCAGATGGCGACGCAGGCGCACGATGCCCATGTCGTGCTGATACAGATGCTCGTGCTGATTGGCGTCGGGCTCCATGTCCTCCAGCATCACGCGATCCTGCTCGAGCACCGCCCAATGGCGCGCCTCGAGACGATTGCGGTACAGGAAGCGCCACGTGTCGCGCTGCCAGCCGTCGAGCTTGCGGCAACGCCAGTGGAACACGGCCGCGAGCGTCGGCGAAATCGGCGTGTAGCTGCCCACGATCACGAAGTTGCCGCCGGGGCCGCCCGTCTTCGGATACGGAATCTCGAGACGCATCCAGTGCGTGCCGGTATCGGCCCACTCGGTCCAGTCGAAGTTCACATCGCGCTGGCCTTCTTTCTCGAAGACGAAACCACGCTCGGTGTCGCGAATGCGGAACGCCGCCGTGTTGTCGCCCTCGGCCATCGAGTGCGACTGCTTGTGCAGATAGGTGCCGTGCATCGGGTCCATCACGTTGTCGAGCACGTAACGGTAGTCGCCCTTCCACTCCGTGTAGCACAGGAACGACGAGAAAGCGCCGTCGGCGTCGAGCTCTTCCGGCAGCACCAGCGGCGGCGGCGTGTCGATGTTGCCGGTGGCGTTGTACAGCCAGATCGCGTCATTGCGTTCGACGACGTGGTAGGCCTGCGTGGGACGCGAACCTTCGAGCTTGCAGCCCGGGCTGCCCGGCACGCGCATGACGGTGCCATCGCAGCGTACCTGCACCCCGTGATAGCCGCAGGCGATGCGGTCGCCCATCACGATCCCCTTGGAGAGCGGTGCGCCGCGGTGCGGGCAATGGTCGTCGAGGGCGTGGACCTGATTGTCCTGATCGCGCCAGAACACGAGCTTCTTGCCCAGACGTCGCAGCGAGACCGGCTCGCGGCCGACCATGTGCGACGGGCAGATCGGATACCAGAGGTTCTTCAGGCCGCGCTCGAGAATGGCGTCGGCGGTAAGAATGGGTTGTTGCGTAGTCATGGGGGACATCTCCGTCGCAGTCGCCGGGCGCAGGCAGCGCTCGGCGATCGCGCAATGTTTGGGGTTTACTCTTCGGCCAGCCGGGCGATCTGCGCCTTGTAGATTTCTTCGGTCCACACGTCGCCTTCCTGCGGGCCGGGGCCGGTACGGTTCAGATAGGCCACGAGGCCTGCCAGATCGTGCGTGCCGGCGGCGTAGGCGCGCTCGATGGCGTCGCCCAGCAGGCTTTCGTATTGCGTCGGCTCATGGCGACGCGCCTGATGCGGTTCGAGATAACGGTCCATCATTTCCCTCCATTGCGAACCCGTTCGCGAATGCGCGCATGCACGGGTACGAAGTCGTAAGTCGGATAGCATTCGGTGCGAAACACGCCCCATGCCGAGCGCTCCAGCTCCACATTGACCACCGGCAACAAATGCGGTGGCAATTCGAGCGTGACGATCTGGCCGAAGCCCATCGCGACCGTCCACGACACGACCTTGACGCCCTCGGGCGGGAAGCGCTCCCACCATTCGGCCGCCTTCAGGCGCTCCTGGAAATCGTCGAGATTGTTCGACTGATCGTGGCGCAGGAACACCGTGAGCAGCATCGTGCCGGATGGCCCGGCCGGTGACTCGTCCGGCGTTGCGATTGCGTTCTGGCTCATGAGGCCCCTCGCCTTACTGCACGAATTGATTGGTGAACAGGTCGGCCGGGTTCGACTTCTCGCGAATCACCTTTTCCTGCGCATAGAAGTCCTGCAGCTTGGTCACGCGCGCCGGATCGAAGGCGCCCAGGCGTTGCTGCCCCGGATACACATTACGCGCGTAGTACGTGAGAATCTTCTCGATCTCGGCTTCCTTGCCCTTGTAGCCCGGCACGCTCGCGCAGTATTCCTTCGCGGCGCCGGCCGGATCGCGCATGATCTCGGCCACCGACTTGATCGTGGCGCGCACGAACTTGCGAATCATCTCCGGGCGCTCGGCAATGGTCTTGTCCGAGGCCAGGATGGCCTGCGCCATGCCGGGGAAGTACTTGTCGGTCGACGTCATGGTGATCTTCACCCCGGCGTCCTCGATGTTCTGCGCCCACTCGGGCGTGCCGACCATCGCTTCGGCCTTGCCCGTGGCGACCTGCTGCCACACACCCGCCGGTCCGGCGCCCTGGATGCGGGCGTCGTTGCGCGTGAGACCGGCCGAGGCCAGCAGGCCGAGCGTGGCGTAGAAACCGGTGTCCTGATAGGCCAGCACGGTGATCGTCTTGCCCTTCAGGTCGGCGGGCGACTTGATGTTCGCGTCGTCGCGCACGACCAGCTGGTGCAGCGTGCGTCCGCCAAGCAGCGCCACGCCCTTGATGGTGATGCCGTTCGGACGCAGCACGATCGGCGTGTCGCCCAGGCCGCCGCCCAGGTCGCCGTTGCCCGACGCGAGCTGCTTGCCCACGTCGGCGCCGCCCTGCACGGTCAGCCAGCGCACCGACAGGCCTTCGGCCGCGTAGTAGCCCTTCTTCTCGGCCAGCATCAGCGGCGCGAACGCCGGCAGGTTCGCCGGGGCCGGGAGCAGATAGGTGATCTGCTGCGTGGCCGGTTGCGCCATGGCGGGCGCGGCCAGCCCCGAAAGACCGGCCACGGTGCACAGGCCGGCCGTCAGAAAGGCGCGGCGCGCCAACGATCCACGGAAAATCGACAACATATCTCTGCCTCGCTCAGTTGCGGTTACCGCGATGCCCCGTGCATCGCGGCTTGTTCTGCCATCACTTGCCCGATCAGACCTTGCCCGCCCAGCCGAGCGGGTTGTCGTTCATGCCCCAGTAGAGGCTTTTCTGATGGGTGTATTCCAACAATCCCAGACGCCCCTTCTCACGCCCCATGCCGCTCTCCTTCCAGCCGCCGAACGGCGTCGAGATCGAGAACTGCTTGTAGGTATTGATCCAGACGGTCCCCGTTTCCAGCGCACGACCGATGCGCCACGCGCGCTTGTAGTCGCGCGTCCAGATGCCCGCGGCAAGTCCGTAGACGCTGTCGTTGGCCTCGGCCAGCAAATCGTCCTCGTTCTCGAACGGCAGCACGGCGAGCACGGGTCCGAAGATTTCCTCCTGCACCATGCGCGCCCGATTGGTCAGGCCCTCGATGATGGTCGGCGAGTAGAAATATCCCTTCTCGCGACCGTCGCCCACCGGACGCTCGCCGCCGCACAGCAGGCGACCGCCCTCCTCCAGTCCGATGGCGACATAACGTTCGATCGACTCGCGGTGCGCCGACGTGACGAGCGGGCCCATTTGCGTATCTTCACGCAGCGGATCGCCAACGCGCAGCTGCTTCGCCCCGGCGACCAGACGCTCGACGAACGTGTCGAAGATGGCCTTGTGCACGAACAGGCGCGAGCCCGCGATGCACGATTCGCCCGACGAACTGAAGATGCCGTAGAGCACACCGGCCACGGCATGGTCGATGTCGGCATCCTCGAACACGATGGTCGGCGACTTGCCGCCTAGCTCCAGCGACACAGGCATGAGCTTCTCGGCGGCCAGACGCGCAATGCCGCGGCCGACTTCCGTGCCGCCCGTGAAGGCGACCTTCCTGACCTTGGGATGGCGCACCAGAATGTCGCCGATCACCGAGCCCTTGCCCGGCAGCACCGACAGCACACCACGCGGCACACCGGCGGCTTCGCAGATGCGGCCGAGTTCGAGCGAGGCGAGCGGCGTGACTTCCGCGGGCTTGAGCACCACGGCGTTGCCGGCGGCGAGCGCGGGCGCCAGCTTCTGCGCATCGGATGCGATCGGCGAGTTCCACGGCGTGATGGCGGCCACGACGCCCAGCGGTTCGTGCACGCTCATGGTGAGGTAATCGCCACGCGAGGGCGTGAGCGTTTCCTCCAGCGTCTCCAGGCACGAGGCGAAGTACCGGAAAGTGCCCGCCGCGCTTGCCACGAGCGCGCGCGTCTCGCTGATCGGCTTGCCGTTGTCGCGGCGTTGCAGATGCGCGAGCGCCTCGGCGCGTTGCGTGATGCCGTCGGCAACACGATGCAGCACGGCAGCGCGTTGATGCGGCTTGAGGCCCGCCCAGTCGGCACGGCGCCACGCCGCATCGGCCGCTTCCACGGCTTCGACGGCGTCCTCGGCGCCGGCTGCCGCGATCTCGGCATTCACACTCTCGTCGGCGGGATACAGGCTCTGATAGCGCTTGCCGGTACCGGCGCGCCATTCGCCGCCGACCAGAATGTCGCTCGAAAATCCCTGCAGCAAATCTTGATGGCTCATGATGCGGTTCCTGCTAGATCACACAGTTCGCGACGCGATTGCGCAGCGCGCGAATGGCCGAATACGCGGTCAGCGCCGAGGTCTTGGGATTGTCCGGCAACGGTTTGCCGCACATCTCCAGCGACATCTCGCCGAACGCGCCGCGCGCCGCGATGTGGTGCACGTTGCGCGTGGTCGCCGGGTCGGCGATCAGACGCACGCGCGTGGCGTCGAGGCCCAGGCCCGCGATGGCGACCGTGGCCGCCACGTTCGCGTTCTTCGGATACAGGCGCGCCGCTTCGCGGGCGCTGCCTTCGAAGATCACGGTGGCACGCGTGAGCGACGCGAGATCGCACACGTGCTCGGCGGGCGTGCCCTGCCATCCCAGCGGAGGCTTGCGGCCCGTGTACAGCACTTCGTCCAACCCGCCCTCGCGCGCGGCGGCAATCGCGTCGATGCCGCCAATGGCGCCCGAGAGCAGCGTGACGGTCGAGGCACCGTCTCTCGCGGCCTGCTCCAGCGCGGTCAGCAGCGCGGTGTCGGACAGCGCACCGATGGAGGCGACCGCGCAGTCGACGCCCGACTTGAGCAACGGCACGACATGTCCGGACAGAGCGCTGTGGCCGGCACACTCCAGAACGAAATCCGGACGGCTCGACAGGGCGTCCGCCGAGGACACCACCTCGGTGCCCTCGCGCACGCTTTCGCGCACGCGGGCGGCCGCGTCCTCCGGCACGATCACGTGGCCCACGCGCAGGTGCGGATCGCTCGCGCACGCTTCGTAGACCTTCGAGCCGATCGCACCGAAGCCGATCAGCGCGACGTCGACGGGACGATGATTCAGCTCATGCATTGGCGGGCTCCCGGACCGGCGGGCCGGCAAAGTGAGACGCGAAGTTGCCGACCGACAGCATGTCGACCTCCAGCAGTACCGGGCCGTCGTGCGCGACGGCGCGCGCCACCGCGCTCTGCGCCTGGTCGATGTGCGTGATGCGTTCATGCTTGAGTTGCAGGCTCGCGCAAAACGCGGCGAAATCCGGTTGGTGCAGTTGCACGTAGTGACGACGGCCGCCGTACTGCGCGTCCTGAATGTTGCGGATCACGCCGTAGCACTGGTCGTTCATCAGCAGGATCACGACCGGCGCCTTCTCCTGCACTGCCGTGGCGAGCTCGCCCACGTTGACCATGAGGCCGCCGTCGCCGCACAGCGCGACGGTCTTCTTCGCATTGCCCGCGAGCGCCGCGCCAATGCCCATCTGCATGCCCTGACCGATGCCGCCGCCGAGCGCGTGCACCCCGGCGCGCGGCGAAAAGATCTTCAGCAGGCGATTGCCCCACGTGCTGTTCGAGATCGTGACGTCTCGCACCCAGTTGAAATCGCGGCCCAGCGCGCCTTGCAGCGCGGCCACGAGCTGACGATACGGACCGAGCCCTTGCGCGACCTGGTCGATCGCCGCGTCGCGCGCGGCCGCCAGATCGGCGTGGAATGCCGGATCGACCGACAGACGCCCCTGCAGGCGGTCGGCCAACGCGTTGAGCACGCGCGAGGCGTCGCCCTGCACGAAGAGGTCGTTGCGGTAGCCGCGATTGTCCGCGAGCCCGTCGGCATCGACCCGGTACAGCGGACGCGGCAGCGCGAGCTTGTACTTGAGCGTCTCGTTGCCGCGCAGGCGCGAACCGACGACGAGCACCGCGTCGCAAGTCCTGTAGAACTTCTCGACCGTCGGGTGAATGTTGAACGCGCCGAGCGTGGCGGCGTGGTCTTCCGGCACAATGCCGCGCCCCTGCACGCTCGTCACCACGCCGAAGCCCATGTCGACCAGACGCTTCACGGCCGCTTCCGCGCCCCGGGCGCCGCCGCCCAGCCACAGCAGCGGACGATGCGCCGCCGCCAGCTTGTCGGCCAGCTCCGCCACGCGAGCCTCGTCATGCGTGGGTACGGGAATGTGCGGCGCCGCGAGATCGGACGGCCACTCGATTTCGGCGGCCTGGATGTCGATCGGAATCTCCACGCTGACCGGGCCGGTCGGCGCCGTGAGCGCGGCGCGCACCGCTTCGCGCACCGTCGACAACGCCGTGTCCACGCAGCGCACGCGATAGGCCGCCTTGGAGATCGAGTTCAGCATGCTGAGCTGGTCCGGCGCTTCGTGGATGTACGCCAGATCGCGGTCGAGGAATTCCGTCTCGATCTGACCGGTGATGTGCAGCACGGGCGTGCCCGCCGTGAGCGCTTCGACCATGGCGCCGGCGGCATTGCCCGCGGCGGTGCCCGTGCTCGTGAACGCCACGCCGAGGCCACCCGACACGCGCGACAGGCCGTCGGCCATGTTCAGCGCGCCGGCTTCGCCGCGTGCGCCCACATAGCGGATTTTTTCGCGACGCGCGATGGCGTCGAGGATCGGCATGTTGTGAATCGAGATCACGCCAAATGCGGTCTGCACGCCGCACTGTTCGAGAAACGCCGCGATGACTTCGCCGACGGTGGTTTTGTTAGACATGTCTTGCCAGGCCTCCGGAAACATCGATGTGGCTGCCCGTCGTATAGGACGATTGCGGGCTGGCCAGGAAAAAGATCGCCGCGGCCGCCTCTTCAGGCTTGCCCAGACGTTGCAACTGGATTTGCTTCTTGCGCGCGAGCTCCCCGGTCCACTCCTGCCAGGTCTTGCCTTCGCCCTGCTCGGCAAAGCGCCGCCGCCACTGCCCCGACTCCACCAGTCCGATCAGGATCGAGTTGACGCGAATGCGATCGGGGGCGAACTCGCTTGCCATCGATCGCACCAGGTTCTGGATGCCGGCGCGCGCCGACGAGGTCGCCACCATGTGCGGCTCGGGCTGCAGCGCAAGCAGCGAATTGACGCAGACGATGGCCGCATCCCCGGTCTCGCCCGCGGCCTCGCGCAGCATCGGCAGGCAGGCGCGGGTGGTGCGGATCACGCTGAAGTATTTCAGTTCGAGCTCTTCGCGCCAGGCGTCGTCGGTGGTGTCCGCGAACGTCGAGACACGGCCCTGGCCCGCATTGTTGACAAGCATGTCGAGACGGCCGAATTCGTCGCGGATACGCGCGGCGAGCGCCGCAACGTCGCTCTCGACGAGCACGTTGCATTGCGCCGCGATGAGGCGCGCCTGCGGGTGACGCTCGCGCAGATGCGCCTCGGCCTGCGCCAGACGTTCCGGGTTGCGCCCGCAAATCGCCACGGCCGCACCGGCGTCGAGCAGGCGCCCGGCCGTGGCGAGGCCGATGCCGGACGTGCCGCCCGTGACCAGCGCCGCGCGTGAGGAGAGGTCGATCTTGATCATTTCAATCCCAGTGACTTCATGTAGGGGGAGGTGCGGCCGTCGCCGCCCGGCCGGTAATTCAGACGGTGCGAGAGCGCGTCGGCGGCTTCGCGCACCTGCCCGATCAGTCCCGCGTCGAGCATTGCCGAATCGATGTTCGCGCGCGGGATCGTGACCGTGATCGCGGCGCAGATGCGGCCCGCGTCGTTGCGTACCGGCGCGCTCACGACGCTGATGCCGCGCTCGAAGGACGAGGCCGAGACGGCATACCCGCGCTCGGCGTCCTCGCGCACGCGCTCGAACAACTCGGCGAGCGTCTCGGGGGTCTGCGGCGTGTATTTCTCCAGCGTCTTCTCGGGATACAGCGCACGCAGTTCGGCGAGCGTGAGATCGCCCATCAGCACATGGCCGTGGACCGTGGCATGCGCAGGCAAGCGCGTACCGACGTTGACCTTGATCGAATTGAACACCCCGGCCACGCTCTGCGCCTTGGCCACGAACACGATGTCGCGCCCGTCGCGAATCACGATGTGCGACGTCAGCTGGGTGGCATCGCGCAGCCGCTCGATGATGGGAATGCCCAGATCGGTGAGCTCCAGCGAGCTCAGGTATTCGAAGCCCAGACGCAGCACCGCCACGCCCAGACGGAAGTTCTTTTCGCTGCCCGCGCGCTCGAGAAAGCCCATCGCCTCAAGCGTTTGCAGCAAACGGAAGACCGTCGTGCGCGGAATACCGAGGCGCTGCGAGAGCTCCGGTGCGCTGAAGACCGACTCGCGCGGCGAGAATTGCGTCAGGATGCGCAGGCCGCGCTCCAGCCCCGGCACGAGGTAACGCGATTCGGCGGGCGCCGCCTCGGCGACTTCGTCGTCCAGCGTGTCCTGCATGTCCTGTACGTCCTGCGTGCTGTCGTCGATCGACGCCGCGGCGACGGCGCGCTTCGGATTGGCGGGTGCCATGTCAACGCTCCCCTGCCGCAATGCGCCCAAGCCACGCGGCAAGCGCGGCATCGAGCACGTCGGGCGTTTCAATGTAAGACGCGTGGCCGGCCCCTTCGATAATCTGAAGCGGCACACCGGCGACGTCGGCAATCGTCTGGCAGCTCGCGGGAGGGGTGACGGCATCCTGGGCGCCGACGGCCACCGCGACGGGGCCGGCCTTGGCCGCCGTGTACCGGGCCAGGTCGCCCGCCACATCGCCGTTCGAGAGCAGATGGGTCGCCTGCGCATAGCCCTCGGGCCGCACCCGCGACATGTTCCACCTCACCCAGGCGCGCGGCAGGTCGGCCGCGTTCGGTGCCACGAGGTTGTCGCTGCGTTCGCGCGCCATGCCCGCGGGACCGAGTTTGTGAAGCATCGCCAGGCGGCTGTCGCGCTTGGCCGCCCGTACTGCCGGGTCGGCCTTGCCGTAGCCCCCTGCCGGCGAGCACAGAAACAGGCCGAGCACGCGGTGCGGCGCACGCGCGGCAAACCTCGACGCCATGATCGCGCCGAGCGAATGGCCGGCCACCGCCACGCGCGCAAGACCGAGCGCATCGAGCCACGCTTCGAGGGCGTCGGCGTAGGCGTCGGCATCCGGCTCGGCAGGCGCGACATTCGTTGTCTGACCGTAGCCAGGGGCATCCCAGGCATAAAGCGAGGCGCCAAGGCCCGTCGCTTCGAACTGCGCCAGCCACGACGCCGCCCCCGACCCGATGCCGTGCAGCATCACCACAGGGACGGCATCAGCGGCTTGCGCCGTCGCGCAGCGATAGCCGACGGCCCCCGCGCGCGTGGTGACGGTGCGATACGGGAAGGCCGCCAGGCGCGCGCGCAGGGCGGCGACATCGGGGACATCGGCGTCTGCGGACACTTCGGACACTTCGGACGAGTTGGCTTGGGCTTGCATGGCTGAGGCTGAACGTCTGGCTTCGTGAATTCTTGCCGGCGAATGGCACGCGAATGGCACGCGAATCGCATGCGTTTCACCGGACTTCGGCCGGGGCGGCCTGTCGTGGATGCGCCGAGCGCCGGCCCACCCCGGGCGCCCCCGGCGGATTACTTTTGCTCGCGCTTGATCTTCGCGAGCGGCGAATCGGGCGGATACGTGGGCGTGACCGGCTTTTGCGAGCCGAGCATCACGCACATGAGCGCGTCTTCGTCGCCGATGTTGATCTCCGTGCGATACACGCCCGGCGGCACCGAGATCAGGTCGCGCTCACCCAGAATCGCTTCCCACGTCTCGCCGTCGCGCTCGCAGATCACCTTCATCTTGCCGCGCATCACGAAGAAGATTTCCTCGACGTCCATGTGAATGTGGCTCGGTCCGATGTTGCCGGCCGGAATCACCATCGTGGAGAACGTGAAGTGGCCGGCGGGCACCGTGTTGGCGTCGCGCGCCACGCCCGTGCCACCCGTGCCCACGTAGCGCATCTGCGCGCGGCGATACTTCGGGTCGTAGTCGGCCTGGAACTTCAGGGCGTCCCAGTCGTACTTGCGCGTGGAAAAGCGCGCCACGCGCGTATCCAGCCATTCGGCGAACGACTGTCCTTCGGCCTGCGTCCAGCTCTCGACGGCCTGGGGCGTCGCGGTATTTTTAGCTTCGGCTTGCGCCATGATGTAACTCCTTGAAGGCGTTGCGAATTGAGTGCGTCTAGGGCTATGGCCGGTTTCGTCAGTACATGACAAAACCGCCGTTGACCGGCAATACCTGCCCGGTCACGAATCGGGATGCGTCGGAGAGCAGGAACAACACGGGACCGATCACGTCGTCCGGCACCTGCGCGCGCGGCAGCGCACGTCCTTCCAGATAGTGGCGATGGCGCTCGGCCGGCACGTAAGCCGTGGCCTCGACTTCGACGAGGCCCGGCGCGATGGCATTGACGGTGATGCCGTCCGGGCCGAGCTCGCGTGCGAGCGAACGCGTCATGGCCATGACCGCGCCCTTGCTGGCGGTGTAGGCGAGCAGGCGCGGCGCGCCCCACAACGCGGTGTCCGAGGCGATGTTCACGACACGCCCCTGACCCGAGGCGCGCAGGAACGGCAATGCCGCCATGGTCATGAGCCAGGTGCCACGCACGTTGACATTCATCACCGCGTCCCACGTCTCGAGGCTCAGCTCGGTGGCCGGCTTGCCGCCCGAGTTGGTGATCGCGCCGTTGTTGACCAATCCGTCGATGCCGCCCATTTGCTCGGCCGCCGCCCTGGCTGCCGCCTCGATCGAGGTTGGGTCCGACAGATCGACGCGCACGAACGACACGGCGTGGCCGGCCTTGCGCAGCGCTTCGGCCAGCGCCTCTCCGGCCGGCGCGGCGATATCGGCAATCGTCACCGCGGCGCCCCGCGCGGCGGCCGCGCGTACGAAACCTTCGCCAAGGCCACGGGCGCCGCCCGTGATCAGCAGCTTCTTGCCGTCGAGCGGCGCAAGCGTAGCGGTGTCGAGCGCGGGGATGGGCAGTTCGGTCACGTTGGTACTCCGTTGCTCAGGCGATGTTCATCGCGGCGCGCGGCACGTAGTGCAGCGCACGGCGTTCGAGCCAGACCACCGCGGCGTACGCGGCAATACCGATGACGGTCAGGCCGGCGATGGAGACGAACACCATCGCGGTGTTGCCCTGACCCTCGCCGTAGACGAGCAGGTAGCCCAGGCCCCGGTCACCGCCGACCAGTTCGCCCACGGTCACGCCGATCACGGCGAGCGTGGAGGCGATGCGCAAGCCGGCGAACAGCGCCTGCATGGCCGACGGGAATTCGACGAAGCGGAAAATCTGCCAGCGGCGGCCGCACAGCGCACGCACCAGATTGACCATGTCGGGATCGACCGAGCGCACCGCGCCGAGCACGTTGATCATCACGGGGAAAAAGACGATCAGCACCGCGACGAGGATCTTCGGGTAGATGGTGTAGCCCATCCACATCACGAACAACGGCGCGAACGCCACCTTCGGCGCGATCTGCAACGCAAGGATGTACGGCGAGAGCATCGCCTCGGTCGACGGCGACAGGCCGAGAATTACACCGATGATCACGCCCAGCGCCGAGCCGATGACGAAGCCCGCGATCACTTCGAGCGCCGTCACACCAATGTGCAGCCAGAGGTTCTCGACCTCGAACATGCGCACGCCCTCGACGATCGTCGACGAGAGCTTGGGCAGCACGAACTCGGGCACGCCGAATGCCGTCGGGCCCCATTGCCATACGGCGGCGAAGATCAGCAGCAGCAGAATGCTGCCGGCGGTCAGTTGCGTTTTGGAAAGGGATTTCATAGCGGGAATTTCCAGTGGCTTGCGATGTCGATGGCGGCGATCAACCGAGGTGGTCGTCGCGGCCGACCTTGAGCAGTTCCATCAGATGCGCGACGTACTCGTTCATGCCGGCCTGCTTGCGCCGCTCGATGGGATTGTCGCGATGCGGCAGATCGACCGTGATCTCTTCGATGATCGTGCCCGGGCGCTCGCTCATCACGAACACGCGATCCGACAGCGCGATCGCTTCGGCCAGATCGTGCGTGATCATCAGCGCCGTCTTGCCCTCGGCGGCGAGCATTTGCGCGAGATCCTGCTGGAGCACCATCTTGGTTTGCGCGTCGAGCGCCGAGAATGGCTCGTCCATGAGCAGCACGTCGGGCTCGACGGCCAGCGTGCGCGCGAGCGCCGCGCGCTGACGCATGCCGCCCGACAACTGGTGCGGATAGTGATTCTCGAAGCCCTTCAGATGGCAGCGCGCGAGCAACGCCCGGGCGACCTCGGCACGTTCGGCCTTGCCGCGTCCGCGAATCTGCATGCCCAGCTCCACGTTCTTCTGGATCGAGCGCCACGGCATGAGCAAATCCTTCTGCAGCATGAATGCGACCTGCTGCGAGGGTCCGCGCACCGGCTTGCCCGCGAGCGTCACCTGCCCTTCGCTCGGCGCGTACAGGCCGGCGCCCATGTTGAGCAGCGTGCTTTTGCCGCAGCCGCTCGGCCCGATGAGCGAGACGAACTCACCCGCCTTGATGCCGATCGACACGTTCGAGACGGCCGTCATCTCGCCCTTGCCCTGGCGATTCCTGAACCGACGCGTGACGCCGCGGTACTCGATCGCGAACGGCATGGGTGCCGACGCGGGCTGCGCCTGACGCGCCTCGGCATGGGCCTCGGCAACGTTCGCGTCCTTCAATTGAATCGACCTGAGCATGGGAAACCACCGTGTTTCTGGATGTTCAACTTGCGCCGGGCAGCCCTTGGTAACGCTTCGCTTGCATGGGCTGCCTGCCTGTCTTTCGCCTTCGTCGTACGTTTCATATGTGAAACGTTGATTTACTTATGGATCAATTATAGGGAGGGATCGACGGAGTCAAAATTGTTTTTTGACTAGGGGAAACCCGTAACCGCGTACGTTTAGCCGTTTTTTGCCGTGAGAAATCCCATGCGCCATAAAAAAACGCCGACAGGCGCGAGCCGGTCGGCGTGTGAAGTGAGACCACTGGGTGAAAACCCGCGAAGGCAGGCGCGCCGCTCGTTCAGAACGCGTGATGCACGCCGGAAAGGATGACGAACTGGTTCGACGTCGACGACGCGCCGATCGTATTGATGGCCGTGATCGCGCCGTTGCCGCTGGCGTGCTGGTACACGCCGCTCAGATAGACCTGGGTGCGCTTGGACAGCGCATAGACGTCACCCAGGCTGAACTGCGTCCAGCGTTTGCCCGACATGTTGGTGGACGCCGCGCCGAAGGTGATCGTGTTGGCAACGCTCGTGGCGTAGTTCGCACCGGCGTCGAACGACTGGTAGGTATCGCTGTACCCGGGCGACTGGAGCTTCACGCGGGTGTAGAGCGCGTGCAGCAGCCACGAACCGAAGCCGTACGACATGCCGGCCCCCATGTTCTCGACATTCGACGCCGCGTAGGCCCCCACCGGCTGCCCCTGGAAAGTCGCGCCACCGAGCACGGCCACGTTGGGTGTACGGTTGTTCTCGTTCGAGTACACCGCCGACGCCTTGAAGCCGCCGTTCGTATAGTTCGCCGCCACGCTCCACTTGCGGCCGTTGGCGAAGTTCGTCGTGTTGCCCAGGGAAATCATGGCGCCGGCCTTGAAGCCCGCGAAATCCGGCGTGACGTAGCGCACAGAGTTGTCCACCTGGACAACCGACGTGTTCGCGAGTTCGTCGAGGTTGCCCGGGTGGAACATGTACCAGTTCATCCCCAGATAGGCGGTGCTCATCGGCCCCAGCCAGTCAAAGTTGAACGTCGTCATGTGACCGAGCGTCAGCGTGCCCATCCTGTCGGATTGCAGGCCCACCCACGACTGTCGGTTGAACATCGAACCCGCCTTGATCGTGTTGCCGCTCAGGGTCGAGAAGCCATTCTCCAACAGGAAGATGGCACGATTGCCGCCACCCAGATCCTCCACGCCGCGAAAGCCCCAGCGATCCGGCTGCGTGGCGCCCTGTTGCGCCATCCAGTTGGCGCTGCCACCCTGATTGTTCACGTAGGCCACGCCGGCGTCCATGCTGCCGTACAACGTCACGTTGCTCTGCGCATGCGCCGCGACCGGCACGCCCGCCGCCAGCAGCATGGCCGCCGCCAGCTTCGTCATGCCCGGGATCCGCCCCGTCGGAAACCGCTTCATCTGTGCACTCCTGTCATTCGATGATTCGAGAACGGTGGTCACGCACGGCCACCTCGCGTCCCGCCGGTTCGTTCGCCCGACCTTCCGCACTTTTATGCCGCACGTTCCATCTATGAAACGTTGGATCACTTATGAAACCAACTGTGCAGAGCTTAGGTCAGATGGCGCGCGAGACTCGCAGCGGAGATGCACGAATTGCCGTACGTAAATTGGCGTGCTACCGCACGCCTGTTGCACCACCGGTGGCACGACACGCAAGGCGTGCGGCAGCGCCATTCGTCCCGTCGGCGTTGCCGTTCGTCCGATGCGTCGGGCCTTCGGCGGCCCATCGCATGCTCAGGATTTACCCGAAGAAGGGTTGCGGCAAGTCGAATCAAAAACAATAATATTTGAACATCATGTTCATATTTGAACATTTAATTTTTTCGATTCACCGGCGGCTTACGCCACTTTTGTAAAAGGTGTTCTCCATGCAAGCTCCCCTCATCGGCATCAACGGCGCCGGCATCGGCGGTCTGGCCGCGGCCATCGGTTTGCTGCGCGCCGGATTTCGCGTGCGCGTGTTCGAGCAGGCGGCGCAGTTCGCCCGCGTTGGCGCCGACATCAATCTGACGCCGAACGCCGTGCGTGCGCTCGACGGTCTCGGTGTTGGCGACGCGTTGCGCGAGACAGCGGCGCAGCCGAGCCACCGGATCAGCCGCACTTGGGACACCGGCGAAGAGACGTCGCGTCTGGAGATGGCGCAGACCGCGCAGGCGAAGTACGGCGCGCCACAGCTCACGATGCATCGCGCGGATCTGCTCCAGGCGCTGGAGCGGGCCGTGCCCGCCGACGCAATCGCGCTCGGCAAGAAGCTCGTGTCGTTCGAAGCGCCGCCGCAGGGGCAACCCGGATCGATTCGCCTCACCTTTGCCGATGGCACGCATGACGACGTGGACGTGCTCATCGGTGCCGACGGTATCCACTCGGTGGTGAGAACCGGCCTGTTCGGGCCGGAGTCGCCGGAGTTCACGGGCGTGGTCGCGTATCGCGCGGTGGTGCCTGCGCACAGGCTAGACGGCCTGCCGAATCTCGGCGCGTTCACGAAGTGGTGGGGCCCGAACCCGTCGAGCCAGATCGTGACCTTCCCGCTCAACCTCGGGCGCGATATCTTCGTGTTCGCCACGACGCCGCAAGACAGCTGGACACTCGAATCGTGGACGGCGCCGGGCGACGTGAACGAGTTGCGGGCCATGTATGCCGATTACCACGGCGAGGCCCGCGCCTTGCTCGATGCGTGCGACAGCGTGCTGAAGTCGGCGCTGTACGTGCGCGATCCGTTGCCGCAGTGGTCACGCGAGCGCGTATCGCTGCTGGGCGACGCCTGCCATCCGATGATGCCGTTCATGGCACAGGGCGCGGGCATGGCGATCGAGGATGCTGTGGTACTGTCTCGCCACCTCGCCGCGGCCGGCACGCAGGCCGACGCCGTGTCGCTGGCGGACGCACTCGGACGCTACGAAGCCGCGCGCCGCGAGCGCACGGCGCGCGTGCAGATCGGCTCGCGCGGCAATCAGTGGCTCAAGGAAGGCGGCAACGCCGACTGGGTCTACGAATACGACGCGTGGCAGACACCGCTCGCGGCTTAAGCGGCCCACGCCGCTCGCACGCCGCGCCGGCGCCCTTTCAACGGAATCGAACGCATGACGAAAGCCGCACCCGACACCGACCGCGCCGACGGCGCCGCGGATGCCCCCGACACAGCGCTAGCCGGTCTCGTCACACCGGTCATGCGCGCGCTCAAGCTGCTCCGCTTCGTGGCGGACGGCGGCTCGACGGCGAACCTGAGCGAGGTCGGTCGTCGCATCGGGGTGAACCGCGTGACCGTCATGCGCCTGATCGAGACGCTGCAGTTCGAGGGCGTACTCGAACCGCTCGCGCAAGGCGGTCATCGACTCGGACTCGGGTTCCTGACGCTCGCGGCCACTGCGCTGGCGGGCGAGGATCATCTGGCGACGGCGCGACGCGTGCTCACGCGCGTGACGGGCGAGACGGGGCTGTCGAGTTACCTGACCGTGCTGGACGGCGCAAACGTACGCTATCTGCTGTGCGAGACGCCGGCCTTGCCGCTGGTGAGCAATATTCGTGCAGGCAGTCGCGTCACCGCGCATCTGACAGCGCCGGGGCGGGCGTTGCTCGCGCATTTGAGCGGGGAACGCCGCCGCGCGTTGCTCGGACCGGAGCCGCTTGCAGCGGTGACGGCGCAAAGCGCACGCACGTACGCCGCGCTCGACGCCCAGCTGGCCGCCGATCGCGACGCGGGCTGTGCGTGGAGCCAGGACGGCTTCGAAGCGGGCATCGACGCCTGCGCCGCGGCCGTGCTCGACAGCCATGGCCGACCGCTCGCCGCGCTGAGCGTGGCCGGACCACGCACGCTTGTCGGCACCGACCCCCGCACCCGCGAGCGCACGGCCCGCGCCGTGAAGTCCGGCGCCGCCGACCTGGCCGTGTTGCTGACGGATTCACCGGCGTTTCTCGCCGCTGCCGAGCGGGGGTGAGGCGATAACTGTCAACCTTGACAGTAGTTGAGCACGCAACGCGCGGAGCACCATGAACTCCCTCGGACACCGCAGAGAGGTCATGATGAACAAAGCCCCGCCCCCTTCCGTCTCCGCATCCCCGACGCGCAGCGCCGCATCGCGCACCACCTGCTGCGGCCACGACGTTCTGCATCGCGATGCCGATCGTGCACACTGCGGCACGCAATCGCCGGGCGCCACGCTCGACGCCGATGAACCGCTGATCTTCGACGCGCTGCCCTGGCCCAACGACCTCGAGGGCGCGCTCGCCGCCGGTGTGCGCTTCGTGCAGCACCACGTGATTGCCATGACGCCCGTGGCGCCCGAGGCGCCGCACGTCCTGACCTCGCGTCGCAAGACCCTGCTGCTGGTCAGGCCGCAAGTCGCGCTCGTGTCGCTGCAGGTGACCGGCATCGACCGCACCGGCACGTCGATTGGGGCACTGGCGATGCACCCGCCCGAACAGTTGCCGAAGACCGTCTATCACCACGACGACGCTTCGGATGGCGCCGCGCCGGCCGATGACGAAGAGAATCAACGCCTCATCTACGCGGAGAATGTGTGGAGCGTCGAACTGCCCCCCTCCTGGATCGAGCCGGGATTGCAGTTGCACTTCGACAGCCCGGCCGGCGGCGGACAACTCGCGGACCTCCGGGTCGGTGCGCCCGTGGAGGTGCTCCTCCATACCATCGACATCGGCATGCTCACGCCGCCGCGAAACGCCTTTCGGTTTGCCGGCGAACCTGCGCTGCAACGGGAGTACTTTCAGACGGTGCCGCTGCGCAAGCTGATCGTGAACCAATACGAAGCGATTCACTGGCAGCCGGTCATGCTTCCCGACGGCACGCTGCTCACGGACAATGCGCCCGATGAGGGCGACTGGCACCAGGGCACATTCCGTGCGCTGAGCTGGTCGCTGATCTCGAGCGCCATTCATCTAGCCAATCTGGGGCAGAACGCCTCGTCTGGCAGTGAAGACGCGGCCGCGCATGACATTGCGCAGTTCACCGTGAGCAACGTACGCGGCAATTACGCCAACGGCGTGGTCACGCACGGCGGCATTGCCTACTCTGGCTTCACGACGACGGTGGAGTTCTCGGAAGGCAACGAGTTCAGTCACGAGGTCGGGCACGTTTTCCACCTCGATCACTACCCGGGCGGTTTCGACGGATCGATTCATCGCGCGGCCGGTCAGCTCAATTCCACGTGGGGTTGGGACATGGATCTGCATCGATTCATTCCGAATTTCTTCCCCGGTCGCTCCGGAGAGGATACGTGTCAGGACGACATTTGCGAGCCGCCCTTTCACGACCGAAGTTTCGGCCGCGACGCGATGGCCGGCGGAGAACCGTTTTCGGATCGAAATCGTTATACGTTGCACACCCCCTACAGCACTCGCATCGTCCACGACGCGCTGAGCGGCTATCGCGTTTTCAGCGCCGAATCGCCAACCGGGTATCGCGCGTGGGATGCCGAGTCGCAGACCATGCAAGCCGCGCAGACACTCGTTCGCACCAAGGATATCGCGTATGCCGATTACGCCGACCTCGGCGAGGCAGCGTTGGCAGCGCTGCTCGCCACGGCGGATATCGTGAGAATCGATCTCACGATCGGCTATTTCGTCGAGTCCATACACGTGCCCGCCGCCTCCGCGGCGAATCGTACTCAGGCGATCTCCATCGAAGGCAGCGTGGGCTATCCGATCGATTTGCATATCAATGGACAGACGATCGTCATTTCGGAGCCGGTCCACCTGTGCTTTGTCAGCGACGGCGAACGCTGGAACGAGGGTTATGTACCACTTTACGACTGGATGGCACGAGCGCGAGCGCGCAACGCGTCGATGAACGAGACCTACATGGGGGTACTGTTCGAGAAAAATAACCTGGTCGAAGTCCACATCACGGACGAGGACTGGGTGGCCGATGTGGCCGTCCCGCAACTGTCATTGCTCTGGGACCGCATCGTCGTCATCAACCATGACGCCGAGAACAGCACCACGCTTGCCATCAACGGACAGTCGATGCCGATATCGCGCGGTCAGTCAAAAGTGTTTCGCTGGAATTTTTCCGACGAGCGCTGGGTGGAATACGGCCACACCTTCGATACCGCCGCCCCCAGGACACCATCGACCGTCGGCGTGCCGGTCACGACGCTCGTCGGCTTCTACGATCCGCAAGGCACGCTGCCGGCGCACATCTTCCCTGCGCTTCACGGCGCCTACGGCATGCTGCATGAGGCCGATGGCGACGTGAGCGCGACCTGCCGCCTGGTCGTCGACGGGCCGGGCGGCGAACAGCACTTCAGGCTGTTCCGATCGCGCGGCTATCCTCACGAAATGAACAAGTTTCACGTCAACATCCCCGAGTCGACACAAGCGCGTTCCGCGTACGTTGTCGTGAATGGCGCGGTCGTCGCGCAACTTGCCATCCAACCGGCGGCATCCGTGCCGCAGGTGTTTGTATACGGCGAATGACAAGGCGGCCCCGACGCGCCGCTTCGGGGCATCGGGGCATCGGGGCCGCCGGGGCGTCGGGGCGTCGGGGCGTCGGACGGGCTGGCCCGTTTCCAGACGGCGACATTGCGTCGCCGTCCTTTTATTTAACTTGTTCATTAGAGGACAAGCTCGACTTCCAACTGAGCCTTGACCGCCTCGAAACCCTTTGCTCATGGGGCTTTCGAGGCAGCCCATTCTTCGCAATGCATTGTTGCGCCGCACGCGGTTACTCCTGCGACGTGGTCGTCCTACCTTAGAGGCGTAGGCGGTGCCGGACATCCAGAACGATCCGGCCGACCACCAGAAAAGCAATGACAGGAGAAAAAACATGACCCGCACCCTTTCCCATCTGACGATTGCCGCCGCCCTCGCCTTGGCCGCCATCCCCGCCGCGTTTGCCGGTACCGGTGCAAACGGCTATCCGAACGAAAACTTCTTCTGGCAATCGAGCGTGTACAGCGAAAAGCTCGCGGTGCCGCGCGCGCAGGTCCGTGAACAACTGGTCCGGGCTCAGGCGCAAGGCACGCTCACCCAGACCGACAGCCAGTACCCGGTGCTGGTGACGTACGGCAACCCGGTCGGCGAACGCGTCAACGGCTCGGCAGGTGCACTGAGCAATTCGACCTACATCGGCAGCTGAGCCGCCGGTCGCCCGGCAACGACAGTGCCAGGCGTCGACTCACCGCACAACCGACACCCCGCGAACCTTTGCGGGGTGTTTTGTTATGGAGACGAAGCCAGGCAGCGTCTCAGGCCGCGATGTCCGCGAGCTTCCGATCTCCCAAAGGCGTGACACGCAGCGCGCGCGCCACTCGCGTCGGTTCGAGCCACTTCGCCTCGAGGCACTTGCCAAGCAACGCCGCACCCAGCGCGCCGCCGAGGTGCGGCTTGCGTTCGCTCCAGTCAGGACAGGTGCAGGCGAAGCGGCGTCTGCGCGTGTGCGCTTGCGAGAGATCGACGCCGAGCGCCGTCATGCCGCGCATGCCCGCGTCCGTCAGGGCGACATCGCTGCCGTCCACGCGAATCCACTGGCGGGCCTGCATCCTCGCGAAGAGCTCGACGGCGACCTCCCCGGCGAGATGGTCGTAGCACGTGCGCGCATGGCGCAATGGCACCGGCGTAACGCGGTTCGCCGGCACAGGGCGCGGGCGAAGTTCCTGCGTCGCCAGTACCGCGCTGGCCAGCGCCTCGATGGCCGCCGCCGCCTCGGGAGTGGCAATGCGGAAATACCGGTGGCGCCCACGCGACTCCTGCGCCAGCACGCCGCCGTCGACGAGGCGCGCCAGATGTCCGCTCGCGCTCGACGGCGACAGACCGGCCACGAGCGCCAGCTCGCCGGCCGGACGCGCAGAGCCGTCCATCAACGCCCACAGCATGGTCATGCGTCCCGCGTCGGCGAGCAGCGCCGCGAGCGAGCTGACGCCCGGCGCGTGATCTCTTGCGATATCCATGGCAATGACCTCATGAAGTACTTGCCTCGCAGTATAGGCGGGCCCTGCGCTCAACACTTCAGCGCGTGATGAAACGTGGCGGCCTCACCGGCGCCTACGATAACCCTTGCCCCTTATCGCGATATCGCGACCTTACCGGGAGACGCCCGCCATGCTTGCCGTTCATACCGAATCCCCCGCCCTGCCATCGCCGGCAAACCCGTTGGCGGCCGTGGGTCATCCCGATCCTTACCCCTATTACGCAGCGCTCGCCGCACGGCATCCCTTCGACTTCGATGCCTCGCTCGGCCTATGGGTCGCCGCCGGCCCCCAAGCCGTCGCCGCCGTGCTGCGGCATCCGGCGTGTGGCGTGCGCCCTGTCGGAGCCCGCGTGCCCGCCGCACTGACCGATGGTGCCGCAGGCGACTGGTTCGGCGAACTCGTCCGAATGAACGACGGGGCGGCCCATGCATCGCTCAAGCCATGGCTCTCGGCACGACTGGCCACGCTGCGCACCGATGCTGCCGCGATCAGCAGGCTTCGCGAGGCGAGCCAGGCCGCCTGCGCGGACGCGTATCTCGCCTGCGGCGACTGGCCGCCGGCGCGCCTGGACGATTTCGTATTCCGTCAGCCGATCTACGCCCTCGCGGCATGGCTCGGCGTCGCCCCCGCACAATGGGCGGACGTGTATGACGACGTTCACACGCTCGTCGCCGCGATGGCCGAGGCGGGCAGCCCTTCGCCTCGCAAGGAGGTGCTCGCTCGCGGACACCGTGCGGCGGCGACGCTGCGCCACCGGATCGACGACTGGCTCGACAACGGCGCCGCGCCGGGCACATGGCTGCGCGAGACCGCGCGGCGCGCCGCACGCGGCGAAGGCCCGGACGACGACGCGCTCGCCGCCAACATCGCAGGCCTTTTCACGCAAACCCACGACGCGTGCGCGGGCCTTGTTGCCAACAGCCTGCGACGCATCGCGCGGCGCGCGACGACGCTCGTGCAACCGGACGAGTTGCGGACCGCGGCGGCGGTCGTCGGCGAGGTCCTGCGCCTCGATCCCCCGGTACAGAACACGCGCCGGTTCCTGCTCGCGCCAGCGGTCATCGGCGAGCGCACGCTCGCACCCGGCGAAGGCATCCTCGTCTTACTCGCCGCCACACCGGCGACAGACGCGACACACGCCCATGACAACCTCGCGCCGACCTTCGGGCAAGGCCCGCACACCTGCCCTGGTCACTCGCCCGCCGTAACCGTCGCGGCCGTCGGGGTTCAGGCGATCCTCGCCAGCCGCGTCGACCTGAAGATGCTGGCGGGCGGCACCGCCTGTCATCCGCTGGCGAACGTCCGTATCGCGCGCTTTGATTCGGCCGCGTCAACGCGTTAATGCCGCAACGGCCACGCCAGATCATAAGTTTCACCTGTCGAAACATTCATTTCAACAGATAAAACAAGGCGAATCGTACGCGACGCCAGGCATGGCGGGGGTTTACGGGCAAGCGCAGCCCCCTCCAACGATTTCAGGCAGCATGACGGTTTGTCCGCACGTCTGCGCGGTTCCCGCGCCGGCGTGCCGCTCCGTCCTGCCCTGCTCTCATGTCCGACACCTACACTGACGGCATGCCCATGCCCGCCCGGGTCTGGGCCATTGCGACCGTCATGCTCGCCATCTCGCTCTCGGTACTCGACGGCGCCATTGCCAACGTGGCGCTGCCGACCATCGCGCGCGATCTGAACGCCAGCCCCGCCACGTCGATCTGGATCGTGAACGCGTACCAACTCGCGATCACGATTTCGTTGCTGCCGCTTGCCGCACTTGGCGAAATCGTGAGCTATCGACGCGTCTACACCTACGGTCTGGCATTGTTCACGCTCGCCTCGCTCGCCTGCGCGCTCTCCGACTCGCTCGTCACGCTCACACTCGCCCGGGTTGTGCAGGGCTTCGGTGCGGCCGGCATCATGAGCGTGAACACAGCGCTGGTGAAGGCCATCTACCCGTCGCGCTGGCTCGGTCGTGGCGTCGCGCTCAACTCGCTGATCGTGGCCGTGTCTTCGGCGGCCGGCCCCACGATCGCCGCCGGCATTCTCTCGGTCGCTCACTGGCCGTGGCTGTTCGCGGTCAATGTGCCGCTCGGCGTCGTCGCGTTCGCCATTGCGGTGCGCTCGTTGCCCGACAGCGTGCGCGCCTCGCATCCCTTCGACTGGATTGGCGCGGTACTGAGCGCCCTCACCTTCGGGCTGCTGATCTCAGGCATCGATTCGTTCGGGCACGGCCAGGAAAGATGGCTCGTGGCGGTCGAACTCGTGGCCGCCGTGATCATCGGTACGATTTTCGTGCGGCGCCAGCGCCACCAGCCGGTGCCGCTCCTGCCCGTCGATCTGCTGCGCATTCCGATCTTCGGGCTGTCGATCTGCACCTCCATGGCGTCGTTCTGCGCGCAAATGCTCGCGTATGTATCGCTGCCATTCTTCCTGCAGGACACGCTGGGCTTCGATCACGTACAGACCGGCCTGCTGATGACGGCGTGGCCGCTCACGATCGTGGTCGTCGCGCCGCTGGCAGGGCGCCTGCTGGAGCATTACAAGCCGGGCTTGCTCGGCGCGGTCGGGATGGCCGCGTTCGCGCTCGGGCTGCTTGCGCTCGGTCTGCTGCCAGCGCATGCGCAACCCGTCGATATCGTCTGGCGCATGGCGCTGTGCGGCTTCGGCTTCGGCTTGTTTCAGTCGCCCAACAATTACGCCATGCTGATGTCCGCGCCGGCGCATCGCAGCGGCGGCGCCAGCGGCATGCTTGGGACGGCTCGCCTCACAGGGCAGACCACGGGCGCGGCACTCGTGGCGCTCGTCTTCAGTGTCGCCCCCGACGGACACGGCACCCGTGCGTCGCTCTATGTCGCCGCTGCGTTCGCGGCGGTCGCGGCCGTGGTCAGCAGTCTTCGTACGCTGCCGTCCGCCCAGCCCGGCGCGGGATCGTCCGGAACGTCGGGGCCGACGCGCGCCTCCGGCTCACCAGGCGAATGACCGCCCGCCACCCCGCGGCCGCGCCCGGGCGGGTTAGACCGGACGCCCGCCCGGCCGTGCTACACTGCCGACCTTTTACGGCTCGCCTGCGCGGGCCGCAAATGCCATGAGTTTCTGCGCCATCGATTTCGGCACCTCGAATTCCGCCGTCGCCATTCAGAGCGGCGACGCCATGCGTCTGGTCGAACTTGAAGCCGGCTACGGCACCCTGCCCACCGCCGTGTTCTTCAATGCCGATGAAGGTGGCCGCGCGTCGTTCGGCCGTCAGGCCGTGGCCGATTACGTCGACGGCTATGACGGGCGTCTCATGCGCTCGCTCAAGAGCCTGCTCGGTTCCTCCCTGATCGAAAGCACCACCGACCTAGGCAACGGCTCGGCGATGCGCTACATCGACATCATCGCCACCTTCCTGCGTCATTTGCGCTCGCACGCCCTGAAAGCGGATGGCGGCGATCTGCGCCAGGTGGTCATGGGTCGCCCGGTGTTCTTCGTCGACGACGACCCGCGTGCCGACGCCGCCGCGCAACGCTCGCTCGAACAAAGCGCGCGCGACGTGGGCTTCCAGGACGTTCAGTTCCAGTTCGAGCCGATTGCGGCGGCCTTCGATTACGAGTCGCGCCTCGCGCAGGAGCAGCAGGTGCTCGTGGTCGACATCGGGGGCGGCACATCTGACTTCTCGCTCGTGCGCGTGGGCCCGGGGCGCGCTCGCCGTCTGGAGCGCAAGGACGACGTGCTCGCTCACCACGGTGTGCACATCGCCGGAACGGACTTCGACCGTCGCATCGAACTGGCCACCATTCTTCGCGAACTCGGCTACAAGGCCCTCGGCCCCGACGGCAAGGAAGTCCCCAACCGCATCTACTTCGATCTCGCCACGTGGCACCTGATCAACACCGTGTACACGCCCAAACGCGTGGGGGAGCTGGCGTTGACCGCACATCTGTATGCGGATCCGGCGCACCACCGCCGTCTCATGCGCACCGTGGAGCAACGCCTCGGACACGCGCTCGTGGGTCATGCGGAAGACGCGAAGATCGAGGTCTCGTCGGGCGGCGAGACGTACATCGACCTGTCGGTGATCGAGCGCGACCTCGGCATTGCTTTTTCCGAGGCCGGCCTGGTGGAAGCGGTGAGCGACGAAATCGCCAGCATCACGGCGGGCGCCGTGCACACGGCATCGCTGGCGGGACTTCGCGCCGACGACGTCGATGCACTGTACTTCACGGGCGGCTCCACCGGCCTGCGCTGTCTGTCGGACGCGATGTGCGCCGCCTTCCCGAAGGCCACGCCTGTCTATGGCGACCGCCTCGCCAGCGTGGCGCTCGGTCTGGGCATTCATGCGAAGCGAGTGTTCGCGTAAGCGGTGATTCGATAGCGAACGGATAGCAACGACCGGCGAACGGCGGCGAACGCGCGTTCGCCAACGTGAAAAAAGCGCGCGACCGAGAGGTCAGCGCGCTTTTTTTCGTCTGTCGACGGGCGTTACTGGAACGCGACTTCGTTGAAGCTTCGCAGCTTGCGGCTATGCAGTCGATCGAGGCCGTTGTCGCGCAACAGCTCCATCGCCTTCACGCCGATCTTCAGATGCTGATCGACCCGTTCGCGATAGAAGCGGTCCGCCATGCCGGGCAGTTTCAACTCGCCGTGCAGTGGCTTGTCGCTCACGCAGAGCAAGGTACCGTATGGCACCCGGAAGCGAAACCCATTCGCCGCGATGGTCGCGCTCTCCATGTCGAGCGCAATGGCGCGGCTCTGGCTCATGCGCTGCACGGGCTCGCGGTGATCGCGCAATTCCCAGTTACGGTTATCGACCGTCACGACCGTTCCTGTGCGCATCACGCGCTTGAGTTCGAAATCGTCGAGCTGCGTCACGTCGGCCACGGCGCGCTCGAGCGCCACCTGCACCTCGGCCAGCGGCGGCACCGGCACCCACAGTGGCAGGTCGTCGTCGAGCACGTGGTCTTCGCGAACATAGCCGTGCGCCAGGCAGTAGTCGCCCAGACGTTGCGAATTGCGCAGCCCCGCGCAGTGTCCCAACATCACCCAGGCGTGCGGGCGCAGCACCGCGATGTGATCGGTGATCGTCTTCGCGTTCGAAGGGCCCACACCGATATTGACCATGGTGATGCCCGTATTGTCGGGGCGCACGAGATGGTAGGCCGGCATCTGCGGCAACCGCGACGGCGATGTGCCCGCGGGCGCGCGCGCGTCGATGTTCTGGTTCCAGTGCGTGACATTCCCCGGTTCGACGAACGCCGTGTATTGGCTGCGGTATTCGCGCAGCGCCGGATCGTCGGTCTCGCTCATCAATTCCCGTCCCAACTCGACG
>OFTX01000211.1_pt1 | contig 36382 bp, 32 predicted proteins | sample 1775051 | NCBI WGS metagenome assembly OFTX01 (sample SAMN08195772, study PRJEB24354) | sludge metagenome | isolation source: sludge from phenol fed wastewater aerobic bioreactor A | place: India: Nagpur | collected 2016-09-15 | reverse complement strand
GAGGGAGAGGGGGAGGCGGGCGCGCGGCCCAGGGGCGAGGACACATTCTGCATGGTGCGCCTCCGCCATCCCTTGGTAAAGTCTTGGCATCTTATTCGCGCCATAAGGAAAACTTTGAGATGCGACGCCTGAACCTGGACCAGCTTCACACGTTTGCCGAGGTGGTCGACGCGGGGAGCTTCTCCGCCGCCGCCGCCCGCCTGGACTTGTCGCAGCCGGCCGTGAGCCTGCAAGTCCGGCAGTTGGAGCAGCGTCTTGGCGTGCGGCTCATCGAGCGTGTCGGCAAACGGCTCAAGCCGACGTCGGCGGGGATGGCGCTGCTCGAACATGCCCGGCGCATCGACGCGGCGGTCGACGACGCCATGCAGGCCGTATCGAGCCACGCGCGCGGCGTGGCGGGCGAGGTGGCGATCGGCACTGGCGCGACGGCGTGCATTCACCTGCTGCCGCCCATGCTGCGGGCCATGCGCAAGCGTCACCCGAAACTCGACATTCGTGTGAGCACCGGCAACACCGATGGCGTGGTGAGCGCCGTGACCGAGAACCGGCTCGATATCGGGCTGGTCACGTTGCCCGCCGCCGGGCGCAGCCTGCACATTACCCCGGTGCTCGACGACGCGTTCGTGGCAATCGCCCCGGCCGGCGACGCTGACTGGGTCGACGAGGCCTCGCCCCACACACTGGCCGACAGGCCGATGGTGGCGTTCGAGGCGGGCAGTAGCACGCGCCTGCTGATCGATGAATGGTTTCTGCGCCAGGGGCTGCGCGTGCGGCCGGTGATGGCGCTCGGCAGCATCGAGGCGATCAAGGAAATGGTGGCGGCGGGCCTGGGATACAGCATTGTTCCCCGCATGTCGGTGAGTTCCGCCCATTACCGACGTGGATTGCGTATATCGACACTGGCCCCGGGCCTTTCGCGAACGTTGGCGATTGTCGTGCGGCAGGACAAGCCGCTCACGCCGGGATTACGAAAAGTCCTGTCGGCGCTGGAGGGATTGGGCGGCCCGGCATGATACACAATGCGCAATTGATTCGCAGTCCACGAGAAAAGCGATTGTTGTTTTATTGGGCAAAATTACTGCCCGCAAAAACCAAAGCTGGGACTACAATGCGCGGATATTGGCAATTCGCCGGCAATTATAGAGAACGTGCAATTCGCAATGCATCACAATATTCATCGATATGAGGGGCTGCTCGGAGCACGCTCGGTGGAGGCGCTGGACGCCGAGTTCCAGAAGCTGACGCATGCGCTGGGTTATGACGCGTTGTTCTATGCGCCTTTATTACCGAGGCGCGAAAGGGAGGCGGCGGCCTTTCAGATCGAAGACCAACGTATTAGCGCGCAGGGAATGCCGAGTCGCCATATCTTCACGACGTTTCCCGCTTCTTGGATCGAGCGCTATCAAAGCGCGGGATATGCGGAGGTCGATCCCATTCTCGTCGCGGCGAACCTGTCGCCGCTGCCGATTCTCTGGCGCACGTTTTTACAGCAGAAACGGCCGCATCCCATTTTCGCGGACGCGCGTGCGCATGGCCTGAGCTGCGGCGTGTCGATCCCGATCTACGGGGCCGCCGGCGAGCGCGCGATTTTCAGCGCGGCGACGGCCCGGTCGCCCGAGGAGTCGGCGGAGCACGAAGCGCGCATGGTCGGCGAGATCTATCTGAGCGCGGTGTACTTCCATCAGGCGATCCAGCAGCTCGACATGCAGTGGGTGGCAAGCCGTAGCACCGGCAAGCTCAGTCCGCGCGAGATCGAAAGCCTGTTGTGGGCTGCGCGCGGCAAGACGGCATGGGAGATCGGTCTTATCCTCAAGATCTCGGAGCATACCGTCACGTTTCATATCAATAACGCCAAGCGCAAACTCGGGGCCGTGAATCGGCATCAGGCCATTGCCGCGGCGATCAGCAGCGGTTTGATTTCTCCCTGAGCTGATCCCGATTCGAGCCTGTTTTGATCCGGCTTTGTTCCTGATTCGTTCCCGATTCGTTCCCGATTTGCCGCGGGCTTTTCCCCGATTTCTTCGCGATTGCCTGATTCCCGTGAGTGTTTTTTAACGCTGGCTCACGGGGGCGGTTCGCTTGGATTCGCTGGTAATTGCGCGCGCGCGTCGTTCGACGATTTCCGGTAACAGCGCAAAACATTCCGTCGCTTTTCAGGCGGACGATTTGCTCGATCGTCGAGGGATCGCTGTGCTTTCGCGTGGTCCGGAAGGCCGACGTCCTGTCGGCGATGCGTCTTTTTCGGGACATTCCGCATCCCGTTCCGGTCGATTTCCCGACGTTTCCGAAACAGTGTGTTGCCGCTTTAGGGCTGGTTCATTACCTAGGGAAAACTATAATTTACTCATGGCGAAAACTGATTGGTTGGCGGTTTTCGTGTCCATGAGCGACGTACTAACGATAAAAGGAGTTTTCCATGAAAAAGAACCTGTTGACTGCCGTCGCGCTGGTTGGCCTGACGATGGCTGCCGGCTCGACCTTTGCCGCCGAGCAGATGCAGACGGGCGGCGTGACGCGCGAACATGTACGCGCCGAACTGCAAGCCGCACGTGAGTTGGGCCTCTCGCCGGTCACGGAATTCAATTTCCCGTACACCTACGAACAATCCCTGCAGTTGCAAAAACTGACGGCGAAGATCGAAGCGCAGAATCAGGGCGCACCGAAGGCACCCGTCGCCGACTGAGCGGCGCACGGAATTACTATTGCGGCTATCGGGCCAGTCCCGAATGTTCGTGAAGTTGCTTGTCGTTCCTGCAGTCCCTGTTGTTTTCGCCGTTTCCGCAGTTCCTGGATTCGGCGCCGGCCCGCCCGATTCACCATCGAATCCCGCCCGAGCCGCGCGATTCCAGTCTTCGACGCCGTACCGCGTCACTGTCCACAGCCCCGCCCGAGAATTCGTTCCCGACGGGGCTTGTGCATTTCCGGACTACTCCTTCGCCGCGGTCTTCGTGGTGTGCGCGCCGGTATTGGCGCTCGACTGCCATCCGCCGCCGAGCGCGAGGAACAGGTTGACCTGATCCATTGCCAACTGGGTTTCCGATGCCGCCAGGGCCGCTTGCGCGCCGGCGTACGTGCGCTCGGCGTCGAGACTGGTCAGGTATGGCGCGCGGCCGGCCCGATAGAGCCTGCGATTCTGGTCGGCCGCGGCGCGCGACTTGTCGCGGGCGTCGCGCAACGCGTCGTCGCGTTGCAGTTCCCGGCTGTAGGCCGAGAGCGACGTTTGCGTTTCCTGCAATGCCTTGAGGACCACACCGTCGAAGTGGGCGAGCGCGGCGTTCGCGCCGGCTTCCATGCCCTTGATGTGCGATCGCACGCCGTTGGTCGGCAACGACCATGTGATCATTGGTCCGACGGACCATTGTTCCGTGCGCGCCTGACCGAAGTGCTCCAGCATGCCGCTGGCGCCGACCGAGGCGCCGATCCGGATCGACGGATAGAGATCCGCGGTCGCCACCCCGATCCTGGCCGTGGCCGACGCCAGTTCCCGCTCGGCCTGGCGCACATCGGGGCGGCGCTTGAGCAGTGCGGTGCCGTCGCCGACCGGCAGCGGTTGGCGCAATTTCGGGATGTGTCGACATTGCGTGGCGCTGGCGTCGATCGTGCCGGGCACTTTGCCGAGCATCACCGCGAGGCGATAGGTCGCCGCATCGTGCTGCGCCTGAAAGCGCGGCAGCGTGGCGCGCAGCATGTCGGCCTGCGCCTGGGCGCGCAACAGATCCGTCGGCTGTTCCCGACCGGCGTCGACGAGCTTGCGCGTGATTTCCACGCTTTTTTCCTGCAGCGCCAGCTGTTCGCGGGCGATGTCGTATTCGTGATTGGCGGCGCACCCCTGCACGTAAGCGCGCACGGTCTCCGCCGCCACGCTCACGCGGGCGACGTCCAATGCCGCCTGACTAGCTTCGGCCGCCGCGAGGGCGGCCTCATCGGCGCGCGCGAGCTTGCCGAAAAAGTCGATCTGATACGAGACGGACAAGGCCGCCGCCGCCAGATTGATGACCGGCAACTTCTCTTCCTGCAGGAAGCTCTCCCCCGAGAGCTGCGCGCGGGCGGCGTTGGCTTCCACGCCGCCCTGCGGCAGATTCTCCGACGCCACTTCGTGATACATCGCCACGGCGCGCCGCACGTTGGCGACGGCGACCCGCACCTGCGTGTTCGCCGCGAGCGCTTCCTTGACGAGCGCATCGAGTCGCGCGTCGTCGTAGAGTTGCCACCAGTCGTCGGGCACGGCGTCGATCGAGACGCCGCGTTGCGTGCCACCGACGAGCGGGCCGTTCGCTTCAGGCGCGCGCATCACCGACGTCTGCGGCAGGTGGTAGTCGGGGCCGACGGTTGTGCAGCCGGCCACGAGCGCCGCGGTCACCGCGCTCGTCAGCAATATCCGCGGACTCATTGACCGGCCCCGGTGCGGGTGCCCGCCAGCGTGGTGGCAGTGCCGTCGTTCCGCGCCGCCTTGCCCCCGGTCTTCGCGGTGCCGGTGCCCCCTTCCACGACAGTCACGGTCGCCGTGCGCCCGGCCACGAGGCGCATGTCGGCCGGTACGTCGTCGAGGGCAATGCGCACAGGAATGCGCTGCGCGAGGCGTACCCAGTTGAAGGTCGGGTTGATGTTGGGCAGCATCGACGCGCCGCTCGTGCGGTCGCGGTCTTCGATGCCGGCGACGATACTCTGCACGTGACCGTGCAACACCTTGTGCTCGCCCATGAGGCGAATTTCCACGCGGTCGCCGATGTGAATGCCGCGCATCTTGGTTTCTTCGAAATAGCCTTCGACGTGCAGCGAGTTGGCGTCGACCATCGACAGCACGGGGCGGCCGGTCGTGACGTAGTCGCCCACGCGCGGCAGCCGGTCGTTCAGATAGCCATCGGCCGGCGCGACCACGCGCGTGCGCTCGAGATTGAGCTTCGCGAGCCGTACCGCCGCTTCGGCCTGTGCCACGGCGGCTTCGCCCGATTCGACCTTGGCCTGGCCGGCCTCCACGACCTCCTTGGCCACGACTTCCGCCAACTGATGGTTGCGTGCGTTTTCGCGGCGGGCCTGGGCGAGCGTGGCACGTTTGGCGGCCACATTCGCTTCGGCCTGTTGCAAGGCCAGCGTATAGCGGTCACGGTCGATCACGAACAGCAGGTCGCCGCGGCGCACAGACTGGTTGTCCTTGACTTCGACATCCGTGATGAGGCCGGAGACGTCGGGCGCCACCTGCACGATGTCGGCGCGGATGCGACCGTCGCGAGTCCAGGGGGCGACCGTGTAGTAGTCCCACAGGTGCAGCAGCACGAAGATCGCGACGCAGGAAACTGCGAGCGTCAGAACGACGGGGCCGAGAGAGCGAAGTTTCAGTTTCATGGATGGAAGGCGCGCGCGATGGCCACAATGCCGCCCAGCGCGATGATGTACACAGCAAGGTTGAATAACGAACGGTGCCAGACCAGCTTGTAGAAGCCGATGCGCGCCAGTACGAAACGAAGCGCGCCGGTCAGCACGAACGCCACGACCATCAGGGCCAGCAGCGTCGGCACGAAAACGCCGTAGATATCGATCTCTCCGCTCATTGAGCACTCCCTGGGCGCGGCGCCGGGAACAACGCGACGTGGATGTCCATGAGCGAGGCGCGCGCGCTGCGCGAGGCCTGGTCGCTGTGGGCCACCAACGAGCGCACCGCGCCCAGCAGTTTGTCGCGCAGCGTCGTGTCGGGCTCGCTCACGTTGTCGTCGAGCCGCGCCTGATAGAAGCGCGCCACGTCGGTGAGCACGGCCTGCACGGCGTCGCGCTGCGATGGATTGAGGTGCGGCAGCTCGCGCTGCAGCGCCAGTGCGGAGAGTTCGACGCGCACTTCGGTAAAGCCGTCGCTCGACGTTTCGCTCTCGCTCGCGGCCAGGCGCGGCACGAGTTGCCCGAGACGATCGAGCAGGCGGGCGCGCAGGCGGCCGTGTTCGGCGACGGAGCGACCCACCGCGTTCTTCGCGATGTCGCGCCAGCTCGAGTGGATCAGCCGTCGCATGGCCACGCGCGTGCCAAACGGGCGCGTCTGCAACGTCCAGAGCAACGCGAACAGCACGCCTGCCAGACCGGCGACGTTGCCGTTGAGGAATCCCTGGAAGTCCGCGCTGTATCCGCCCTGGATGCCCACGAAGGTCGCCGTGTTCACCGCCACGAGCATGGCCACCATGGTGAAGCGCGGCTGCGGAATCAACGTTCCCAGCAACAGGAATGGCGGCGCGAACAGCGCCACGAGCAGGCCGAAGTCGTGGGCGTTCGTCAGGATGAAGAACACGTACACGGCGGCGAACACCACGCACACGGCCGTCGCCCAGAAGAATGAGCGGATGAACGGTGCCGGCTCGTCCAGCGCGGCGAAGAAGCAGCAGGCGACGGCGCCGAGCGAAACGGCGGCGGCGCCGTCGTTCCAGCCCGTGTAGATCCAGGCCATGCCCATGAGAAACGTGCACAGCGCGGCGGAAATCGTCGAGAAGAGCAACAGCCCGTGGTCGTAATGCCGCGCGCCGCCGAGTTCCCAGTGTTGGAAGGCGGGCGACCACGGGGCGGTGGCACCCTCGGCGCCGGGGGTATCGTGTTGGCCGAAGCGGCGTTGCAGCGTGGCGCAGTCCTGCCAGAGCTGAACGAGCGAGCGCAGACGGTCTTCGGTGGCCGAGACCAGCGCGCCGTACCAGTCCGACGCCTCGCCCGCGGACCTTGCCGGGCTGAGCAGGTGGGCCGGAGCAGGCGACGGCGCGCCCAGGCGCAACCACGCCACGACGTCGGCCATCTTGGCTTCGAGCGCTTGCGGCGCGCCTTGTGGATGCTGCCGCAGCGCATGCACGAGCGACGCCACGGTCGAGAGCACCGGCATCATCATCGTCATGCGCCCGCGCAATTCCTGCGCGTCGCGCACGCGCTCGGAAGTGTCGGCGTCGTATGAGAGCTGGCTGATCAACTGGTCGAGCGCGAGAATGTCCGCCGCCATGCGGTGGCGGCTCATGTGACGCGCGGCTTTGCCGTCGGGATCGGCCGAGAGCATGTCCGTGGTCCAGCGCGCGGCGTCGGTCAGCCAGCGCGCGGAGCGGTCGTGCAATACCCTGGCCACGCTGGTGGGCAGCACGATCGCGCCGACCACGCTCGCGCAGACGATGCCGAGAATGATCTCTTCGGCGCGCGCCACGGCGATGTCGAAGATGCCGCTCGGGGTGCTCACGGCGGGCAGGGCGATCAGTGGGAGTGTGTACGACGCGAGCAGGAAAACGTAGCTGCGCGGCGAGCGGTGGAGCAGCGAAATGTAAAGCAGCGTGCCGGTCCACAGGCCGACGGCCGCCATCAACAGCTCAGGCGTGTTGACGAGCGCGGGAACGAAAACAATGGCGGCGGCCGCGCCGAGCAGCGTGCCGAGCACGCGGTACAGCGCCTTGGAGCGCGTGGCCCCCGTGAGCGGGTGCGACACGATGTAGACGGTGGCCATCGCCCAATAGGGGCGCGGTAGTCCCAGCGCGAGCGCGATGTACAGCGCCAGCATCGAGGCGCTGAACGCCTTGATGGAGAAAATCCAGTCGCGTGAAGAGGGCCAATTGAGCACGGTTTACTTCTTGGGAGGCGCCATGGCGAGGATCGACCCGTCGGGTCCCGCCGCGCTGGAGAGTGCTTCGAACACGCGCAACACCGCCTCGAAATCCTCGCGCGGGATGCTCGCGAACACCTTCGCGCGCAATTGGCTGAGTTCGATTTCGAGCTTTTCGGCGAGCGCCTCGCCGGCCTGCGTCAGTCGCAGCGCATTGGCGCGGCGGTCGCTGATGTCGACTTCGCGCAGCACCAGCCCGGCCGCGCACAACTGGTCGAGCAGCCGCACCAGCGATGCACCCTCGAGCCCGACGTACTCGGCGAGCTCGACCTGACGCACCCCCTGGCCGAGCCGGCGGATGAACAGCAACGGGCCCGCGCTCGCCGCGGAAATCCCGTATTCGACGATCGCGCCCTGCGACAACTGGCGCCACTGTTTGCCTGCCAGCAGCAGATGGCTGGTGAAGACAAAACGGAGCGATTCTAGGGAGGTCATGGCGAAAGATTATATGTTAACTAATAATTAGGATGCTAGTTAATGGCGCATTGCGCCAGACGGCGGAGTCGTTGGAAAGCGAGGCGGGGCGGGGGTTTGCGGGAATTGAGAAACCGCGTGTGCGTGGGGGTGAGGCATGATTTCGGCCCGTGCGCGCCGGTTTTATTTTCGAGGGTCGGCGCGCCACGTCCCGAAATCGGACGCCGCCTCGCTAGCGTTCATCCGCGTCTTCTTCTGCTTCATCGGGCGTCGCCGAGGCATCCGCCGAGCCCGTGGGACCCGCCGCCTCGTCGATGCGCTTCATGTTCTCGAGCAGTTTGAGAAGGTAGTGAAGTGTGTGCGTCATGTCGCCGGTCGAGAACTCGTCGAGCGCCTGGCCGTAGTAGCCGTGAATGCGCGGCACGGCTTCGCGGTGCCATACCTTGTGCCCTCGCTCGGTCATGGTCACGCGCCGCGAGCGGCGGTCTCGTCCGTCCGGGGTGCTCACGACATGTCCGTCGCGCTCCATGCGGCTGATCAGGCCCGACAGATTCTGACGGCTCACCATCAGGTACCGCGCAAGCTCCCCCACGCTCATGCCATCGGGCACCTCTGGGCGCGACAGTGCGCCGAGCACCGCCCATTGCTGTGTCGTCAGGCCCAGGCTTTCCACGGCACGGGTACCGGTTTTATGCAACATGTTGGCGCATTGATATAACCGGAAGAACAACCGGTTAGCCAATTCCATTCGCGTAATTTCTAGATTTTTATTAGGGTATTCCATATCTTTGTCTCCGCTTTCTCATGCTTGCGCATCACCGACGTCGTGACTAGTATACGTCAATATATTGACGTAATTTGATCGGCGGGCCGGGATCTGCGAGATGACCAAGGATACCGCGCCCCGCCAGCACTCTGGAGGCGAGACAGGCAGCGGTTCGAAGGCAAGACCGTCATCGTGACGGGCGGCGGGGGCGGGATCGGCGGGGCAACGTGCCGGCGACTCGGGAGCGAGGGGGGGGCCGTGGCGGTGTTCGACCGCGATCGCGCCGCCGCCGAACGTGTCGCGGGCGACATCGTGGCAGCCGGCGGCCGCGCGCAGGCATTTGCCTGCGACATCACGTTGCGCGAACAGGTGGATGCGGCCGTCGCCGCCGCGTCGTCGGCATTGGGTCCGGTCGACGTGCTCGTCAACAACGCCGGGTGGGACATCTTCAAGCCGTTCATCAAGACGACGCCGCCGGAGTGGGAGCGCCTGATCGCCATCAATCTCGTGGGCGCCCTGCACATGCACCATGCGGTGCTGCCGCAGATGGTGGAGCGCCGCGGTGGCCGGATCGTGAACATCGCCTCTGACGCCGCGCGCGCCGGATCGTCGGGCGAAGCCGTGTATGCGGCATGCAAGGGGGGGCTGGTGGCGTTCTCGAAGACGCTCGCCCGCGAGCATGCCCGTCACGGCATCACCGTCAACGTCGTCTGTCCGGGGCCGACCGATACGGCCCTCTTCGCCGACTACAAGGAAGGTGCGGGCAATCCGGAGAAGTTGGTCGAAGCGTTCACGCGGGCGATTCCGCTCGGCCGCATCGGCCAGCCCGAGGATCTGCCGGGGGCGATCGCGTTCTTCGCGAGCGACGACGCCGCGTTCGTCACGGGCCAGGTGCTCAGTGTGTCCGGCGGCCTGACGATGAACGGCTGACGCGCTCCTGCCCGGGGTATTGGACCGACGCCCGACCGACATTCGAACGACTTACCGGCGATCGCTGGACGATGACACGACGATCGCCCGGCGACATGCCATCGACATCACGATCGCCATGCGCTCTCGCGCATGGCGGCAAGGAGCGAGACGATGCAGTACGAAGACATTCTGTATGAAGTGCGCAACGGCGCGGCCTGGATCACGATCAACCGTCCCGAGAAGATGAACGCTTTTCGCGGGCGCACCTGCGACGAACTGATTCACGCGATCAACCGGGCGGGTTACGACCGCGAGATCGCGAGCATCGTGCTGGCCGGGGCGGGTGACAAGGCGTTTTGCACCGGCGGCGATCAATCGGCGCATGAAGGTCAGTACGACGGACGCGGCACCATCGGCCTGCCGATGGAGGAGTTGCATAACGCGATTCGCGATGTGCCGAAGCCGGTCATCGCGCGCGTGCAGGGTTATGCCATCGGGGGCGGCAATGTGATCTGCACGCTGTGTGATTTCACGATCGCGTCGGAGCGGGCGGTATTCGGTCAGGTCGGCCCCAAGGTCGGGTCGGTCGACCCCGGTTTCGGCACGGCATTTCTCGCCCGTGTGGTCGGCGAGAAGAAGGCGCGCGAGATCTGGTATCTGTGCCGCCGCTATCCGGCCGGCGAGGCGCTGGCGATGGGCCTGGTGAACACTGTCGTGCCCCACGATCAGCTCGACGCCGAGGTGCAGAAGTGGTGCGACGAGATTCTCGAGCGCAGCCCGACGGCCATCGCGATCGCAAAGCGCTCGTTCAACATGGACACCGCGCAGCAGGCCGGCATTGCGGGCATGGGCATGTACGCCCTCAAGCTCTACTACGAGACGGAAGAGTCGCGCGAAGGCGTGCGCGCGTTCCAGGAAAAGCGCAAACCCGACTTCCGCAAATACGCAAAGTAAGCGAGGCAGACGCGATGCACAATCCGTATCTCGACGACGACCTCGTCGCGCTGGCCGAGCACACGCAGCGCTTCGCGCAGGCGCGCATCGCGCCCGGCTTTCTCGAACGCGACCGCACCCGGGTGCTCGACCGCGCCATCATGCGCGAGATGGGCGAGCTTGGCCTGATCGCACCGGAACTGCCAGAAGCGTACGGCGGGCAGGGCATGGGGCGGCTCGCCGCGGGGGTGATTCACGAAGCCGTCGCCCGTGCCGATCTGAGTCTGTCGTATATCAATCTGCTGGCGTCGCTCAACGGTCAGATTCTTGCCGAGCACGGGCAGCCGGAGATCGTGGCGCCCTGGCTTCACAAGCTCACCCGCGGACAGACGCTGCTTGCCATCGCCCTCACGGAGCCGCGCGGCGGCTCGGACGCCGCCAACCTGCGCATGCGCGCCGAGTTCGACGGCACCCACTATGTGCTCAACGGCGAGAAGACATCCATCTCCGCGGCCGATCAGGCCGATGCCGCCGTGGTCTTCGCGCGCACGGGCGATGTGGCATCGGGTGCTCGCGGTATTTCCGCGTTTCTCGTGCCGCTCGATTTGCCGGGCGTGACGCGCCAGCGGTTCGATTGCCACGGACAGCGCGCCATCGGGCGCGGCGCGCTGTTCTTCGAGAACGTGAAAGTGCCCGCCGACCACGTGCTCGGCGCGCCCGGCGAGGGCTTCGTGCAGGTGATGCAGGGCTTCGACTTCTCGCGCGCGCTCATTGGCCTGCAGGTGCTGGCCGTCGCGCGCGCCTCGCTTGACGAGACATGGGAATACGTCGCGCAGCGCGAAGCGTTCGGCAAACCGCTCTCGGCCTTCCAGGGGGTGTCGCATCCGCTGGCGGACTTCGACACGCAGGTCGAGGCGGCCCGTCTGCTGTGCCTGCAGACATTGTGGCTCAAGGATCGTGGCCTGCCGCACAGCGCCGAGGCCGCGATGTGCAAGTGGTGGGGGCCGAAGCTCGCCTACGATGCGATCCATCAGTGCCTGCTCATGTTTGGCCATGGCGGCTACGACCGGGGCTTGATGGAGCAACGGTTGCGCGACGTGCTTGGCTTTCAGATCGGCGACGGTACGGCGCAGATCATGAAGACGATCATCGCCCGGACCCGCGCGGGCCGGCAGGCGGTGCCCGTCTGAGGGCGCGAGCGGCCCGTTGCCGCTCGTCGCCAGTCGTTGCCAGTCGTCGCCAGTCGTTGCGGCGACGGCGCGGTACGACAGCAGGTGCAGGACAGGCAGGCGCAAGACCATAACAACGTGAGCGTTGCGACAGCACAGGAGACGATGCGATGGAATTCGATGCGGTGTTGCTTCCCCCGAGGCGAGAGCAGAGCGTGGCGCGCGGCTGGTGGCCCGAGCGGACGATCAACGATGCGCTCGAGGCCGCGCTTGCGGCCACGCCGGACAAAGTGGCGCTCACGGCCGTCTCGACGGCCAACGGCGAGACGACGCAACTGACCTATGCCGCGCTTGCCGACGCCGCCGAGCGTCTGGCGCTCGGCCTGTGGCGACGCGGCGTGCGGCGCGACGACGTCGTTGCCTGCCAGTTGCCCAACGGCTGGCCGTTCGCGGTGAGCTATCTCGCCTGCGCCCGCATCGGCGCCGTGCTCAACCCGCTCATGCATATCTTTCGCGAGCGCGAACTCTCGTTCATGCTGCGTCACGGCGAAGCGAAGGTGTTCATCGTGCCGCATATGTTCCGAGGCTTCGATCACGCCGCCATGGCGCGTGCGCTGCAGGCCGACCTGCCGGCGCTGGAACACGTGATCGTGGTCGGGGACGCCGCCTCGCCCGATGGCTTCGATGCCGTGCTCATGGCCGGCGAGCCCGCGGCCACCGACGACGAGCGCGCCGGGATGCAAGCTTCGCGCGCGCGGCCCGACGACGTGATGCAACTGATGTACACGTCGGGAACCACGGGCGAGCCCAAGGGGGTGATGCACAGCGCGAACACCACGTTCTCGAACATTGGGGCCTATGCGGAGCGCATGCGGCTCGGTCGCGACGACGTCGTGCTGATGGGTTCGCCGCTCGCGCACCAGACCGGCTTCATGTACGGCCTGATGATGCCGATCCTGCTCGGGGCCAGCGCCGTCATGCTCGACGTGTGGGACCCCGCCACGGCGGTCCGCCTGATCCGCACGTATGACGTGACGTTCACGATGGCGTCGACGCCGTTTCTTGCCGACCTGACCAAGGCGGTCGCGGCCGGTGGCGACACGGTGCCGACGCTGCGGGCGTTTCTCTGCGCGGGCGCGCCGATTCCGGGCCCGGTGGTCGAGCAGGCGCGCAAGGTGCTCGGTGCGAAGATCGTGTCGGCATGGGGCATGACGGAAAACGGGGCGGTCACGCTCACGCGCCTGGAGGATGACGACACGCGGGCGTCGACCACGGACGGCTGTCCGCTGCCGGGCGTGGAACTGCGCGTGGTCGATGCGCAGCGGCGGGAGTTGCCCCAGGGCGAAACCGGACGTTTGCTGGTGCGGTCGTGCTCGAACTTCGGCGGGTACCTGAAACGCCCGCAGTGGAACGGCACCGACGCCGAGGGCTGGTTTGACACCGGCGACATGGCCTGGCTCGACCCCAGCGGCTACGTGCGCATCGCCGGGCGCAGCAAGGACGTGATCATCCGGGGCGGCGAGAACATTCCGGTCGTCGAGATCGAGGCGCTGCTTTACCGGCACCCGGCGGTGGCGACGGTGGCCATCGTCGCCTACCCGGACGAGCGGCTCGGCGAGCGCGCGTGCGCGGTGGTGGTGCCGCGCCCGGGGCAGTCGATCGACTTGCCGGCGATCACCGATTTCCTGGCGTCGCACAAGGTCGCACGACAATACTGGCCCGAACGGATCGAAGTGCGCGACACGCTGCCGACGACGCCCACGGGTAAGATACAGAAATTCAAATTGCGCGAGATGCTGCACACGGGCGCGTGAGGACGCGCGTGCGCAGGCGCTGCATTCTTCAAGGATCGAAGATCGATGACATCGAAAGGACTGGATAGCGAATCGTTCGAGCTGCTGCTCGCCGCCGTGCAGCGTTTCATTCGGGAACGGCTGGTGCCGGCCGAGAACGACGTGGAGGAGCACGACGAAGTGCCCGCCGCGATCGTCGACGAGATGAAGGCGATGGGTCTGTTCGGCCTGTCGATCCCGGAGGAATTCGGTGGCATTGGCCTGTCGATGGCGCAGGAGGTGCGCGTGGCCTACGAGTTCGGGCAGACGTCGCTGGCGTTTCGCTCGGTGTTCGGCACCAACGTGGGCATCGGTTCGCAGGGCATTCTGATGGACGGCACCGACGCGCAAAAGCGCGAGCTGCTGCCGCGCGTGGCCAGCGGCGAGCTGATCATGTCTTTCGCGTTGACCGAGCCGGATGCCGGTTCCGACCCGGCCGCGCTCAAGACGCGCGCCGTGCTCGATGGCGACACCTATGTGATCGACGGTGTGAAGCGCTATATCACCAATGCGCCCCGCGCCGGGGCGTTCACGCTCATGGCCCGCACCGGCGGCGAGGGCGCGGGGGGCATCTCGGCGTTCATCGTGCCCGCCGACACGCCAGGGCTCTCGCTGGGCAAGCCCGACAAGAAGATGGGGCAGCGCGGCACGAAGACCTGCGACGTGGTGCTGCAGGGCGCGCGCGTACCCGCCGCGAACATCATCGGGGGCGAGGCGGGCAAGGGCTTCAAGACGGCCATGAAGGTGCTCGACCGGGGCCGTCTGCATGTGGCGGCGCTGGCCTGCGGCATGGCGCAGCGCATTCTTGACGAATCGGTCGCGTATGCGCGCGAGCGCAAGCAGTTCGGCCAGCGCATCGGCGATTTCCAGCTGGTGCAGGCAATGCTCGCCGACAGCCAGGCCGAGTTGTATGCCGGTTGGTCGATGGTGCAGGACTGTGCCCTGCGATACGACGCCAAACCCGCAGGCAGGCGCGACGCCGACGTCAGCACGCGGGCGTCGTGCGCCAAGCTCTTCTGCACGGAGATGGTGGGGCGCGTGGCCGACCGGGGCGTGCAGGTCCACGGCGGCGCGGGCTACATCAACGAGTACAAGGTCGAGCGCTTCTATCGCGACGTGCGTTTGCTGCGTCTTTACGAAGGCACGACGCAGATTCAGCAGTTGATCATCGGTCGCGCCCTGATGCAGGACGACTGACCGGCCCCCCTCTGTGCCGAACGGCGGCGCGCCTGCCTCATCGTGGTGCGCGTACGCCGGGCTCCGTAGCGCGTTGCACTGCTGCGGTGCAGCAGATTTCGCACGCCTTTCGGGCATTTCCCATAGACAATTCTCCTGTTCTGCCTTGTCCTGCAACGCGCTGCGCGGGATCGGTCATCGCCTGGCACGCTTGTTGCGTTAGCGTCTAGGCCAGCGGCAAAGGCGTCGCAGGCAACGAATTCCGGTGCGACGTCAGGCGTGTCAGCTTGCGACGCACCCACAGGACAACGGCGTCCCTCCGTGCTGCGGCACGGTCGGACGCCGTTTTGTTTTTCGGGCGCTGCAAGCGCAGCAACAGGAGAAGACAGCATGGGCAAGCCTCGTCTGGTCGTCATCGGCAACGGCATGGCCGGCATTCGTACGCTCGAGGAGCTGCTCGAGATCGCGCCGAACCAGTACGACATCACCGTGTTCGGTGCCGAGCCACATCCGAACTACAACCGCATCCTGCTCTCGCCCGTGCTTGCGGGCGAGCAGTCGTTTGCCGACATCGTGCTCAATCCGCTCGACTGGTATGCGCAAAAGGGCATTACGCTGCATCTGGGCAAGGAGGTCACGCAGATCGACCGCCCGCGGCGCGTGGTGCGCTGCGCGGACGGTACCGAAGCCCCGTACGACCGACTGCTGATCGCGACCGGCTCCAGTCCGTTCATCCTGCCGGTGCCGGGCAAGGATCTGGCGGGCGTGATCAGCTATCGCGATATCCGCGACACGGAGATCATGATCGAGACGGCGCGCATGAAGCGCCATGCGGTCGTGATCGGCGGCGGCCTGCTCGGACTCGAGGCGGCCAACGGCCTGAAGCTGCGCGGCATGGACGTGACGGTCGTGCATCTGGCCGACACACTGCTTGAGCGCCAGCTCGACAGCACGGCGGGCAAACTGTTGCAGCAATCGCTCGAAGCCCGGGGCCTCGCTTTCCGGCTTTCGCACCAGACGTCGGCCATTCTCGGCGACGACAACGGCCACGTGCGTGCCGTGCAATTCGCGAGCGGTGACGAAATCCCGGCCGATCTCGTGGTGATGGCCGCCGGCATCCGACCGAATACCTCGCTGGCCGAAGCCGCCGGGCTGCACTGCTCGCGGGGCATTGTCGTGTCCGACACGCTGCAAACCTACGATCCGCGCATCTACGCCGTGGGCGAATGCGTGAGTCACCGAGGCGTGGCGTACGGTCTCGTCGCGCCGTTGTTCGAACAGGCCAAGGTGTGCGCGAATCACCTCGCGCTCATGGGCATCGGCAGCTATCGCGGCTCGGTGATGTCGACCAAGCTCAAGGTCACCGGCATCGATCTGTTCTCGGCGGGCGACTTCCTGGGCGGCGAAGGCACGGAGGAGATCGTGCTGTCGGACCCGGCGAGCGGCGTGTACAAAAAACTCGTGATCCGCGACGACAAGCTGGTGGGCGCGTGCCTGTATGGCGACACCGCCGACGGCGCCTGGTACTTCAAGCTGCTGCGTGAGGGCCGCGCGCTGGGCGAGTTGCGCGAGCGCATCATGTTCGGCGAATCGAGCGTGGGCGACGTCGGTACGCAGGGACAGAACCGCGCGTCGGCCATGGCGGACACCGACGAGGTCTGCGGCTGCAATGGCGTGTGCAAGGGCACCATCGTGAAGGCCATCACCGAGAAGGGGCTCTTCACGCTCGACGAAGTGAAGAAGCACACCAAGGCGGCCAGTTCGTGCGGTTCGTGCGCCGGGCTGTGCGAGCAGATCCTGATGAGCACGCTGGGGTCGACCTACGACGCGGCGCCCAAGGAGAAGGCCGTGTGCGGCTGCACGGACCTCTCGCATGCCGACGTGCGCCGCGCCGTGCGCGAGCACCGGCTCACCACGCACCGCGCCGCGTTCGACTTTCTCGAATGGCGCACGCCGAACGGCTGCGCCACGTGCCGCCCGGCACTGAACTATTACATGTTGAGCACGTGGCCGAAGGAAGCCGTCGACGATCCGCAAAGCCGTTTCGTGAACGAGCGCGTGCACGCCAATATCCAGAAGGACAACACGTTCTCGGTCGTGCCGCAGATGAAGGGCGGCGTGACGAACCCCGGCGAGCTGCGTCGCATTGCCGACGTGGCGGACAAGTACCGGATTCCGATGGTCAAGGTCACCGGCGGCCAGCGCATCGATCTGCTCGGCGTGAAGAAGGAAGACCTCGTCAATGTCTGGCGCGATCTCGGCATGCCGTCGGGGCACGCCTACGGCAAGTCCATCCGCACGGTGAAGACCTGCGTGGGCAGCGAGTTCTGCCGCTTCGGCACGCAGAACAGCACGCAGATGGGGATCGACCTGGAGACGATGCTCGCGAACATGTGGTCGCCCCACAAGGTCAAGCTGGCGGTATCGGGCTGTCCGCGCAACTGCGCCGAGGCGGGCATCAAGGATGTGGGCGTGATTGCCGTCGATTCGGGATGGGAACTCTACGTGGGCGGCAACGGCGGCATCAAGACCGAAGTCGCGCAATTCCTCGTCAAGGTGAAGACGGCCGAGGAGGTCAAGGAGTACACCGGAGCGTTCCTCCAGCTTTACCGCGAGGAGGCCTATTACCTCGACCGCACCGTGCACTACCTCGCGCGCGTGGGACTCGACTACGTGAAGCAACGCGTGGTGAACGACGCAGCCAACCGTCGTGCACTCTACGAGCGCTTGCTGTTCGCGCTCGACGGTCTGCCCGATCCGTGGAAGGCCCGCATCGACGGTGCGCAGGCCAACGAATATCGACCGCTCGCGGCGCAGGGCGCGCGATCGGAAACCGAACCGGCGACGGTCTGAGGAGACTTCCATGACGCAATCCCGAACGATCTGGCTGCATGTGTGCGACATGGGCGCAATTCCGCGCCTCGGTACGCGGGTGCTCTCGCACGAGAGCGGCGATATCGCCCTGTTTCGCACCGAGAGCGACAAGGTGTTCGCGCTGCGCGACCGTTGTCCGCACAAGGGCGGGGCGCTCTCGCTGGGCATCGTGCACGGCGAGAAGGTGACGTGCCCGTTGCATGCCTGGAACATCGATCTGGCCACCGGAGAAGCCTGCGCCCCAGACGTGGGCTGCGCACAGCGCTTTGCCGTGCGCGTCGAGGCGGGCGAAGTGTATGTGTCGCTCGACGCGCAGGCCGGCGGGGCCGCCGACGCGACGGCGCTTGCCGCCGTCGTCTGAAGCCGCTGTCCCTGTTCGCGCCGTCCGCGCGCTCGTCGCACGAATTCCGGAGTCCTCATGACAACCCTCACGCAAACCACCTGCTGCTATTGCGGCGTCGGTTGCGGCATGCTCGTCGAGAGCGATGGTGAGCGCATCGTCGGGGTGCGGGGCGACCCCTCGCATCCGGCCAATCACGGACGACTGTGCAGCAAGGGCATGACCTTGCCGCTCACCGCCAGTTCGCTCGCCGGGCGCGTGCTCACACCGGAGTTGCGCGCGACGCGCGACGCCGCTCGCGCGCCCACCTCGTGGGACGACGCGCTGGCGACCGTGGCGTCGCGCTTCGCCGACGTCATTCGTCGTCACGGTCCGCACGCCGTGGCGTTCTATGTCTCGGGCCAGTTGCTCACCGAGGATTACTACGTCTTCAACAAACTGGCCAAGGGCCTGGTGCGTACCAACAACATCGATACGAACTCGCGCCTGTGCATGTCGAGCGCGGTGAGTGCCTACAAGATGGCGTTCGGCGCCGACGGCCCGCCAACGTGCTACGACGATCTGGAAGCTGCGCGGACCGTGCTTTTCGCGGGCAGCAACATGGCGTATGCGCATCCGGTGCTGTTTCGCCGCCTGGAGGCGGCCAAGGCGGCCGACCCGTCGATTCGCTGGATCGTGGTGGACCCGCGCCGCACCGACACCGCGTCGATGGCCGATCTGCACCTGCCCATCGTGCCGGGCACCGACGTGGCGCTGTTTCACGGCATGCTGCATCACCTCATCTGGGAGGGACGGGTGGATCGCGCGTTCGTCGACGCGCATACCGAGGGATTCGAGGCGCTCAAGCAGGTGCTGCGCGCCTATCCGCCGCAACTGGCGGCCGACATCTGCGGCATCGAGGAAGCCACGCTACGGCAGGCGGCGGACTGGTTCGGCGAGAGCCCGGCGGCGCTCTCGCTTTATTGCATGGGGCTGAATCAGTCGAGTCACGGCACCGAGAAGAACCTCGCGCTCATTCATCTGCACCTGGCGACGGGGCAGATCGGACGCGCGGGCGCCGGGCCGTTTTCGCTCACCGGCCAGCCCAATGCCATGGGCGGGCGCGAGGTCGGCGGTCTGGCCACGATGCTCGCCGCGCATCGCGAGATCGGCAATCCGGCGCATCGTGCCGAACTGGAACGGCTTTGGGGCGTACAGGGGTTGTCGGAGACACCGGGGCTGCCGGCCGTCGAGATGTTCGACGCGGTACGCGACGGGCGCATCAAGGCAATCTGGATCGCCTGTACGAATCCAGTGCATTCGATGCCCGACAGCGCGCGCGTGCGCGAGGCGCTCGCGGCGGCGGAGTTCGTCGTGGTGCAGGAAGCCTTTCATCAGACCGACACCGTGCCTTATGCCGACGTGCTGTTACCCGCCAGCACCTGGGGCGAGAAGGCCGGCACGGTCACGAATTCGGAGCGCCGCATCTCGCGCGTTCGCGCCGCCGTGCCGGCGCCCGGCTCGGCGCGGGCGGACTGGTGGATCGCCAGCGAAGTCGCCCGTCGCCTCGCGCCGGCACTCGGCGTGAGTGCCGAACCGTTCACGTTCGCGTCGACGCAGGAAATCTTCGACGAGCATCGCGCACTCACCGTGGGGCGCGATCTCGACATCGGGGGGCTGGACTACGCGCGGCTCGAACGGCAGGGGCCGCAGCAGTGGCCGTTTCCGGCAGGCGCCGAGCGCGGCGCCGCGCGGCGCTATGAGGACGGCGTATTTGCCACCGCCGACGGGCGGGCGCGGTTTCACGCGTTCGACTATCGGCCGGTGGCCGAGCCGATCAATGCCCGCTACCCGCTGCGGCTCATCACCGGGCGCCTGCGCGATCAGTGGCACGGCATGAGCCGGACCGGGCGCGCCGGTGCGCTGTTCGAGCATGCGCCGGAGCCCACGCTCACGATGCATCCTGCCGACGCGTCGCGTCGCGGCCTGCGCGCGGGCGATCACGTGCGGCTGGCGAGTCGGCGCGGCGAGCGGGTGCTGGTACTGGCCGTGAGCGATGACGTGAGCTCGGGTACCGTGTTCGTACCGATGCACTGGAGCGCCCAGTTCCTCGGCGGCGGGGGCGTGAACGACACGACGCTCGGCAGCGTCGACAACTATTCGAAGCAGCCGGAACTCAAGCACGCCGCCGTGCGCGTCGATCCGCTCGCGCTGCCATGGCGCGTGGCGGCGGTGCGCCGTGGCGACGCGCTGCAACTTCACGCGGCGGTGCAGCCGTTGCTGGCCGCGCGACGGTTTGCTACGGTGCGTCTTGAGGGCGACGACCGGATCGTCGTTGTCGCCGCCGACGAGCAGCCCGACGCCGATTGGCTCGAACAGTTGCACACGGCGCTCGCGTTGCCGCGCGACGCGTCGTTGCTGGAATACCGCGACGTGCGTCGCGCGATGACCAAGCGCGTGGCCTGGCGCGACACGTGGATCGATGGCGTGCTGGTCGCGGGCACGGAAGCGGATGTGACGGCGTCGACGTCGTTGCTCGCAAGGGTTGGCGACAGCGAGCCGTGGCCGCGGGCGCGTCATGCCGTTTTTGTGGCGGACAGCGGACCGGCCGCACCGAGGGATCGCACCGTGTGCCAATGTCAGGCGGTGAGCGCGTCGCGGATCGACGCCGCGATCGTCGCAGGTGCGGACGTGGCCCAGCTCAAGGCGACACTCGGCTGCGGCACCGTATGCGGCTCGTGCGTGCCGGAGTTGCAGCGCATGTGCGCCGCGCGCGGCCGGGCAACGTCGATATCGACGAACGCGGCATGAGCCGGCCCGCGTGTCCGGTGGCGCGATTCACGCCCGTCGTCACGCCGGCGACCCCCGCGGTGACGTCGGACGACAGACAGACCATGGAAGGATTGAGGGAGAACGATCATGAAGCACGGCAAGGTGACCTTGGTGAGCGCCGGACCTGGCGCGCTGGATCTGCTCACGCTGCGCGCCGCGCGCGTGCTCGGGGAGGCCGATGTGCTGCTCGTCGACGATCTGGCCAATCCGGAGATCGCCACGCTCGCGCCGCGGGCGCGCGTGATTGCGGTGGGCAAGCGCGGCGGTTGCCGCTCGACACCGCAGGCGTTCATCGAACGGCTCATGTGCCGTCTGGCCCGTCGCGGCGCGCATGTGGTGCGCGTCAAAGGCGGCGACGCATTGATGTTCGGACGTGCGGGCGAGGAAATGGCGGCATTGCGGCGTGCGGGCGTGCCGGTGGAGATCGTCAACGGCGTGTCGTCGGCCTTCGCCGCCGCGGCGGGGCTGGGCATGTCGCTCACGCACCGCGATCACTGCGCGGGCGTGACGTTCGTCACCGCGCACCGGCAGGACGGCAGCGCCCCGAACTGGGCCGCGCTGGCGGCCACCGGCACGACGCTGGCGATCTACATGGGCGTGACGCGGATCGAGGCGCTGACCGGCACGTTGATGGAACACCTCGCGCCGACGACGCCCGCGGCCGCGGTGCAATGGGCGGGCACGCCGCGGGAGCGGCGGCTCGTCACGTCGCTGGGGCGGCTCGCGGCCGACGTGCGCGCCTCGGGATTCGCCAGTCCGGCCATCTTGCTCGTGGGCGGCGCGGTGAGCGAGGCGGTCGTGATGGCCGATGACGCGCCGCGCGCCGACCCGGCCGACCGGGTGCATGCCGTGCACCGTGCGGCGCCGGTTGCCGATCTGGCCGTGGCGGCGTGACCATGCTGCGTGTGTTGCTCGTTACCGATACCGACAAGCCGATCGGCGAATTGCGCGCGGCGCTCGCGCGGCTCGGCTGCGAGATGCTGGCCGAAGTCGCCAAGCCGCAGGCGTTGCCGCGCGTGGTCGAGAGCGAGCGTCCGGACGTGGTCATCATCGATACCGAGTCGCCGTCTCGCGACACGCTGGAGCAACTGGCCGTGATGAATGCCGAAGCGCCGCGCCCGGTGTTGATGTTCGCGGCCGACGGCAATCAGTCGCTCATTCGCGCGGCGGTCGATGCCGGGGTGACGGCGTATTCGGTCGAAGGACTGGCCGCCGAGCGCCTGGCGCCGATTCTTGAAGTCGCGCTCGCGCGCTTCGCCCATGAGGAGAAGCTGCGCGCACGGCTGGCCAAGGCCGAGAGCGAACTGGCCGACCGCAAGCTGATCGACCGCGCCAAGCGTCTGCTCATGGACCGGCGCAGGATTTCCGAGCAGGAGGCGTACGCCATTCTGCGCAAACGGGCGATGGATCAGGGCGAGAAGCTCGTCGAGGTGGCGCGCCAACTCGTTTCGATCGCCGAATTACTGGGATAGACACTGCTCATGTCGACGTCATCATGGTTGGCCAGCGCCGCGAAGGTACCCGACGGTGTGCCGGAGAAGCGTCATTTGCGCGTGGGTTTCGTCGCGCTCTCCGATGCCGCGCCGCTGGTCGTGGCGAAGCGTCTCGAACTGGGACATGAACATGGACTGACGCTGGAGTTGAGCCGCGAGTCGTCGTGGGCGGCCGTGCGCGACAAGCTCATCACCGGCGAGCTGGATGCGGCGCATTCCCTCTACGGCCTTGTGTACGGCGTGCAACTGGGTATCGGGGGCTTGCGCGAGGACATGGCGGTGCTGGTGGTGCTCAATCGCAATGGGCAGGCCGTGACGGTAACGCCGTCGCTTGCCGAAGCGATGGCCGACACCGGCGACTTGCGCGCGGCGCTTGCCTCGCTGGGGCGCAAGCCTGTTTTCGCGCAGACGTTTCCGACGGGCACGCACGCGATGTTCCTCAATTACTGGTTCGCGGCGCAAGGCATCGATCCGCTCACCGAGGTGTCGCGCCTGGTGATTCCACCCGCCCACATGGTCGCGGCGATGGAGGAGGGCGGCCTGGACGGCTTTTGCTGTGGCGAGCCGTGGCACGCGGTCGCGCAGGCCCGCGGGCTGGGACGCACCGTCGCCGTGTCGAGCGATATCTGGCCGAACCATCCGGAGAAGGTGCTGGCGTGTCGGCGCGATTTCGTTACGCGCTACCCCGGCACGGCGCAGGCGCTGGTGCGCACGCTGCTCAGCGCCTGCCGCTGGCTGGACATGCCCGGTCACCGTGCGGAAGCAGCGGGCTGGCTCGCCGAACCGGTCTGGGTGGGCGCACCGCGTGACCTGATCGCCGCACGTTTGCTCGGAGACTTCGGGCGCTTGCCGGGACGTCATGCGCTGTTGCCCGTGAGCTTTTTCGACGAGGGCGCGGTCAATTACCCGCACCCGTCGGACGGGATGTGGTTCGTGGCGCAGTACCGGCGCTGGGGAATGGTCGGAGACGAGGCCCTGACGCACGCCGCGCAGACCGCGTCCGCCGTCAGTCAGACGGCGCTGTACGAGGCGGCGGCACTTGCCGAAGGTGTGCCGGTCGTGTCGATGCCTTCAAGCGAGCGGCTTTGCGACGGCCGGGTGTGGGATGCGGCCGCCGCGTCGGACTTGCGCGCCTATGTGGAAGGGTTCGGGATTCGGGCGCGATGACGACCCTGAGCGCGGCATTACTGCGCCAGGACGTCGCAGTCGCCGGTGTGCGCCTGGCAGGCACGCAGCGCGCGCTCGTGATGACGGTGGTGCAGGTTCAGGTGGTACACGAGCGCAAGCAGCACGACCTGGCGCGACACATTCGCCAGCACCGGTTCGAGACCCGCCGCGCGGGCGAGCGAGCGCCGCAGGACAGGGTGCAGGCAAGCAAGCGCCAGGATCGCGAACGAACCGGGCACCGCGAGAAACGCCGCTAGCGCAATCTTCTTTTTCATGACCGTCGGATGTGGTGAGCGCGCGTCGACGACGCGACTTCCGGAGACGGTTGGGGTTCGGAACGCAAACCGGCGCACGCGCGTGCGCCGGTTTCGTCGTTTTGGCGGGCGTCTCCCCCCGTCTCGCTGCATGGGTCTCAGTGTAGGGACGGGGGGCGTCTCGATAAACGCGGGAAAACGAAAGCCTCTGTTGCGCAAAGTGCGGAGAATCACGCCAAGCCGGCTGCTCAAGGCCGCAGCGTCGCTCGCGAAGCCGTCCCGACACTCGCCCGGAACCGAAGTGCCCCCGCCGGGGTTGAAATCCCTAATGGATGGGCGGGCGTCGCACAGGCGATACTGCCCGCATGGGCTGCGTTTGGCGCGCCCATGTGTCGGATAATGGGCGTCTTGCCCCCCGTTTCTTTCACCCCAGCGCTGTCCCTGTCATGGCCGCGGAGATTCAGATCCTCATTCGTACGGAGTGCCCGCCCGGTGCCTGCACCTGCGAGCGCGACGGCCTTCTGCAAGACCCGCAAGGGGATCGTCGCATTCTCATGCTCACACAGGCCGAGGAGAAGCGGCTCATCGCGCGGATCGAGGCCATCGAGACTTACGATGAGCTCAAGCGCATCGTCGAGCGCATTCACGCGCAACTGGGCGTGCGGCTGCACATCGCGCCGGGAGACAACGAAGTCAAGACTGTCAGCGGGTTCGACATCCATCTGGACGATCACCCGGGCCTGTGCCGCAAGACCCGGGCGGCGATTCCCGCCGCCGTTCGCCGGTGCCTGAAGTCGCATCCGAGCATCGCATACGCCATTCTGGACGCCCACGACCTTTTCGGCATCTGACCGCAGGCGTTTCGCGGCGTGGCGGAAAGCCCATCGCGCGCGTCACGCGTTCATCTTCCCCTGGCGTGCTCGCCTCGCAAGGTCATGACCGCACTGTCGATGCGCGCGACCGCCTTGCCGTCCTCTCGCCGGATGTCGCACTGGTAGTGCGACACGGTCCGCCCCCGATGCGTGGCATACGCATGCGCGAGCAACCGGGCGTTCCAGACAGGACGCAGGAACGTCGCCTTCAGATCGATGCTGGTGAACGACTCGCCTTCGGCCATCAATGTCGAGTGCGCCGTGCCGATGGCCGCGTCGGCCAGCTCGCAAAGCAGTCCGCCATGTACGGTGCCTTGCTGGTTCCCGTGGCGTTCCGCGCGCGCCTGCAACGCGATGACGGCGCTCGCTTCGCCGACCTCCACGATCTGGAATTGCAGGAGTTCGGAGATGGGCGTCGGATAACGCATGTGCGTGCGCTCGCCGTCGCGAAGCGTGCCTGCCAACTGGCGTTGAAGGTAGGTCAGTACCGGGAGCGGTGGGGCGGAGTCGGACATGAGAGACCTCGGGTGGCGTTTGCTGCGCCCAGTGTCGTCGCCTAGAATCGGACAATCAAGAAATTGTCCTAGGTGCAATCGTGGCCAATACCTCCGCGCTTTCCGCCGCTTCGCCTGCTTCTTCCGCTGCGCCCGCGCCGCTCTCGTCGAGTGGCTCACGTATGTCGTCATCGCGGCTACCGGCGATCGTCGAGCGGCTCGCGCACGACATTCGCATCGGCGTGCTCCCGCCGGGCACGGCGCTACCCACGCATCGCAAGCTCGCCGCGCAGTACGGTATCGCGATCGCCTCGGCAACCAAGGTCTACGCCAAGCTGCAGGGCCTCGGGCTGGTGATCGGCGAAGTCGGTCGCGGCACCTTCGTGCGCGATCGTCCGCCGCAGCGCGAATGGGACGGCGATGACGAAGCGCGGCTCAGCTCGAACGCCGTCGACCTGTCGTTCAATCATCCATGCTGGCCGGAGCAGGCCGAGCTGCTGCGCGCCACGTTGCGAGAGCTTGCCACCTCGGGAGATTTGAGCGCGCTGATGCACCAGCAGCCACCAGGCGGACGCCTCCACGAGCGAGAGATCGTCGCCCGCTATCTGCAGGAGCAGCGCGGCGTGGTCGCCGACGCGGGCCAGATATTCCTGGTCGGTGGCGCGCAACAGGGACTCGACGTCGCCATTCGCAGCACGCTCCAGCCGAACGACGCTGTGGCGGTAGACGCGCTCACTTATCCCGGCTTCAAGATGGCCGCCGCCGTGGCGGGCGTGACGCTCAAGCCTGTGGCGCTTGTCGCCGATGGCCCCGACTTCGACGCGCTAGAGTCGCAATGTCGACGTGGTGCGGTTCGGGCCATCTATGCGATGCCGACGATGCACAACCCGCTTGGCTGGGTGCTGAATCCGGCACAGCGACGCCGGCTGGTGGAGATCGCGCGACGACATGAATGCGCGATCATCGAGGACGCGACTTATGCATATCTCGTCGACGATGCGGCGCCGTCCATTTTCTCGCTGGCGCCTGAGCGAACGTGGTACGTGGGCAGCGTCTCGAAGAGCGTGGCGACGGGGCTGCGATTCGGCTACGTCGTGGCGCCACAGCACAAGGCGGCCGACGCCAAACGGGTGGTGCGAGCGAGTTTCTGGAGCCAGTCGAGCGTGGTCACGGCGATTGCGACGCGCTGGCTGGTCAGCGGCGAGGTGGCGCGGCAGGAAGCGCGCCAGCGCGAAGACGCGCGTTGCCGGCAGGCCGTGGCGCGCCGGGTGCTGCGCAGGATGGACCTGGTCGCCCATCCCGCATCGATGTTTCTGTGGTTGCCGCTGCCCGAGGGCTTGCGAATGGACCGGGTGGCCAGCGCGCTTGCCGCGCGCGGTGTCGCCGTCTCGAAGGCGCAAGCGTATGCCACCACCCGTCATGCACCGCACGCGCTGCGGCTCGGGCTGAGCTCGATGCCTTTCTCGCAGGTCGAAGGTGTGCTCGCGCAAGTGCGCGACGTGATCGAGCGACTGCCCATCTGAGCGTCGGCAATGCCCGTCTCAACGCATGCCTTGCATAAGTTGCGAGTCGCAACTATATTGGTTGCGTATCGCAACTTATGGGCTTCGGGAGGCTCCACCATGGATATCATCGACTTGCCTGGCCAACCGCGCGAAGCGGAAATCCTGGCGCTGCGGGACTTTTCGCGTCGGCTGGTTCGCGAACTCGGTTTCATGCGCACGACCCTGGCCGACAGTGATCTGGCGCCGTCGGCGGTACACGCGATCATCGAGATTGGCGCGGCGCCGGGAATCAGCGCCAAAGACCTCGGCAATCTGCTTCGTCTGGACAAGTCGAATACGAGCCGTCAGGTGGCCAAGCTCGAAGCTGCCGGCCTCGTGCACCGTACCACGGCGAGCGGCGACGCGCGAACCTCGCAGCTTCAGCTCACCGAGGCCGGGCAAAGGCTTCGGCGAAAGATCGATCGGTATGCAACGGATCAGGTCTCGAGCGCGCTGCGGCGTATCGTGCCCGCTGACCAGGAAACCCTGGTTCGCTCGCTCGCGCTATACGCGGACGCCCTGGCGCAGGATAACCGGGCAAAGGGTTCGGCGCCGCCGGCGCCGACCGGGCAGATCGTCGAAGGCTATCGGCCGGGATGTATCGGCGACATCGCCAGTCTGCACGGGCGTTTCTACGCCGAACACTGGGGCTTCGGTGCATTCTTCGAGAAGCGGGTAGCGACGGAGCTTGCCGAGTTTGCCGGCAATCTGCCCGCGGACGGCAAGCGGCTCTGGCTCCACGTCGAGAACGGGCGCACGCTCGCGTCGCTCGCCATCGACGGCGAACCCGGGACGGGCAAGGCTCACTTGCGCTGGTTCATCGTCGACGATTCGCTGCGAGGCACGGGTGTCGGGCGGCATTTGTTGACTCAGGCGATGGCCTTTGTCGATGCGCAGTTTCACGAGACTTGCCTCTGGACGTTCAAGGGGCTCGACGCCGCGCGCCATCTTTATGAATCATTCGGCTTCCGGCTCGCAAGCGAGGCCGAGGGCGAGCAGTGGGGCAGCAGGGTCGTCGAACAGAAGTTCATCCGTGCCAAGGCGTGATTGGCGTGGCAATGCGGTGCGCGTGTGACGCGATTTATTTCAGCGCCACGCGGGTCGACACGATGCCCACCATGATTTGCGTGTCGATGCCACTGCGCGTGCGTGAGTTATGGAGATCGGCCTGTCGGCGCGGGGCCCGCGAAGCTGCGGTGTCAGGGTGTTGCGACGATGAAGTGCGCCTGTATCTTGCCTTCGATGCGCCCGTCGCCGTGACGCTCGGCGATGACGGCTGTGGCGCGCGCGAGCGCGGCGGAAAATCGGCTGGGGTCTCGCGCGTCTATCTCGTCGCGAAGACGGGTACCGAAACAGTACGCCGCCGCGACCTCGTGCGCCGACGCCGCCACGCTGGTCTTCGCGCGTGTCTCGACGTCGACTGTCGAGAATCCGGCCAGATGCAGCGCCTGCCGGATGCGCTCGACGTCGAAATGCCCGTGCGGGGTGCGGGCGAGGAAGCGGGGCGGGTCCTCGGGAAAGATTTCCGCCACGGCCTGCGTCACCTCGTGGGCGAATGCGTTCTCTTCGATTCGATCCCAGACGCTGAACAGAAAGCGGCCGCCTGGCCGGAGCGTGCGCCGTGCCTCGGCGTATCCCCGCACCGCGTCGGGAAAGAACATGGCGCCGAACTGGCAAACCACGACGTCGAACGCCTCGTCGTCGAACGGCAGGGCAAGCGCATCGGCCTGCTTCCACTCGAGGCGCGCATCACCCCGTTGACGGGCCGCGGCGAATTCGAGCATCGGCGCGTTCAGATCGGTCACGACGTAATGCGCGTCGGCACCCAGTTTCGGGGCGAGCGCTCGCGTGAGCGCACCGGTGCCCGCGGCGGTCTCCAGCACGCTGCCCGGCGATGACTCGGCAACCCGTGCCGCCATGTCGGCCGCGTAGGCGTCAAAGATCAACGGCACCATCAGTGTGTCGTAGCACTCGGGAAGCGAGCCGGCAAAGACGTTGTCGCGATCGGTCATGATGCGCTCCCGGAGTGGATATGCCACCGACGTTTCTGATATGGATTCTAGGCCGGTGCACGACGAACCGGTCGCGCAGAATGACGAAAGCCCGTCGACCTTGCGATCGACGGGCTTTCCAATTTGGTTGCGGGGACAGGATTTGAACCTGTGACCTTCGGGTTATGAGCCCGACGAGCTGCCAGACTGCTCCACCCCGCGTCTGAGAAGAGAGATAATACGAGTATTCCGCGCATTGTGTCAAGCATTTATGACATTAACTTTATGGCGTGCGCAAAATTCATGCGTAACGCGTGCATTTTCGCAGCGTCCCGTGCGTGCCTGTTGTGCGTGTCCGCTTCCCTTGCCGGAGCCCCTCGTTTAGTATTTGTGTTACCAAACAGTTAATTAAACCTCTCCATGACGACCGATCCCCAGGCAACGCGCGTCACCCGTAACCGCGATCGCACGCGTGCCCAGATTCTCGCCGCGGCGCGCGATGAATTCTCGCTGCGCGGCTACGAAGGTGCTCGCGTGGAAGCCATCGCCGAGCGCGCGGGCTCCAACAAGCGCATGCTGTATTACTACTTCAAGAACAAGGACGAGCTCTTTCTCGCCGTGATGGAGGACACGTATCGCGGCATTCGTGACGCGGAAGCCGAGCTGCGCCTGCTCGACCTGCCCCCCATCGACGCCATACGCGCGCTCGTCACGTTTACCTGGGAGTATTACCTCGCACACCCCGAGTTTCTCTCGCTGCTCAACAGCGAAAACCTTTACCACGCCCAGCATTTGCGCCGGTCGACCGACATCCGCTCGCTAAACTCGCCGCTCATCGATACGCTCGGCGAAATCCTCACGCGCGGGCATCGCGAGAAGCTCTTTCGCGGCGGCGTCGATCCGCTCCAGCTCTATATCTCCATCGCCGCGCTCGGCTACTTCTATCTCTCGAACAACGCCACGCTGTGCACCGTCTTCGGGCGCGATCTCTCGACCCCGAAGGCACGACTCGAGCGCCTCCAGCACATGATCGACATGGTCTTGGGGTATCTACTGATCAGCTGACTTTTCGCATTTTTCCCCGTTGACAGCCCCATGTCGCCTGCCTAAGATAATTAACCAGTTGGTAACAAAAAGAAGGGAAGGCGAAAGCCGTGCAAGCGAAACACCGTGCATAGACCGCACGCCGGCGATGTTCGGGCCAGGGGCCCGGGCACGACTGGCGTGTACCTCGCCAAGGATGGAGACAACTCATGGCGCAAGCGACACCGCTGGTTCGTAAGGTATTCGAGTCTCGGGCGTTCAGGCCCATTGCCCTGATCGCCATCATCGTCATCGGCTGGGAGCTGGCCATTCAGCTCTTTCACATCAAGCCGTATCTCGTGCCCGATCCGCTCGTCGTCATCCGGCAACTGGTCACCGATTTCCCGAAGCTCTGGCAGGACACGCTGATCACCACTTATGCCACGGTCGGCGGTTTCGTGCTGTCCGCGCTGATCGGCGTGCCCCTGGCCATGCTCATCGCGTACTCGCGGCTCGTGGAGAGCTACGTCTATCCGTTGCTCGTGTTTTCTCAATCAATCCCGAAGATCGCCATCGCGCCGCTGCTCGTCGTGTGGTTCGGGTTCGGCATCGTGCCCAAGATCGTGACCGCCTTCCTGCTCGGCTTCTTCCCGGTCGTCGTCTCGACGGTGATGGGTTTCAAGTCGGTCGACCGCGACATGATCGACCTGGTGCGCTCGATGAAGGCAAGCCGCTTGCAGACCTTTCTCAAGATCAGCCTGCCGTTCGCCATGCCGAGCATCTTCAGCGGCCTGAAGGTCTCCGTGACGCTGGCGGTCGTGGGTGCCGTGGTCGGTGAATTCGTCGGGGCCAACTCTGGCATCGGCTACGTGCTGCAGGTTGCCAACGGCAACTTCGACCTGCCGCTGATGTTCGCGGCACTCATCCTGCTCTCGCTCGTCGGCGTGGTGCTTTTCGTGCTCGTCGACGTGGTTGAGCGCCTGATGATTCCCTGGCACGCCTCGCATCGCGACGACTACTACGTCAGTACCTGATTCGCTTCACCGAATTGCGCCGTGGCGCGAAGGCTATCCCGTCGCACGGTCCGGGCGGGTGGCCCCGGCGACACCGTCGACGCGACACACGGCTCATCGCATCCCCCCGTTAGAAGAACGACATTAGGAGACTGGCATGATTCGAATGGAAGCGCGGCGCGCGGACGTGTCGCGGCGGGTGTCTACGCTATCGTCGGTATCGGGTGAAAGACCGAAGGCGGTCCGCCTGGCCCGGCCGCCCGGAATGGCTCGCGTCGTTCGCGCGATGGCGACGTTTGCGGCCGGCGCCGCGCTGGCCCTGGGCATGGCGTCGGCGGCCCAGGCCCGCGACAAGGTCACGCTGATGCTCAACTGGTACACGTACGGTGAGCACGCACCGTTCTATCTCGGCGTCGAGCGCGGATACTTCGCCGCGGAGAACATCGATCTAGATATCCAGGAAGGGCGCGGGTCCGCCGTCACGGTGCAGGCGGTCGCAGCCGGGTCGACCACGCTCGGCTATGCCGACGTGAGCACGATGATCAAGGCGGCCGCCAAGGGCGCACCGGTCGTGACCGTGGGTGTGATGCTGCAAAAGAGCCCGGCCTCGGTCATGGGCTTCGCCGAGAAGAACATCGTGAAGCCGGCCGACATCAAGGGCCGCACGGTGGCCATGACGCCCGGCGATTCGCTCTCGCAGCTCTGGCCTGTCTACCTGAAGGCGAACCATCTTAGCGACGACGATTACAAGCCAGTGTCGGGCGACGCCACGACCAAGCGCAATGCCGTGGTCAACGGCCGTGCCGATCTGCTGCTCGGCAACGTGAACGACCAGAAGCCGATCATCGAGGAGATTACCGGCAAGCCCGTGCGCGCCTTGCTCTTCGCTGACTCGGGCGTCAACCCGCTCAATGGCGGCATCATCGCGCGCAAGGACATGCTCAAGTCGAACCCCGATCTGCTGCGCCGGTTCCTGCGTGCCGCGACCAGGTCGGTGCAGGCCGCCACGCAGTCGCCGCAGGACGCCGTGAACGCCATGCTCAAGATCAATCCGAAGGCGGGCAAGCCGGAGACGCTCGCCAAGAGCTGGAGCGCCACGATCCCGCTGCTGCATACGGCCAGCACGCAGAACCTGCCGCCGCTGCGCTTCGATCCCAGGGACATGGCCGCCACGCTCGATCTGATGGTCCGTTATGGCGGCGTGGACGCGGCCACGGCGGGCAAGCCCGAAGACTACTACTCGCTGGAGTTCCTGCCGAAATGAACCGCCCAGTGGAACGCGTGGTGACGGATTGGCCGGCGTCGCCGGACGTCGCGCCGGTGCAGGTGCCGGCGCCGATGATTCGCTTCGATGGCATCGCCAAGACGTACGAGACCAAGGAGGGCGCCGTGCGCTCGCTCAATCCGGTCTCGCTCGACGTGGCGCCCGGCGAGTTCGTGTCGATCGTCGGCCCGAGCGGCTGCGGCAAGAGCACGCTGCTGAAGATCGCCGCCGGGCTGCTGCCCGCCACCGAGGGACGGCTCGTCGTCAACGGCAAGGCCGTGGACGGGCCGCCGGACGACATCGGCATGGTCTTCCAGAGTGCGGTGCTGCTGGCCTGGCGCGACGTCCTGTCGAACATCATGTTGCAGATCGAGGTGCGCAAGCTCGATCGCGCGAAGTATCTGCCCCGTGCCAAGGCGCTCATCGAGATGGCGGGACTCACGGACTTCGCGCACAAGCTGCCATGGCAACTGTCGGGTGGCATGCAGCAACGCGCCGCGATTTGCCGCGCACTCGTGCACGACCCGCAGATCCTGCTCATGGACGAGCCGTTCGGCGCGCTCGACGCCATGACGCGCGAAAAGATGAACCTGGAATTGCAGCGCATCTGGCTGTCGACCGGCAAGACGGTGCTGCTCATCACGCACAGTATTCCGGAAGCGGTGTTTCTGTCGGATCGCGTGGTGGTGATGTCGGAGCGCCCGGGCAGCATCGCGGCGATCTATGACGTGAACCTGCCGCGTCCGCGTGGGCTCGACGTCATGGGCGATCCGGAATTTGCCCGACTCACGCGCACGATCCGCTCGCATTTCTACGCGCAAGGAAATCTCGACGAGTGATGTCGGCGGGCGGCGCCCGCTTCGCTTCGGTCGCCCTCGGGCGACCCCGGATTCAACCCGTGATCTTTTTTGGGACTGACGTATGTCAGCGGTAACGCTCACCCTAACGTTTTGCGATCTGTTCGAGCGCGATGTCGCGCTGCGGCTGCCGTTTCGCTTCGGCGTGCTCACCCTGCGCCACGCGACGCAGGCGTTCGTGCGCGTCGGCGTGCGTCTGGCCGACGGGCGCGAGGCCGTCGGCGCGGCCGCCGAACTCATGGTGCCGAAGTGGTTCGATAAGTCGCCTGCGCTGTCGGAGTCGCAGAACATCGAGCAACTGCGCGATTCGTTGCGGCTCGCGCGTCGCCTGGCGCTGGCCGACAACGCGCCGGCGACACCGTTCGGACGCTTCGAGCGGCAGTATCCCGCGCAACTTCGCGAAGCGGCGGCGCGTGAGGTGAATCCGCTGGTAGCGTCGTTCGGCCTCGCACAGATCGACAAGGCGGTGCTCGACGGGGTCTGTCGGGCGCTGGGCGTGTCGTTCTTCGAGGCCATGCGGCGCAACGTGCCGGGCCTGCGAGCCAGCCCGCTGGTTCCCGACCTGGATGGCTTCGACTTCGATGCCATGCTCGCGGATCTTCGGCCCGCGCGCACGCTCGCGCTGCGCCACACGGTCGGCATGGCGGACCGGCTGACCGACGACGTATACGCCGCGAAGGGCGCTGGCGATGGCAGCGATGTTGCCGAGACGCTTCCCGTCGACGGCCTGCCAGCCACGCTCGAAGCCGTGGTGCGCGCTTACCGTCCGCGCGAGTTCAAGCTCAAGCTCGGCGGCGACGCCGGGCAGGACCGGGAACGTCTGGGCGCGATCGCCGCGTTGCTCGCCCGGCAATGCCCGGACTACCGGGTCACGCTCGACGGCAACGAACAGTACAGCGACGCCGCGACATTCCTCGCCTTCTGGCAGGCGTTGCAAATCGACCCACGATCGGCCGATCTTGCACGCCGAGTGCGTTACGTGGAGCAACCGCTCGCGCGCGGTGTGGCGTTGCGGCACCCGTTAGGCCCGCTCGCCAGCGCCGTGCCGATGATGATCGACGAGTCGGACGACACGCTCGATGCGTTCGCCGTGGCTCGCGATCTCGGCTATCGCGCGGTGTCGAGCAAGAGTTGCAAGGGGCTGTACAAGTCCATCGTCAATCGCGCGCGCTGCGAACAATGGAATGCGCAGGCGGGTGTGCGCCGCTACTTCATGACGGCCGAAGACCTGACCTGCCAGGCCGGGCTGGCCGTGCAGCAGGACCTGGCACTGGCCGCGCTGATCGGGGTGGCGCACGTCGAACGTAACGGGCATCACTATGTGGCGGGCATGCCGGGGGCCGACGCGACGGAACAGCGTGCCTTCGCGCAGGCGCACCCGACGCTGTATGCCTGGGATGCCCGGGCCGCTGCCCTGCGCCTGCGCGTCACGCAGGGGGACATCTCGCTCGCGGATTTGCACGGCGAGGGATTTGCTTCGCGCGCCATGCCTGACTGGCGCGCACTGCGGGAGATGCCGCCGCACTGAACCATGATGGCGTCGCGGGCAAGCGGTGCGACGCTTTCATAACAATTAGTTATACGAAATATTTGGCAGGGTATTCCGACCGGCGGTTTCGATGACCGGCCCCGGAGGATTTCGAATCATTCCGAATCAGGTTGCATCGACGACGAATCGATAGGGCATCGCTACAAGGGAAGTCACAGGAGATTACGCAATGGCAACGCTTAGAATCGGCATCATCATGCACGGCGTGACCGGGCGCATGGGCATGAATCAGCATCTGATCCGCTCCATCGTGGAGATTCGCAAACAGGGCGGCGTGACGCTCGCCAATGGCGACCGGCTGTTGCCGGACCCGATTCTGGTCGGCCGCAACGCCGAGAAAATCGCGGCCCTCGCGCGTCAGTACGGTATCGAGCGTTGGAGCGTGGACCTCGACAAGGCGCTCGCCAACCCCGACGACACGGTGTTCTTCGACGCGGCAACGACGCAGGCGCGTCCTGCGCTGCTCAAGCGCGCCGTGCAGGCGGGCAAGCACATCTACTGCGAGAAGCCGGTCGCCACCAACCTCGCCGAAGCGCTGGATCTTTACCGGGCGGCGCGGGCCGCCGGCGTGAAGCATGGCGTGGTGCAGGACAAGCTCTGGCTGCCGGGGCTGCGCAAGCTGCAACTGCTCAACGATGCGGGATTCTTCGGACAGGTGCTGTCCGTGCGCGGCGAGTTCGGCTACTGGGTGTTCGAGGGCGATCTGCAACCGACCCAGCGGCCGTCGTGGAATTATCGCAGCGAGGACGGCGGCGGCATCATCCTCGATATGCTCTGTCATTGGCGCTATGTGCTGGACAACGTCTTCGGCAAGGTCCGGAGCGTGTCGTGCCTGGGCGCCACGCACATCCCGCAGCGCTGGGACGAGCAGGGCAAGCCGTATCGCGCCACCGCCGACGACGCGGCCTATGCCACGTTCGAGCTCGAGAACGGCGTGATCGTGCAACTGAACAGTTCATGGTGCGTGCGCGTGCGTCGAGACGACCTCGTGACGTTCCAGGTTGACGGCACGCACGGCTCGGCGGTCGCCGGACTGACCGACTGCTGGACCCAGTCGCGCGTGAATACGCCCAAGCCGGTGTGGAATCCGGACGTGCGCCAGACGCACGATTTCTTCGACGACTGGGTGAAGGTGCCCGACACGACGGTCTACGACAATGCGTTCAAGGTGCAGTGGGAACTCTTCCTGCGCCACGTGGCTGGCGAGGGCGAGTTCCGTTGGAACCTGCTCGAAGGTGCGAAGGGCGTGCAGCTCGTCGAACTGGGGCTGCAAAGCTGGAAGGAGCGCCGCTGGCTCGACGTGCCGGAACTCACCGGTCGCGAAGGAGCGTAAGTCATGGCACCCACGCTCAAGTTGGTCGATCGCGACGGGCAGCTCGTGCCGTTTACCGTGCGCACGGAACGCACGTGGCGGCCGAGCCCGTCGCCGAGGATGAATCGCATCGCCTACTCCGCCGCGCACGTGGTCGCCGACCCCCGCTCGAGCGCCGATCCGTGGCTGACGGCGGCGCTCGATTGGGAGGCGACGCTGGCTTATCGGGAGCGCCTGTTTTCGTTGGGGCTCGGTGTGGCCGAGGCGATGGACACGGCGCAGCGCGGCATGGGGCTCGACTGGCCGACGTCGCTCGAATTGATCCGGCGCAGCGTGGCACAGGCGAAGGGGCATCCGGGGGCGCGCATCGCCTGCGGCGCCGGCACTGACCATCTGGCGCCGGCGCCGGGCCTCACGCTCGATGACGTGATCCGCGCCTACGAGGAGCAGGTCGAGGCCGTAGAGGCGGCGGGCGGCCGCATCATTCTGATGGCCAGCCGCGCGCTCGCGGCACTCGCGAAAGGGCCGGACGATTATCTGCGCGTGTACGAGCGGATTCTGCGTCAGGTGCGCGAGCCGGTGATTTTGCACTGGCTCGGCGAAATGTTCGATCCGGCACTTGCGGGCTATTGGGGACATGAAGATACCGATCGGGCCATGGACGTCTGTCTGCAAGCGATCGTGGCACAGCCCGAAAAGGTTGATGGCATCAAGAT
>OFTX01000208.1_pt1 | contig 36539 bp, 30 predicted proteins | sample 1775051 | NCBI WGS metagenome assembly OFTX01 (sample SAMN08195772, study PRJEB24354) | sludge metagenome | isolation source: sludge from phenol fed wastewater aerobic bioreactor A | place: India: Nagpur | collected 2016-09-15 | reverse complement strand
CCCACCGGACCCACCGGACCTGCCGGACCCACCGGACCTGCCGGGCCGTCGGCCCAGGATCTGGCGCAGGCGCTGCGCCTGGCCCTGGAACACAGCGGCCTGTTCTATGAATCGCATCTGGGCGAACTGCTGGCCGGCCGCCGCAGCCCGGCGGCGCTGCGCCAGGAACCCCAGGCCATGCTCGGCGCGCAGCCCGGCCGGGAATACGACCGTGGCCCGATAGCGGGCCGCGACACGGCAGCCGCGGGCGTCGCCCCTCTGCCCCAGGCCAGCGTCCACGCCGCCGCACCGGCCAGCTCCACGGCGCTGGCCTTATTGCATCCCGACAGCCGCCTGCTGGTGCGCCAGCAGTTGGAGACCCTGGCCACGCAGGTGATCGAATGGCATGGCGCGGCATGGCACGGCGCCGGGATGCGCTGGCGCATCGAACGCCGCGACCAGCCGCAAGCGCCCGGGCAGCCCGTGCCGCACTGGGCCAGCCGCCTGACACTGCAACTGCCGCGGCTGGGCACGGTAGAGGCCCGCCTGACGCTGGCGGGAAATTCGCTGGCGCTGCGCCTGGCCGCGCTGTGGCCGACCGCCTCCAGCCAGGCGCTGCTGCACGCCGCGGCCGCCTGCTGGATCGCCTGCCTGGCCCTGTACCTGTGGCGCTTCCTGCCCATACTGATACGGCCCCGGCCCGACGCCGCGCCGCAGCCGACGGCTTTCTTCTTCACGCCGGCCGACAACGGCCAGTGCGTGGATCGCGTCGCCTTCGACGAGGCCCAGCGGCGCAGCGCCGCGCGCAGGCCCCAGCGCAGCAGCAGCGCGGCGGCGAGCAGGCCCAGCGCGGTGAACACGAAGGGGCGCGCCGCCGCCCACATCGCCTGATACGGGTCGGCCACCAGCGTGGCGGCGCGCAGTGGTTGCAGGCCGCTGGCGTCGTTTTCGCCCTGCGCCTGCAGGCCGGCGCGCAGCAGCAGCACGCCAATCACCGGGCCGATGGCCCAGGCCAGGGTGCGCCAGGTGATCGAAGAGGACTCGGTCAAGGCCATTTCCGTTGTTCATGGCGCTGTGCGCCGGCCGCCGAGCATAAAAACTCAAAGGGTCGAGGGGCCGCGGAGCAGGCCAAGCAAGCGATCGCCGTGGAAGGGCTTGGCCCGCCCGCGGGCGATGCCCCCTTGGGGGGAGGCGCAACATCGCGCAGCGAGTGGAGCAACGGGGGGAGCGTCAAGTCGCCAGGCGCGAGAGGTCGGCCACGCGGTTCATGGCCTGGTGCAGCTGCTGCAGCAGCTGCAGGCGGTTGGCCCTGAGGGCCGCATCGTCGGCGTTGACCATCACGCCGTCGAAGAAGGCATCGACCGGGCCCTTCAGCGCCGCCAGCTGCTGCAGGCTGGCGGTGTAGTCGCCGCGCTCGAAGGCGGCATCGGCCTTCGGGGCGACGGTTTGCAGGGCCTGGTACAGCGCCTTTTCGGCGTCTTCGACCAGCAGTTCGGGCTGGACCGCGCCGCCGACTTCGCCCTCGGCCTTCTTCAGGATGTTGCCGACGCGCTTGTTGGCGGCGGCCAGGGCGGGGGCCTCGGGCAACTGGGCGAAGGCGCGCACGGCGGCCAGCGCCTGCGGCAGCTGGCTGGCGCGCAGCGGCGCGGCAATGACGGCATCGGCCTCCTGCGTGCTGGCGCCCAGCTCGCGCAGGTAGCCGGCCATGCGCTCGTGGATGAAGGCCAGCAGCTGCGCGTTGCTGTGCGCCGGGTCGGCCAGCAGCGCGCCAAAGGGCTTGGCGGCGGCATCCAGCAGGGCCGGCAAGTCCAGCGGCAGCTGCTGTTCGGCCAGCATGCGGATCACGCCCAGCGCGTGGCGGCGCAGGGCGAACGGGTCGCGGTCGCCGGTGGGCAGGCTGCCGATGCCGAACAGGCCGACCAGGGTCTCCAGCTTGTCGGCCAGCGCCACCACCGTGCCGACGGGGCCGCGCGGCAGTTCGTCGCCCGCAAAGCGCGGTTTGTAATGGTCTTCGATGGCGAAGGCGATGTCCTCGCTCCAGCCGTCGTGGCGCGCGTAGTAGCCGCCCATGATGCCCTGCAGCTCGGGAAACTCGCCCACCATGTCGGTCAGCAGGTCGGCCTTGGCCAGCTTGGCGGCATCGTCGGCGGCCTGGGCCAGCACCGCGCCGCCCCCTGGCTGGCCCGACGGTGCCAGCAGTCCCGCGATCGCGCGGGCGATGGCGCGCACGCGCTCGCTGCGCTGCCCCTGAGTGCCCAGCTTGTTGTGATAGACCACCTTGGCCAGCTGCGGCACGCGGCTTTCCAGGGTCTTCTTGCGGTCCTGGTCGAAGAAGAACTTGGCGTCCTGCAGGCGCGGGCGCACCACGCGTTCGTTGCCCTGGATGACGGCGCTGGCGTCGTCGGGGTTGATGTTGCTGACCACCAGGAACTGGTTCGTCAGCTGGCCTTGCGCATCCAGCAGCGGAAAGTACTTCTGGTTGGCCTTCATGGTCAGGATCAGGCACTCCTGCGGCACTTCGAGAAAGGCCGCCTCGAACTGGCACACCAGCACCTTGGGGCGCTCGACCAGGGCCGTCACTTCGTCCAGCAATGCTTCGTCTTCGATGGCTTGCAGCGCTTGTCCCGCACCGGCTGCAGCCGTTTTCAGCTGCGATTGAATGAGGGCGCGCCGCTCGTCGAAGGAAGCGATCACGGCGCCCTGCGCGCGCAGCGTGTCGGCGTAGTGGTCGGCATGCGCGATTTCGATCGGCTCGCGCGCGGCCTCGAAGCGGTGGCCGTGCGTGACGCGGCCGGCGCTCAAGCCCAGCGCCGTCACCGGCACCACCTCGGCGCCGTGCAGCGCCAGCAGGCCGTGCGCCGGACGCACGAACTGCACGCTGTCCCAGCCGGGCAGCGGCGTGCCGTGCTGCAGCTGGTAGGTCATGACCTTGGGGATGGGCAGGTGCGTGAGGGCCTCATGCAGCGCCTTTTGCAGCGCCGCGGGCAGGCTGGCGCCGGGGGCCACGCTGTCGTGAAACAGCGCCTCGGCCTTGCCGTCCACCGCGCGCTGCAGGCCGGGCACGGCGGCCGCGTCCAGGCCCAGCGCCTGCAGCTTTTTCAGCAGCGCCGGCGTCGGCTGGCCCTGCGCATCCAGGCCCACGCTCACCGGCATCAGCTTGTGGCGCACCGGCTTGTCGGCGGCCCGCACCGCCACCTGGCTGATGTGCGCGGCCAGCCGGCGCGGGCTGGCAAAGGGCGTGACCTGGCTGCCCGCGGCCGTCAGGCCCTGGGCCTTCAGCTGCTCGAACAGCTGGCCGGCAAAGGCCTCGCCCAGTTTCTTCAGCGCCTTGGGGGGGAGTTCTTCGACGAAGAGTTCGACCAGCAGATTCTGTGTGCTCATGGTGTCGGCTTGTGTCACGCGGCCCGCTTCTCGATCTGCGCCACCCACTCGCGCGGCGCCAGCGGAAAGCCCAGGCGCTCGCGGCTGTCGTAGTAGCTGGCGGCCACGGCGCGCGCCAGGTTGCGGATGCGGCCGATGTAGGCGGCGCGCTCGGTCACGCTGATGGCACCGCGCGCGTCCAGCAGGTTGAAGCTGTGCGCGGCCTTCAGCACTTGCTCATAGGCGGGCAGCGCCAACTGCTGCTCGATCAGGTGTTTGGCCTGCTTTTCGTGGGCGTCGAAGGCGGTGAACAGGAAGGCGGCGTCGCTGTGCTCGAAGTTGTAGGTCGACTGCTCGACCTCGTTCTGGTGATAGACGTCGCCGTAAGTGAGGCGGCTGCCGTCGGCGGCCTCGGTCCACACCAGCTTGTAGACGTTGTCCACGCCCTGCAGGTACATCGCCAGGCGCTCCAGGCCGTAGGTGATCTCGCCGGTGGCGGGCCGGCAGTCGATGCCGCCGACCTGCTGGAAGTAGGTGAACTGCGTCACCTCCATGCCGTTGAGCCACACCTCCCAGCCCAGGCCCCAGGCGCCCAGCGTGGGGTTCTCCCAGTCGTCCTCGACGAAGCGGATGTCGTTTTTCTTCAGGTCGAACCCCAGGGCTTCGAGGCTGCCCAGATACAGCTCAAGAATGTTGTCGGGCGCGGGCTTGAGCACCACCTGGTACTGGTAGTAGTGCTGCAGCCGGTTGGGGTTGTCGCCATAGCGGCCGTCCTTGGGGCGGCGACTGGGTTGCACGTAGGCGGCCTTCCAGGGCTCGGGGCCGATGGCGCGCAAAAAGGTGGCGGTGTGGCTGGTACCCGCGCCGACCTCCATGTCGTAGGGCTGCAGCAGCGCGCAGCCCTGCGCGTCCCAGTATTGCTGGAGCTGAAGAATGATCTGCTGGAAGGTGAGCATGGCAAGGGGAGACCGGGTCGAGACCAACCCGGTATTTTAGCGATGGCAGTCAAATAGGCCTCCAGCGCTTGCTGATCAAGCGCGAGAAGCTATCAATTTTGTAGTTTTCAGCCCCAGTGCCGCAGCACCAGGCAGGCGTTGGTGCCGCCAAAGCCGAAGCTGTTGGACAGCACCTGGCGCAGCGTGGCCGCGCGCGCCTGGGTCACCAGCGGCATGTCGCCGACGGCGGGGTCGGGCGTCTCGACGTTGGCCGAGCCGGCGATGAAGCCCTTCATCAGCATGATCAGGCTGAAGATGGCCTCTTGCACGCCGGTGGCGCCCTGCGAGTGGCCGGCCAGCGACTTGGTGCTGGAAAACGGCGGGATGCGGGCGCCGAACACCTTGCGGATGGCGTGCAGCTCGGGCACGTCGCCCACCGGGGTGGAGGTGCCGTGAGTGTTGATGTAGTCGATCGGCTCGGCCAGGCCCTCGATGGCCTGGCGCATGCAGGCCACGGCGCCCTCGCCGGACGGGGCCACCATGTCCTCGCCGTCGGAGGAGATGCCGAAGCCCACCACCTCGGCCAGGATGGCGGCGCCGCGCTGCTGGGCGTGCTCCAGGCTCTCCAGCACCAGCGCGCCGCCGCCGCCGGCGATGACGAAGCCGTCGCGGTTGAGGTCGTACGGGCGCGAGGCCTTGTCGGGCGTGGCGTTGTACTTGCTGGACATGGCGCCCATGCCGTCGAACAGCAGCGCCAGGCCCCAGGACAGCTCCTCGCCGCCGCCGGCGAACATCACGTCCTGCGTGCCCCAGGCGATCTGCTGCGCCGCCGCGCCGATGCAGTGCGCGGAGGTGGAGCAGGCCGAGGTGATGGAGTAGTTGATGCCCTTGATGCGGAAATTGGTCGCCAGGTTGGCCGACACCGTGGAGCCCATGCAGCGCGTCACCTGGTAGGGCCCGACGCGGCGGATGCCCTTGCTGCGCAGCGTGTCGGCGGCCTCGATCTGGTTGGCCGGCGAGCCGCCGCCCGAGCCCATGATGAGGCCGGTGCGCGGGTGGCTGATCTGCTCGGGCGCCAGGCCCGCCTGCTTGATCGCGTCTTCCAGCGCGATCTGCGCGTAGGCCGCCGCGTCGCCCATGAAGCGCAGCTGCTTGCGGTCGATGCGCGACTCGAGGTCGATCTCGGGCGCGCCGGCCACCTGGCTGCGCAGGCCCAGCTCGGCGAACTGGGGCGCTGCCTTGATGCCCGAGCGGCCCTGGCGCAGCGAGTCCTCGACCGTTGCCAGATCGTTGCCGAGGCACGAGACGATGCCCGCGCCGGTGATGACTACGCGCCGTTTGTTCATGGCGTTTCCTTGCTGTCGCCCTCGCGTAGAAACAGGCCCACGCGCAAGTCGTTGGCGACGTAGATTTCCTTGCCGTCGGCCAGCAGGCGGGCGTCGCCGATGGCCATGTTCAGCTTGCGGCGCACCACGCGCTTGATGTCGATCTCGTAGGTCACGCGCTTCACGTCGGGACCCACCTCGCCGGTGAACTTGACCTCGCCCGCGCCCAGCGCGCGCCCGCGGCCGGGCAGGCGCAGCCAGGTCAAAAAGAAGCCGATCAGCTGCCACATGGCGTCCAGCCCCAGGCAGCCGGGCATCACCGGGTCGCCGCGAAAGTGGCAGGCGAAAAACCACAGCTCGGGGTTGACGTCCAGCTCGGCCACGATCTTGCCCAGGCCGTGCGCGCCGCCGCTGTCGTCGATGTGCGTGATGCGGTCGAACATCAGCATGGGCGGCAGCGGCAGCCGCCCGGCCTCGGGCCCGAACAGGCGGCCTTCGCCCGAGGCGATCAGCTGCTCGTAGGAAAAGGATTCAGCCATAGAGGGCCGATTGTGCCTGAGCGCTGTCCGCGCCCATATGACAGCGCGGCAGCGCGCCGTCAATCCCCGCGCCGCCCGGCGGCGGCGGCCAGCACGATCAGCACTGCCGCGCCCCACAGCGGCGCCAGGCCCCAGCGCGCCACCCAGGCCGCGTAGGGCGTGATGCCGGTGCCGCCCTCGAAGGCGCCGTGCAGCACCCCGCGCGTCAGGCGCGGCAGCTGCTGCGTGACGCGGCCCTGCGCGTCGATGATGGCGGTGGCGCCGGTGTTGGTGGCGCGCAGCACCGGGCGCTCGAACTCCAGCGCGCGCATGCGGCTGATGGCCAGGTGCTGGTCGATCGCCACCGTGTCGCCGAACCAGCCGATGTTGCTCAGGTTGACGAAGGCCGTGGGGGCGGCGGCCGGGTCGGCAAAGCGCGCCGCCAGCTCCTCGCCGAACAGGTCTTCATAGCAGATGTTGGGCGCGAGAAGCTGGCCCTGCCAGACGAAGGACGGCTGGTTGACCGCGCCGGGGGTGAAGTCGCCCAGCGGGATGTTCATCAGCCGCACGAACCAGCGAAACAGCGGCGGGATGAATTCGCCGAAGGGCACCAGGTGGTGCTTGTCGTAGCGGTAGGGCGCGTCCTGGCCCGGCGCCAGGCCGACGGCCGAGTTGGTGTAGCCCGTTTCCAGGTCGCCCAGCGGCATGCCCAGCAGCGCCGCCTGGCCCGGCTGGGCATAGCGCGCCTGCAGCGCCGCCCAATAGCCCTCGGGCAGCTGGCGCGGCAGCAGCGGCAGGGCGGTTTCGGGTGCCACCACCAGCGGCGCGGTGTTGGCCTGCAGCTGCTCGCCGTACCAGCGCAGCGAATCGACCACGCCGGTGCCGGGGACGAACTTTTCGTCCTGCGGGATGTTGCCCTGCAGCAGCGCCACCTCCAGCCGCGGGCCGGCAGGCGGTGGCGACACGGGCAGCCAGGGCCGGGCCAGCCCCCAGCCCAGCAGCGCGGCGGCCAGCAGGACCGAAATAGCCAAGCCGCCGCGTGTCGGCCGCGCAGCGGGCGCCGTGCGCCGCCCCAGGGCCAGCGCCACCAGCGCCGCCAGCCAGGCGGCCGCAAAGCCGATGCCGTACACCCCCACCCAGCGGGCATAGGTGGCCAGCGCGCCGTCCACGTGCGCATAGCCGCCGGCGCCCCAGGGAAAGCCGGTGAACCAGCGCCCGCGCGCCAGCTCGGCCAGCGTCCACAGCGCGGCAAACAGCAGCGCCGCCGTCGCCGGCCGCGCGTGCCGCGCCCAGCGCACGAACAATGCGCCCGCCACGCCGTAGTACAGCGCCAGCAGGCCCGCCAGCGCCAGCACCGCCGCCACCGCCAGCGCCGCGTTCAGCCCGCCGTAGACGTGCATCGAGATGTACAGCCACCAGAAGGTGCCGGCCAGCCAGGCCAGCGCGAACAACCAGGCCAGTGCGAAGCCGCGCCGCCAGCGCCCGGTGTCCGTCGCCGGCATCAGCAGCGCCACCAGCAGCCCCAGGGCCAGCGCCTGCAGCCAGCCGTGGGCCTGGCCGGTCCAGGGGTCGGCCAGCGCCAGCGCGTGCAGCGCGCCGGCGGCCAGCGCGATCAGGGCGGCAATCACGCGGCGACGGCCGTGGGCGTGCGCGAGACCTTGTACCAGCGCACCGCGCCGCCCTTGGTGTGCAGCACCACGAAGTCCATGCCGCCCAGGCTGAAGCGCTCGCCGCGGCTGGGCACGTGGCCCATCTCGTGCGCGATCAGCCCGCCGATGGTGTCGAACTCGACGTCCAGGTCGCTGTCCGGGTCCACCCCCAGGTGCACGTCGAAGGATTCGTTGAAACGCTCCAGCGGCGTGTCGCCGGCCACGCGCCAGCTGTCGTCGGGCAGGGCGAAGATGTCGCCCGCGTCGCCCTCGATGTCGAACTCGTCCTCGATCTCGCCGACGATCTCCTCCAGCACGTCCTCGATGGTCACCAGCCCGGCCGTGCGGCCGAACTCGTCCACCACGATGGCCAGGTGGTTGCGGTTGGCGCGGAACTCGCGCAGCAGATCGTTCAGGCCCTTGCTCTCGGGGATGAACACCGGCGGGCGCAGCAGCGTGCGCAAATTCAGCTCGGGCGCGCGCTGCAGCTTGAGCAGGTCCTTGGCCAGCAGGATGCCGATGATGTTCTCGCGCTCGCCCTGGTAGACCGGAAAGCGCGAGTGCGCGGTGATGATGACCTGGCGCAGCAGCTCGTCGTAGGGCGCGTCGATGTCCAGCAGGTCCATGCGCGGCGCGGCCACCATCACGTCGCCCGCGCTCTGGCCCGACAGGCGCAGCACGCCTTCGAGCATGACGCGGCTTTCGGCGTCGATCAGCGACTTGTCCTCGGCCTCGGCCAGGGTCTCGATCAGCTCGTCGGTGGAGTCGGGCCCGGGGCGAATGAACTCGATCAGCTTGCGCAGCAGGCTGCGCTTGTCTTCGCGCTCATGGGGGCGCGCAGGGTGGGGGTCGGGCAAGGTGGCGGGGTGCAGGACGTGCGGTGGTTTTTGGGACGTCAAGGATAGCGGATGCGCGGGGGCGGGTCACTGGTGCCGTTGGCGGGGGCTCGCGGGGTTGGACGGGCTCGCTGGTCGTTCGATGTTCTGACTGCTCTGCGAGCACCGGCTGACCGGGATGTGCGCCCGGCGGCGCAGTCCCTTTCTTTGTCTCGCCAAAGAAAGGAACCAAAGAAAGGCGACCCCAAGTCTGCGACCCCTTCGCGTCGCTACGGGGCAAACCTGCGTCACGGCGCGTGCGGGGTGCGCGGTGGAACTCGCTGCGTTCACTGCGTTCTCTCCGCTCAGACAACCCCCGCGAGTCAGACCACGAAGCGCGTGCATCCTGCGGTGCACGCGCCACCCCGCAAGCGCCGCGCCGCAGGCGCAGCCACAGGGGTTTGGACACGGGCCATCGCTGCGCTCGGCCCCGGCTTTGAACTCCCCTCTGGCCGTGCCGAGAAGCGCAGCGGCTGGGGCGGGCGTGGGCAGCGCAGCATGCCCATGCTTCGTGTTCTGACTTGCTGCGGTTGTCTGAGCGAAGTGAACGCAGTGAACGAAGCGAGTTCCGCAGCACCGCCCCAGGCGCGAGCATCGCAGGTTGCCCGCAGCGAAGCGCAGGGACACGGCCAGTGGGGTCGCCTTTCTTTTGCCTTCTTTTCTTTGGCGACGCAAAGAAAAGAAGGTGCGCCGCCGGGCGCACATCCCGGCCGACGGCGCTTCCAACAAGCCCGCCAGCCCGAGGCAGCCGGTCAGCTCCCGCTCTTGTGCCGCCCCTCGCGCACGCCGTCGCGCACTTCCTGCACGGTGGCCAGCAGGCCGCGCAGGGCGGCGGCTTCGCTCTTGATCCAGTAGTCCACCTCGCCCACCTGGTCGGCCAGCAGCTGGTCCAGGCGGGTCTTGAAGGTGGCTTCGGGCAGGCGCAGGTAGGCCTCGCTCTCGCTGCCGGCGCGCTCGATCACGGCGCCGGCGTTGCGCGCGATCTTGAGCATGGCGGTGTTTTCGCTCAGCGCGTGGATGTACAGCGTGTCCACGCCGTGGTTGACGGCATGGATGGCGGCGCGCTCGAACAGCAGGCGGCCGTAGCCGCGGCCGCGCGTGTGCTTGGCGACCGAGACGCCGAACTCGGCAAAGCCGGCCTGCGCCATGTCGTCGGGATAGGCCAGGTGCGCCATCGCGATCATCTGCAGGCGGCGGTTGAAGATGCCGAACACCTGGTCGCGCTCGAAGTTGAGGCCGTCCACGTACTTGCGGATCTGCTCGTCGGTGGCCGGGTAGCCGAAGCGCAGGTAGCGGTCGTGCTCGTCCAGCGCGAGCAGGTGGCGCGTGATGCGCGCGCGGTAGCGCACACCGATCTCGCGGATCGGCACGATGGTGCTGGCCTGGGCGTAGGGCGATGCGGGCTTGGCGGGATGGACCGTCGGGCTCGCGGCCAGCGCAGGGTCTGCGGGGCGGGAGATGTCGGTGGTTTCCATGCACCCCATGTTAGGGCCCGGGCCTAGAGTTGCCACTCCAAAGAATGGGGAACCGACTCCAGCGTCAAATCGGCAACGCTGTGGTCGATTTGACCCGATCCATGACGAAGCTGGTCTTGCAGTCCTGCACGGCGGGGTGGCGCAGCAGGGTGTCCATCATGAAGCGCGAATAGGCCCCCATGTCCTGCACCACCAGCCGCAGCAGAAAGTCCATCTCGCCCGTCAGCGCCGCGCACTCGACCACCTCGGGCCAGTTCTGCACGCTGGCGCGAAACTCGTCCATCGGGTTGCGCTTGCCGTGGTCCTGGCGCTTTTCCAGCCGCACGTTGACGTAGGCCACCAGGCCCAGGCCCACCGCCTCGGGGCGCAGCAGGGCCACGGTGCGCTCGATCACGCCGCTGTCTTCCAGCCGTTTCACGCGCCGCAGCACGGCGCTGGCCGACAGGCCGACCTGCTCGCCGATGGCCTCGCAGGGTGCGCGCCCGTCGGCCTGCAGGCGCAGCAAAATGGCCCGGTCGAGCTTGTCGAGTGCGTTGGACGTCATGACGGCGCAATTTTACGGCTTGATTGACCCATCAGTCATCCCATATCAGGCTTGAATTTCGATGTCATGCAAAAAACGTGCATCGCACGGCCGATCGAATCCCGTTCTGTGCATCGGGGCGTTCTTGAGGCGCATCAAACGCTGGAAATCCGCCCTCCGTCCGGCCTACAGTGAGGGATGGGCCGCCTTGGCCCGCATCCCCCCCGGAGACAGCCCCATGACCGCAGCGCAACCATCCACCCCCGCCCCCTGGGACAACCCCATGGGCACCGACGGCTTCGAGTTCATCGAATACGCCGCGCCCGACCCCAAGGCCATGGGCGAGCTGTTCGAGCGCATGGGCTTCACGGCGGTGGCCAAGCACCGCCGCAAGAACGTCACCCTGTACCGCCAGGGCGAGATCAACTTCATCATCAACGCCGAGCCCGACAGCTTCGCCCAGCGCTTCGCGCGCCTGCACGGGCCCAGCATCTGCGCCATCGCCTTTCGCGTGCGCGACGCCAAGGCCGCCTACGAGCGCGCCATCGGCCTGGGCGCCTGGGGCTACGCCGGCCACGCCAACCCGGGCGAGCTGAACATCCCGGCCATCAAGGGCATCGGCGACTCCATCATTTATTTCATCGACCGCTGGCGCGGCAAGGACGGCGCGCAGGACGGCGAGATCGGCAACATCGGCTTCTACGACGTCGACTTCGAGCCGCTGCCCGGCGTGCACGGCGCCGCCGCCATCCACCCCGAGGGCTACGGCCTGACGGTCATCGACCACCTCACGCACAACGTGCACAAGGGCCGCATGGACGAGTGGGCGGGCTTTTACGAGCGCCTGTTCAACTTCCGCGAGGTGCGCTACTTCGACATCGAGGGCCAGGCCACCGGCGTCAAGAGCAAGGCCATGACCAGCCCCTGCGGCAAGATCCGCATCCCGATCAACGAAGAGGGCAACGACAAGAAGGGTCAGATCCAGGAATACCTGGACAGCTACCACGGCGAGGGCGTGCAGCACATCGCGCTGGCCAGCAAGGATATCTACCACGCGGTCGACCAACTGGGCATGGCCGGCGTCAAGCTGCTGGACACCAGCGATACCTACTACGAGCTGCTGCCCAAGCGCATCCCGGGCCTGAAGGAGCCCATCGGCGAGCTGCAGTCGCGCAACATCCTGGTCGACGGCCGGCAGGGCGAGCTGCTGCTGCAGATCTTCAGCGAGAACCAGCTGGGCCCCATCTTCTTCGAGTTCATCCAGCGCAAGGGCAACGAGGGTTTCGGCGAGGGCAACTTCAAGGCCTTGTTCGAGACCATGGAGCTCGACCAGATTCGCCGCGGCACGCTGAAAACGAGCTCCTGAATACCACGAATACCGAACGCAGAGGACGCAAAGGAATCGCAGAGGACGCAGAACAGAAATCAGATTGAAACTATGAATTTGATAGCTTTTGGCGCTTGCCACGCAAGGGCTATGGAGCGATTCAATCAAATTTTTTGTATTCTTCTGCGCCCTCTGCGAAATCTTTGCGTCCTCTGCGTTCGGCTGTTTGAAGCTCAGTTTCCCGACACCGGTTCCCGCCGCGGCAGCCCGAACGCCAGCGCTCCCAGCGCGCCCTGCGCCAGGCCGTACAGGCCGTAGATCACGCCCACGCCGACGGCCGCCGGCGCCGCCACGCCAAAGGGCGCCAGCGCGGCCACGGCGGCGGCCTCGCGCGTGCCCCAGCCGCCCACGCTCACCGGCAGCGCCGCCATCAAAAACACCGGCGCGACGGCCCAGGCCCACACCGCGGCCGGCTGCGTCACGCCCAGCGCCAGCCCGCCGCCGGCCAGCGCCGCCGCCGACAGCGCCTGCACCACGGCGCGGTAGACGTCGCCGCCCACCACGGCGCCCGGCAGCAGCGCGTTCAGCCCCATGGCCTGAAAGTACCAGCGGCAGGCATCGCCCGCGCCCAACTCGGCGCCCAGCCAGCGCGCCAGCGCGCGCCAGCGCAGGGCCGACACGAGGTTGGACGCCACGGCCGCCGCCAGCCCGGCCGCCAGCCAGCCGGGCTGCGCCTGGCGCAGCTGCGCCAGCACGCGCGCGGGGTCGGCCAGGGCCAGCACGGCGCCCAGCAGCGCCAGGCCCAACAGGCCGCGCAGAAGGGCCCGGCGTGCGCGTGTCACGCTATCGATTCAGAAGCTGCCGGCGCTTGTTGGGCGGGCGATGCAGCCTGATTCGGCACATATTCCTCGGCATGGAACTGCGGCGCGCCGCCGGCCTCGTGGTAGATGCGCATCAGCAGCTCGCCGATCAGCCCGGCGGCGATCATCTGCACGCCCATCAGCAGCAGCATCACCCCCACCAGCAGCAGCGGGCGCCCGCCGATGTCGTGCCCCAGCAGCTTGAGGCCGAACAGCCACAGCAAAATCAGCACGCCCGGCGCCGCCAGCCACAGCCCCAGCCCGCCGAAGGCGTGCAGCGGGCGCTGGCGGTAGCGCATGAAGAACACCACCAGGATCAGGTCCAGGATGACGCGGAAGGTGCGGTCGATGCCGTACTTGGACACGCCGCGCGTGCGCGCGTGGTGGCGCACCGGCACCTCGGTGATGCGCGCGCCGGCCTCACGCGCCAGCGAGGGGATGAAGCGGTGCAGCTCGCCGTACAGGCGGATGCGGTCGATGATGGGGCGCCGATAGGCCTTGAGCGCGCAGCCGTAGTCGTGCAGGTGCACCCCAGTGGCGCCGGAGATCAGCCGGTTGGCGATGCGCGAGGGCAGCTTGCGCGAGAGCTCGGCGTCCTGCCGGTCCTTGCGCCAGCCGCTCACCATGTCGACGTCGGGGTCGGTCTCCAGGCGCTGCAACAGCAGCGGGATGTCGCCCGGCTCGTTCTGCAGGTCGGCGTCCAGCGTCACCACGTAGCGGCCGCGCACGCGGTCGAAGCCGGCCTGCAGCGCGCTCGACTGGCCGTAGTTGCGCGCCAGGAACACCGGGCGCAGCCAGGCGCGCGTGGCGGCCAGCTCGCGCAGCCGGGCGCGGCTGCCGTCGCTGGAGCCGTCGTCCACCGCCAGCAGCTCGAAGGTCTGCGGCTGGCCGGCCATGGCCTGCGCGATGCGCTCCACCAGCTCGGGCAGGTTGTCGACCTCGTTGTAGATCGGCACCACGATGGAGACGTCGGGCGGGGGCGCGGGGGGCTGGGGCATGGGGCGCGAAGGGTGCACGGATAATCGAGCGGCCATTGTGCCTGCCGCGCAGTGCCGCGCCCCGCATGTCTTCCCTGCCCACCGCCTCGCCCCCGCTTCCGGCACCTGCCGCCGGCGCGCTGCCGGCCGTCATGCGCCGGCCCCTGCCCTGGCTGCTGGCCTGGGCGGCGGCGCACGTGGCGCTGCGGCTGGCGCTGTCGCCCGCGCTGCGCTGGGACGAGGCCGAGCAGACGCTGTGGTCGCAGCAGCTGGCCTGGGGCTACGGCATGCAGCCGCCGCTCTACACCTGGCTGCAGTGGGGGCTCAACGCCGTGTTGGGGCCCAGCCTGCTGTCGCTGGCGGTGCTCAAGCACGGGCTGCTGGCGCTGACCTACCTGTTCATGGGCCTGGCCGCGCGCGCCCTGTTGCCGCCGCGCGCGGCCTGGTGGGCCGCCGCCAGCATGGTGATGCTGCCGCCGCTGGGCTGGTCCTCGCTGCACGACCAGACGCACACGGTGCTGGTCACGGCCGTCACCGCCGCCACCTGGTGGGTGGCGATCCGCCTGGTGCAGTCGCCGCGTCCGGCGCGCTACGCGCTGCTGGGGCTGGTGCTGGCGCTGGGCCTGCTGTCCAAGTACAACTACGCGCTGGTGGTCGCCGCGCTGGGCGCGGCGGCGCTCAGCGTGCCGGCGACGCGCCGGGTGCTGCTGGCGCGCGGGCTGTGGATCACGTTGGTGGTGGCGGCGGTGCTGGTGGCGCCGCACGCGCTGTGGCAATTCGATCACTGGCACGAGACGGCGAGCGCCATCACCGACAAGATGGAGCTGCAGTCCCAGGGCGGCCTGCTGGACGGCCTGGGCGAGCTGGCGCTGACCCTGTTGGAGACCCTGCTGCTGTGGGCCCTGCTGGCGGCCTGGGCGTTTCGCGGCGCCTGGCTGCGGCGGGCGCCGGCCGGCGCGGCGGCGCCGTTGCAAAAGGCGTCGTGGGCACGGCCGCTGTTGGCGCGCTACCTGGTGCTGGTGCTGGCGGCGTTCGTCGCCATGGTGGTGCTGGGCGGCGTGACGGAGTTCAAGGAGCACTGGATGCAGCCGGTGTTCTGCGTGCTGCCGCTGGCCGCCTTCGTGTGGCGGCCGCAGCTGGAAGGGGCGCCCGGCGGCGGGCGCTTCACTGGCGCCGTGCTGGGCGTGGCACTGCTGTTTTTTCTGGCCACCGCCGCCTACCCCTGGGTAGCCGGGCTGCGCGGCCGGCCGGGCGAGCTGAACCAGCCGATCCGGGCGCTCACCCAGGATCTGCGCGCCGCGGGCTACGACGGCCGCAGCCCGATCATCGCCGCCGACCACATGCTGGCCGGCGCGCTGCGCACGCGCTTTCCCGCCGCGGCGGCCACCGACTGCGACGGCAACGAGCAGCCGGTGGCCGCTTGCGTGGCCGAGGAAACGGCCGATGCGCGCGCCGCCGGCCAGGGCTGGCTGCTGATCTCGCGCGACGACCGCCTGCCCGACGACTGGTGGGACGAGGCGCAAACCGTGCTGCCCGCCGGCGCCACGCCGCGCGTGCTGGCGCTGCCCTGGCGCTACGTGCCCGCCGGCAGCGCGCCGGAGCACTATCGCTTCGTCTGGCACCCGCCGCAGGGGAAAGCGCCATGATCCTGGTCACCGGTTGCGCCGGCTTCATCGGCATGCATTGCGCGCAGGCCCTGCTGGCGCGCGGCGAGCGCGTGGTCGGCATCGACAACCTCAACGCCTACTACGACGTGGCCCTGAAGCAGGCGCGCCTGCAGCGGCTGCTGCCGCACCCGGGCTTCGCCTTCGAGCACCTGGACGTAGCCGACCGCGCCGCCATGCGCGCGCTGTTCGCGCGCGTGCGTCCCACGCGCGTGCTGCACCTGGCGGCGCAGGCGGGCGTGCGCTATTCCATCGACGCGCCCGACGACTACACCGACGCCAACCTGCTGGGCTTTGCCAACGTCCTGCAGGGCTGCCGCACGCAGCAGGTGGCGCACCTGGTGTTCGCCAGCAGCTCCAGCGTGTACGGCGGCAACGCCAAGCTGCCCTACAGCGAGCGCGACGCGGTGGACCACCCCATCAGCTACTACGCCGCCACCAAGAAGGCGGGCGAGGTGATGGCGCACAGCTACGCCCACCTGTACCGCCTGCCCACCACCGGCCTGCGCTTTTTCACCGTCTACGGCCCCTGGGGCCGGCCCGACATGGCGCTGTTCAAGTTCACGCGCGCCATGCTGGCGGGCGAGGCCATCGACGTCTACGGCAACGGCCAGCTGGTGCGCGACTTCACCTACATCGACGACATCGTGCAGGGCGTGCTGCGCGTGCTGGACAAACCCGCCACGCCCGATGCCGGCTACGACCCGCAGGCGCCCAACCCCGGCACCGGCACGGCGCCGTATCGCATCTTCAACATCGGCGGCGGCGCGCCCACGCTGCTGATGGACTACATCGGCGCGCTGGAGTCGGCCCTGGGCATCACGGCGCGCAAGCGCATGCTGCCGATCCAGCCCGGCGACATGCACAGCACGGCCGCCGATACGTCGGCGCTGGCGGCCTGGGTCGGCTTTGCGCCCGCCACGCCGGTGCGCGAGGGCGTGGCGCGCTTCGTCGATTGGTACCGGGGGTTTTATGAAGGGCCGTGATCAAGCCAAAGCCCCCAATCCGAACAGCCGAACGCAGAGGACGCAAAGGACTCGCAGAGGGCGCAGAAAAAACCAATTCTTTTTGGCTGTTCTTCTGCGCCCTCTGCGTAATCTTTGCGTCCTCTGCGTTCGGCTGTTCGTTTTCAAACCTTCCACAGTTCAATTGACATGAAAGTCACCATCTTCGGCACCGGCTACGTCGGCCTGGTTCAGGGCGCGGTGCTGGCCGACGTGGGCCACGACGTGCTGTGCGTGGACGTGGATGCGGCCAAGGTCGCCGCGCTGCAGGCGGGCCGAATCCCCATCCACGAGCCCGGCCTGCAGCCCATGGTGCAGGCCAACCAGGCCGCGGGGCGCCTGCGCTTCACCACCGACGCCGGGGAGGGCGTCACGCATGGCCGGCTGCTCTTTTTGGCCGTGGGCACGCCGCCGGACGAGGACGGCAGCGCCGACCTGCAGCATGTGCTGGCCGTGGCGCGCACCATCGCCACACACATGGCCGCGCCCAAGACCATCGTCAACAAATCCACCGTGCCGGTGGGCACCGCGGACCAGGTGGCCGACACGGTGCGCACGGTGCTGGCCGGGCGCGGCGCGCAGATCGCCTTCGAGGTCGTCTCCAACCCCGAATTCCTCAAGGAAGGCGCGGCCGTGGCCGACTGCAAGCGGCCCGACCGCATCGTCATCGGCACCGCAAGCAGCACGGCCGAGCGCCAGCTGCGCGAGCTCTACGCCCCCTTCAACCGCAACCACGACCGCATCGTGATGATGGACGTGAGGAGCGCCGAGCTGACCAAGTACGCCGCCAACGCCATGCTGGCCACCAAGATCAGCTTCATCAACGAAATCGCCGGCCTGGCCGAACGCCTGGGTGCCGACATCGAGGCCGTGCGCCGCGGCATCGGCAGCGACCCTCGCATCGGCTACAGCTTCATCTACCCCGGCGCAGGCTACGGCGGCAGCTGCTTTCCCAAGGACGTCAAGGCCCTCATCCACACGGCGCAGTCCACCGGTTTCACGCCCGAGCTGCTGCTGGCCGTGGAGCGGCGCAACGACGCCCAGCGCCAGATGCTGGGCGAGCGCATCGTCGCCCACTACGGCGGCGACCTGCGCGGCAAGACCATCGCCGTCTGGGGCCTGGCCTTCAAGCCCGAGACCGACGACATGCGCGAGGCGCCCAGCCGCACCCTGCTGCAGGCCCTGTGGGCCGCGGGTGCCCAGGTGCGCGCGCACGACCCGGCCGCCATGGGCGAGGCCCGCCGCATCTTCGGCGAGCGAGCCGACCTGGCCCTGTGCGAGAGCCCCGCCGATGCCCTGCAGGGCGCGCACGCGCTGGCCATCGTCACCGAGTGGAAGATCTTCCGCGTGCCGGACTTCGAGCAGATCGCGCAACACCTGCGCGACCGCATGATCTTCGATGGCCGCAACCTGTACGACCCGGCGGTCGTCGCCGGCCACGGGCTGGGCTACGTCAGCATCGGCCGGCCGGGCGTTCCGCCGTCCGACGCGGCGTGAACCGCGGCCCCGGAGCGTCAGACATCAATTTTTACAACAAAATGAGGCTTTGGCCCTTGTCTGACCTGCGTCAACAGCTATCAAAACAATAGGTCTCGCGGGGTTGTCGCACACCGCGTAACATCGCTCCCTGGGCCGGCGGCGGCACGCGCGATCGCGCGCGCCGCCCGCCACGAGCCGGCCGGCCCCCACTCGACCCCATCCCGATCCGAGCCCACAGGAGTTTTCGCGCATGAGCACGCCGTCCACCATCATCTACACCCTGACCGACGAGGCGCCCGCGCTGGCCACGGCCTCCTTCCTGCCCATCGTGCGCACCTTCGCGCGGGCGGCCGGCATCGACGTGCAAACCAGCGACATCTCGGTGGCCGCGCGCATCCTGGGGCAGTTCCCCGAGCGCCTGAAGCCCGAGCAGCGCGTGCCCGACAACCTGGCCGAACTGGGCAAGCTGACGCTCAAGCCCGAGGCCAACATCATCAAGCTGCCCAACATCAGCGCCTCGGTGGCGCAGCTCAAGGCCGCCATCAAGGAGCTGCAGGAGCACGGCTACGCGGTGCCCGACTTTCCCGAAAGCCCTGCCACCGACGAGGACAAGGACATCCGCGCGCGCTACAACAAGTGCATCGGCTCGGCCGTCAACCCGGTGCTGCGCGAGGGCAACTCCGACCGCCGCGCGCCGCGCGCCGTCAAGGAATACGCGCGCAAGCACCCGCACAGCATGGCCGAGTGGAGCCCGGCCTCGCGCTCGCACGTCTCGCACATGTTCGACGGCGACTTCTACAGCGGCGAAAAGTCGATGACGCTGGACAAGGCGCGCGACGTCAAGATGGAGCTGATCACCCAGAGCGGCAAGACCATCGTGCTCAAGCCCAAGGTCGCCCTGCAGGACCGCGAGGTGATCGACAGCATGTTCATGAGCAAGAAGAAGCTGCTGGCCTTCTACGAGCAGCAGATCGAGGACGCGCGCAAGACCGGCGTGATGTTCTCGCTGCACGTCAAGGCCACCATGATGAAGGTCTCGCACCCCATCGTGTTCGGCCACTGCGTGCGCATCTTCTACAAGGAGGCGTTCGCCAAGCACGCCAAGCTGTTCGACGAGCTGGGCGTCAACGTCAACAACGGCATGGTCGATCTCTACAACAAAATCGCCAGCCTGCCCAAGAGCGTGCAGGACGAGATCAAGGCCGACATCCACGCCTGCCACGAGCACCGCCCCGAGCTGGCGATGGTCGATTCCAGCAAGGGCATCACCAACTTCCATTCGCCCAACGACGTCATCGTCGATGCCTCGATGCCGGCCATGATCCGCAACGGCGGCAAGATGTACGGTGCCGACGGCCGCCTGAAGGACGTCAAGGCCGTGATGCCCGAGAGCACCTTCGCCCGCATCTACCAGGAGATGATCAACTTCTGCAAGTGGCACGGCGCGTTCGACCCCAAGACCATGGGCACCGTGCCCAACGTCGGCCTGATGGCCCAGCAGGCCGAGGAATACGGCAGCCACGACAAGACCTTCGAAATCCCCGAGGACGGCACGGCCAACATCACCGACCTGGCCACCGGCGAGGTGCTGATGAGCCAGCACGTCGAGGCCGGCGACATCTGGCGCATGTGCCAGGTGAAGGACGCGCCGATCCGCGACTGGGTCAAGCTGGCCGTCACGCGCGCGCGCCAGTCGGGCATGCCCGTCGTCTTCTGGCTCGACCCGTACCGCCCGCACGAGGCGCAGCTCATCACCAAGGTAAAGATGTACCTGCACGAGCACGACACCAACGGCCTGCAGATCGAGATCATGAGCCAGGTGCGCGCCATGCGCTACACGCTGGAGCGCGTGATCCGCGGGCTGGACACCATCAGCGCTACCGGCAACATCCTGCGCGACTACCTGACCGACCTGTTCCCCATCATGGAGCTGGGCACCAGCGCCAAGATGCTGTCCATCGTGCCGTTGATGGCCGGCGGCGGCATGTACGAGACGGGCGCCGGGGGCTCGGCGCCCAAGCACGTCGAGCAGCTGGTGGAGGAAAACCACCTGCGCTGGGACTCGCTGGGCGAGTTTCTGGCGCTCGCCGTCAGTCTGGAAGACCTGGGCCACAAGAACCAGAACGCCCAGGCCGGCGTGCTGGCCAAGACGCTGGACGCCGCCACCGGCAAGCTGCTGGACGAGGACAAGAGCCCGCGCCGCAAGACCGGCGAGCTGGACAACCGCGGCAGCCACTTCTACCTGGCGCTGTATTGGGCGCAGGCGCTGGCCGCGCAGACCGAGGACCAGGCGCTGGCCGCGCGCTTCAAGCCGCTGGCCGACGCCCTGGCCGCCAACGAGCAAAAGATCGTCGGCGAACTGGCGGCGGTGCAGGGCCATGGCGCGGACATCGGCGGCTACTACCAGACCGACGAGGCCAAGACCGCCGCCGTGATGCGCCCCAGCAAGACCTTCAACGACGCGCTGGCGGCCGCCGCGCGCTGAGCGGCGCCATCACCGCACCCCGCGCTGCCACTCGCAGCCGCGCGCGGGGTGGCGTCCTGCCCTTGATTCGCCGCCCCCATGCTGCTGACCCTGCTCAACATCGTGCTGCCCGTGTTCGCCGTGGCGGGCCTGGGTTTTGCCTTTGGCCGGCGCCAGCGGCGCGAGCCCGACATGGGCTTCATCAATCACGCCAACGTGATGGTGTTTTGCCCGGCGCTGGTGTTCTCGGCGCTGCTGGGGCATCCGGTCAGCCTGCGGCACAGCTGGCCGCTGGTGGCCGCCGGCGTGGGGATCATCGTGCTGCCCGGCCTGCTGCTGGCGCTGGTGCGCCGGCCCGGCCTGGCGCGGCCGGGCTTTCTGGTGACGGGCATGTTCCGCAACACCGGCAACCTGGGCATTCCGCTGATGATGCTGGCCTATGGCCAGCAATTGCTGGGCGACATCGTCATCCTGTTCGTCATCTCCAACCTGCTGCAGTTCTCGCTTGGGCTGATGCTGCTGTCGCGCGCGGCCGGGCGCTGGCAGTGGCTGCGCAACCCCAATGTCTGGGCCGCTGTGGTGGGCGTGGCGCTGGCGCCCTGGCGCGACCACGTTCCGGGCTTCGTCACCACCACGGCCGAGCTGGCCGGCCAGCTGGCCATTCCGCTCATGCTGTTCGGGCTGGGCGTGCGCATGTCGCGCGACCGCATCGAGCAGTGGGCGCTGCCGCTGCGCGTCAATGGCCTGTACCTGCTGGCCGGCCTGGTCACGCTGCCGCTGGTGCTGTGGCTGCTGCCGCTCACGCCCGAGTGGTCGCGCCTGGTGGCGCTGTCGGTCATGCTGCCGCCGGCCGTGCTCAACTACCTGCTGTGCGAGCAATACCAGGTCGACCCCAAGGCCGTGGCCAGCGTGGTGTTGGTGGGCAATGCGCTGTCGCTGGTCACCATTCCGCTGGTGGTGTGGGCCACGCTGACCTGGCTGTAGGGGCGTGCCGCCTATGATGCAGGCGCACCTTCTTGCACCCCGACGATAGGAGACCACCCATGCCCAACACCCACCTGCTCATCGGCACCGGCGCGCACAAAGTCATCGCGCTGCACGGCTGGTTCGGCCACGCGCACGGCTGGGGGCCGTTCACCCGGCACCTGAACGGGCGCGACTTCAGCTACGCCTTCATGGACCAGCGCGGCTACGGCGGCATGAAGGGCAAGGGCGGGCCCTACACGGTGGAGCAGATCGCGCAGGACGCGCTGGCGCTGGCCGACCAGCTGGGCTGGCGGCGCTTTTCGCTCATCGGCCATTCGATGGGCGGCAGCGCCATCCAGCAGGTGCTGGTGGCCGCGCCCGAGCGCGTGCGCGCGCTGGTCGCCATCACGCCGGTGTCGGCCGCCGGCGTGCCCTTCGACGACCAGGGCTGGCAACTTTTCACCGCCGCCGGCCACGACGTGCAAGCACGCCGCACCATCATCGACTTCACCACCGGCAGCCGCCTGACCGGCACCTGGCTCGACGCCATGGCCGCCAGCACGCAAAAACAGTCCGACGACGAGGCCGTGGCCGGCTACCTCGGGTCGTGGGCCAAGACCGCCTTCGTCGACAAAATCCAGGGCCAGAAATTGCCCGTGCTGGTGCTGCCCGGCGAGCACGATCCCGCCCTGGGCGAGGCCGCCTGCCGCGCCACCTGGATGCAGCACTACCCCAACGCGCAGCTGCAGGTGCTGGCCAACGCCGGCCACTACCCGATGGACGAGACGCCGGTCATCCTGGCGACGTGGGTGGAGCAGTTTCTGGCCGGCGTGCCGGCGTAGCCGCGCCGGCCGGCATCCCGCCGAGGGCGTCAACTGGCGACATGCCCACCCCCGTTTCACGCAAGGAGAACCCATGCCGATTCATTCCACCATGGCCGCTCGGGCACTGGCCGTGCTGCTGGCCGCCAGCCTGGGCGCCGGCGCCGCCTGGGCCGACAAGCCCGAATGGGCCGGTGGCGGCAAGGGCCGCGACGGCTCGCACGGCCAGGTCAAGCAGCGCGGCGACCATGGGTCGCGTGCCGACCACCGTGGGCCGCGCGGCGACCGCAATGACCAAGGCGAGCGCCGCCGTCAGGCCGACGAGCGCCGTCCGCGCGCCGAGCGCGATCATCGGGATCGCCGCGACCACCGCGATCGGCGTGACGCGCGCCCGCCGGTGGTCGTGCTGCAGCCCGGCCACTACTTCAACGACGGCCAGCGCCGCGATGCCCGCCAGTGGTACGGCGACCAGTACCGCACCGGCCGCTGCCCGCCCGGCCTGGCCAAGAAGCACAACGGCTGCCTGCCGCCGGGGCAGGCCAAGAAGTGGCACGTCGGCCAGCGCCTGCCGCCGGGCGTCGTCTATTACGCCGTGCCGCAGCCCGTGGTGGTGCAACTGGGCGTGCCGCCGGCCGGCTACCGTTACGTGCGGGTCGCGGGCGACATCCTGCTGCTGTCCATCGGCTCGGGCATCGTGGTCGACGCCATGGTCGACCTGAACTTCGGGTTCTGATGGCACCCGCCGCCTCGGCCCCGACGCGCCGTCACTTTCAGCGCCTGCTGGGCGCCGCCGCGCTGGGCGGCCTGCTGCCCACCCTGGGCGCCTGCGCCGCCGGCAGCGGCGCGCCCGGCTACACCGTGTCGCGGCAGCGGCTGAACGAGTTGCTGGCGCATAGCTTTCCGGTCACGCGCGCGCTGCTGGGCGGGCTGGCCGAGCTGACGCTGTCCTCGCCGCGCCTGAACCTGCTGCCGGCCTCCAACCGCATCGCCACCGCGTTCGACCTGGCGCTGCTCGAGCGCCTGGCCGGCACGCGCCACACCGGCGCGCTGGACCTGGACTGCGGCCTGCGCTTCGACCTGGCCGAAGGCGTGGTGCGCATGGTCGACGTGCAGGTCAACCGCCTGAGCATCGACCGCCTGCCGCCCGCGCAGCAGGCGCTGGTGCAGCAATACGCGCCCGGCATCGCCCAGCATCTGCTGCAAAACCTCGTGCTGTACCGCGTGCCCGCCGAGCAGCTGGCGCTGGCGCGCAACCTGGGCTGGACCCACGCCGCGCTGCGCGTGCTGCCCGATGCGCTGCGCATCGAGTTGGGGCCGACGGCGCCGCGCTGACGGGTGCGCCGGAATTTATTAGCCAAATCGGGCTCTGGCCCGCGCGGGACAAGCGCGAGCAGCTATATAAATGATAGTCGAGTGGCGCGCCCTACAACGCAGGCTGCCGCGTGCTGCCTGTCAGGTAGCCCACGGCCGCCCCGAACTTGCCCTTGTAGTTGGCCTTGATCAGCGGGTCCAGCTGGTCCTTGACCACCTTGTGGATGCCGCCCCAGTCGCCGGCGTGCTGGAAGTTGCTCATGATGTAGGTCCAGCCGTTGATCTCGTCCACGGCGTGCAGGCCGGTCGATTCGCCGCCTGCGGGGATGGACATGATGCGTGAGAGCTGCTTGGTGTCCACGTTGTAGGCCCACAGGAAGTTGTTCACGTGCTGGCTGCTGTCCTCGCCAATGAACAGGGTGCGCAGCTTTTCCGAGAACTTGAGGTTGTCGGGATTGGCCATCTTGGCGGGGTTGGCCGTGTTGCCCAGCGCGTCGGCGGCGATGTCCTCGCCGGCCAGCAGGGCCTTGGTGTCGACGGGCATCCAGTCGCTGGCGATGGGGCTGCCCGCGGTGTCCGTCTGGCCGCCGCGCAGGTTCAGCGCCATCACCACGCCGGCCTTCAGCGCCTTGGGGATGGCGATGCCGTTGCCCGGCACGTTGGCGGCGTCGCCCGTGACCATGGACTTTTCGCAGTTCTGCAGCGCCGAATAGGCCACCTTGTCGGCCGCGTTCACGGTCGTGCCCTCCATCTTCGAGAAGCCCATGCTGGCGCCCATGAAGGCGGCGTAGCGGTGGGTTTCAAGGAAGGCGGCGGCCTTTTCCATGCCGGGGTTGATCTTGATCCATTCGGTTTTGCCGTTGGCCACGATCTTGGTGAAGCTGGCGTCGCTGGGGTCGGTCTTGACCACGGTCATGATGTCGGCGGGCTGGAGGGTGCCCGCCAGCTGCTCGATCTCGGCGCTGCTGGCATGGCCCAGCTTGATCCAGCTCAAAGGCGCGGCGCTGCCCGCGGCCGGGTCGATCGAGAAGCCCGTGCCCAGCTTGGCGGCGTACAGAGTGCCCGAGGACAGGTCTTTCTCCTTGTCGGCCACGAAGACGAAGTAGGCGCTGTTGGTGGCGTCGTCACCCATCAGGGCCGTGCGCTGGTCGGGCATGACCTGCACCAGCTCGTGCGAGATGCGGCCCATGCAGAAGTGCTTCTGGATGCTGGCCGTGCCGTCGGGGTTCACCGTCACCTCGGGCATGTGGCCGTAGTGGTAGGCCTTGGCCGTGGTCTCGTTGCCATACAGGTTCTGGCTGAAGGCCTTGAGTTGGGCATTGCTGGCGTTGAAGGCGTCGGGCTCGTACTCTTCGCTCGACAGGTGCGTGCCCCAGGGCGACAGGCTGGCGCCGCAGGTGATCCACAGGCCATGCACCTGGGAGGTGTCCACGTTGTGGTACTTCACCAGGCTCAGCTTGCCGGTGCTCTGGTCCTGGTCCAGCGTCAGCACGGCAATCGGCGAGGGCAGCTTGCCGTACATGTCGGTCTTGCCGTCCTGCGCCCAGGTGGTGTATTCGAACTGCACCACGGCGAACACCGGCTTGCCCTTGACGCCGTCGACCTGGGCATTGGGCACCGTCAGCAGCGAGGTGCCGTCGGGCGCGTCGGAGAAGAAGTGGCGCTCGGCCCCGGCCACGCTGGTGTCCATGATGGGCTGGTTGTGGATGTCGTAATAGCCGCCGGCCAGCAGCTGGCCGCCCTGGCCGTCGGCGACCCTGTCGCCGGTGATGAAGAAGGGCTGGTAGGCCAGCGTGTAGGTCTGGGCCGAGCCGTCCGCATACGTGACCTCGAGCGCCGAGCCCACCGTGGTGGTGGCCATGGCCGCCGCATTGGCCAGCGTGGGCGCGGCCATCGACGTGAAGCGGGCCGACTTGAACGCCGGCGGCGCGGACGGCGCCAGGGGCGTGTCGTCGCCGCCGCAGGCGGACAGCAGGCCGGCGGCCGACACGCCGGCGCCCAGCGGCAGCAGCGGCAGGCCGGCGAACATCTTCAAGGTCTTGCGGCGATTGGGGGTGAAGGTGTGGTGCATGGGTTTCTCAAGCGTTGAATGAAGCCGCGGCCCGCCTGCGCGAGGCGTGACGACGCGGATCGGTGCAAGGCGGCAGGGGCCGCCCGGTCGCGTGAGAAATGCTAGAAAGCCGCCGTGACAAGGGTGTGACGGCTGGGTGACGGGGGTGTGACGGGGCGGGGGACCGTGTCGATCGCTCAACGGCCGTTGGTGACACCGAATGCTGCTGAATTTATAGCTGCTTGCGCTTGATGCACGCCGGCCGCGATCCGATTTGGCTTGAAATTTCGTAGGCTGGGTCGGCGCAGCGTAACCCAGCGAGGAAAGGATTGTTCACCCGAACCCTTGCGTTCGTGGCGTGTCCAGTCGAGCGAAGGGTTGGGTCAGTCGTCATTCCGCTGCACGCGATGGAGCCAGTATTCTGGAAGCTGATGGTCGCCGGCTACCGCATGAATCAGAATGCCGAATTCAGTCTCTGTGTAGACGAGTTTGAAGGGAAAGTCGGCGACGAGGCGGCGCCGGGTGCCCGCTGGGCCTGCCTTGCCGTGAAGCGGAAACGCGGCTGCGAGTTGCGCGGCTTGCTCGATCTCGGCGCGAAAGCGCGCACCAAGCCCATGGCGAAGCGTTTCGTAGTAGGCCGTCTATGCCAGGAACTCCGCACGAGCCTCCCGAGTGAAGCGGGCCCGCTTCACGGCGCTATGTGGCGCGCCTCGGCAAAGACGTCTGCGGCGTCGAAGGTCTCAACCTCGCCTCGTTCGTACGCGGCAACGCGACGTTCGATTTCCTTGGCCCAAGCGGCCTCGACCTCGGCGATGGGCGACTCGTGCAAGGTTTCCAGCAGCAGGTCCACGAGGCGCGAGCGCTCTTCAACCGGCAGGCGGCGGGCTTGACCAGCGAGTTCGGCAACGAGATCTGGCATGAGGACTCTCCCAACGGCTTGCCCATGATACGCGCCCGTGCCAGAGGGGGCGTCGGGGCCGTTCCTTTCGCCCTTCGAATGGCGCGGGCCACACGCGAGGGGAAAATTTTCATCTGACCCCATTTCCCTGTCGCCAGCGTCATCGCGAGGAGCGAAGCGACGTGTCGATCCAGTGGCGGCGCTGCGTGGGGTCACGCCGCGCTGGATTGCTTCGCGTCGCTCGCAATGACAAGCCATGTCGCCAACGTCATCGCGGGAAATGTTCATCTGGCCCCATCTCCCCAAGCGACCTTGTGATCGTCCGGGATGCGACAACTAGGCGACTGAAGACGGGGCCGCCGATGTCGTGCAAGGCGACAGCCACAGTCCGCTGCTCCTTCAATCATTGGGCACCTTCAAGCCCCGCTGCACCGCCGGTCGCGCGACAAAGGCGTCCAGCACGCGCCGCACTTCGGCAAAGCGCTCGAAGCCGACCAGCTCGCCCGCCTCGTACCAGCCGACCAGGTTGCGCACCCACGGAAAGATGGCGATGTCGGCAATGCTGTAGTCCTCGCCCAGCATCCAGGCGCGGCCCTTCAGGTGGCCGTCCAGCACCTGCAGCAGGCGCACGCTTTCGTCCACATAGCGGCGCAGCGGGCGCTTGTCTTCATAGTCCTTGCCGGCGTATTTGTGAAAGAAGCCGACCTGGCCGAACATGGGGCCGATGCCGCCCATCTGCCACATCAGCCACTGCAGCGCGTGGTAGCGCGCGGCCGGGTCCTTGGGCAGCAGCTGGCCGGTCTTGTCGGCCAGGTAGATCAGGATGGCGCCCGACTCGAACAGCGCCAGCGGCTGGCCGCCGGGGCCGTTGGGGTCCAGGATGGCCGGGATCTTGTTGTTGGGGTTGAGCGATAAAAACTCGGGCGACAGCTGGTCCTGCGTGTCGAAGGCGACGCGGTGCGCCTCGTAAGGCAGGCCGGTTTCCTCCAGCGCGATGGAGGCCTTGACGCCGTTGGGCGTGGTCAGCGAATACAGCTGCAGGCGATCGGGGTGGCGCGCGGGCCATTTGCGGGTGATGGGGAAGGTGTCGAGGGTGGAGGTCATCGCGCCAATATAGCCGGCGCGCGCAGCGCCGGCGCGGCGCGGTATCGTCACGCCCTCAACGGGAGATTTGATCCATGTCCACCCCCACCCTTGCCGCGCTGGTGTACGCCATTCGCTGGGAAGCCCAGGACGTCGTCAGCGTCGAGTTGCGGCCGGCGACAGCCGAGGTGCCGTTTCCGCCCTTCGAGGCCGGCGCGCACATCAACCTGCACCTGCCCAACGGGCTGTCGCGCAGCTATTCGCTGTGCAATTCGGACGCCGAGCGCGGGCGCTACGTGGTGGGCGTGGCGCGCGACCGCAAGACCCGCGGCGGCTCGCTGTACGTGCACGAGCAGCTGCGCGTGGGCTCGGTGCTGCCGATCGACCCGCCGCGCAACCACTTCAGGCTGGATGCCGACGCGCCGCGCAGCGTGCTGGTGGCGGGCGGCATCGGCGTCACGCCGCTGTTTTGCATGCTGCAGCATCTGGCGGCGCAGGGGCGCGCGACGGATTTCATCTATTGCGCGCGCAGCCGCCGCGACGCCGCCTTTGTCGACGCCATCGAGGCGCTGGCGCGCGAGCACGGGGTGGCGCTGACCCTGCACTTCGACAGCGAGCACGGCGGCCCGCCCGACCTGGCGCGGCTGCTGGCCGGCAAGGGTGCCGACAGCCACTTCTACTGCTGCGGGCCCACGCCCATGATCAGCGCCTTCGAGCAGGCCTGCGAGCGGCTGGGCTACGCCAACACCCACATCGAGCGCTTTACCGCCGCGCCGCCGCCCGCCGCGGACCTGGGCGGCGGCTTCGAGGTGGTGTGCGCCAAGAGCGGCAAGACGGTGGCCGTGCCCGAGGACCAGTCGATCCTGGACGCACTGATCGACGCCGGCCTGAGCCCCGACTACAGCTGCACCGAGGGCGTGTGCGGTACCTGCGAGACGGCCGTCATCGAATGCGACGGCGAGCTGGAGCACAAGGACAGCGTGCTGACCAAGGGAGAACGCCAGGCCGGCAAGACCATGATGATCTGCGTCTCGCGCTGCAAGGGCACGCGCCTGGTGCTGGACATCTGAACTTCACCCGCACACGGGGGCACATTGGCGTAGAGTTGATGCACCCCCCAGAGCGCCGGAGATTGCCGCCATGAACGCCCCCCACGCCCCCGAACTCGCCGCCGTCATGGACGCCGCGACCGCGCAGCGCCAGATCAATGCCCAGTGGGACGGCGACATCGTGCGCCAGCTGACCGACTACATCGCCATCCCGGCCAAGTCGCTGGCGTTCGACCCGGCCTGGGCGCAGCACGGCTTCATCGACACCGTGGTGCGCAACGCCGCCGCCTGGGTCGAGGCGCAGAAGGTGCCCGGCCTGACGCTGGAAGTGATCCGCCTCGCCGGGCGCACGCCGGTGATCTTTTTCGAGATCGCGGGCACCAAGGCCGGCAGCACCCAGACCGCCCTGATGTACGGCCACCTGGACAAGCAGCCCGAGTTCAACGGCTGGCGCGCCGACCTGGGCCCGTGGACGCCCAAGCTGGAAGACGGCAAGCTCTACGGCCGTGGCGGCGCCGACGACGGCTACGCGGTGTACGCCGCCATTGCCGCCGTGCAGGCGCTGAAAAGCCAAAAGCTGCCGCACCCGCGCATCGTCGGCCTGATCGAGACCAGTGAAGAAAGCGGCTCGCCCGATCTGCTGCCCTACATCGACGCCCTGCGCCCGCGCCTGGGTGACGTGGGCCTGGTCGTCTGCCTGGACTCGGGCGCCGGCAACTACGACCAGCTGTGGCTGACCACCAGCCTGCGCGGCATGGCGGCCGGCACGCTCAAGGTCGAGGTGCTGACCGAGGGCGTGCACTCGGGCGATGCCTCGGGCCTGGTGCCCAGCAGCTTCCGCATCCTGCGCCAGGTGCTCGACCGGCTGGAGGACTCGGCCACCGGCCGCCTGCTGCCCGCCAGCTTTCACTGCCAGGTGCCGGCCGAGCGCATCGCGCAGGCGCAGGCCACGGCGCAGATCCTGGGCGACGATTTGTTCAAGCGCTTTCCGTGGGTGCACTACGACTGCGGCGGCAAGGACCAGTCCGTGCTGCCCATGAGCAGCGACCCGGTCGACGCCCTGCTGGCGCGCACCTGGCTGCCCACGCTCAGCGTCACCGGGGTGGAAGGCCTGCCCGCGCTGCAGGACGCCGGCAACGTGCTGCGCCCCTACACGGCCTTCAAGCTCAGCCTGCGTCTGCCGCCGCTGGTCGACGCCGCGGCCGCGGTGCAAGAGCTCAAGCAACTGCTGGAAGACAACGCGCCCTATCAAGCCAAGGTCACTTTCGACAGCCAGGGCGGCGCCACCGGCTGGAACGCGCCCGACACCGCGCCCTGGTTCGCGCAGGCGCTGGACGCCGCCTCGCTGGCGCACTTCGGCGCGCCCTGCGGCTACATCGGCCAGGGCGGCACCATCCCGCTGATGAGCCAGCTGAGCGAAGGCTTTCCCACCTCGCAGATGATGGTCTGCGGCGTGCTGGGCCCCAAGAGCAATGCCCACGGCCCCAACGAGTTCTTGCACCTGCCCTACGCCAAGCGCCTGACGGCGGCGGTGGCCGAGGTGATTGCGCGCATGCCCTGATTTTTAAGTCGAATCGGGCTCTGGCCAGCGTGCAGCAAGCGCCGGCAGCTATCGAATCAGGATTATTGTGACCTACAGCCAGCGCCGCACCCGCGCCGCGTAGCGCTTGAACTCGGCGCCGAAGCGCGCGCGCAGCACGCGCTCCTCGCCCCTGATCTGCAGCCCCGTCAGCAGCGCCATCGACAGCGGCAGCCCCAGCCACGCGGCGGCATTGCCCAGCCACACGGCCCAGCCGGCGAGCACCACCAGCATGCCCAGGTACATGGGGTTGCGCGTGACGCGGTAGACCCCGCCCGTCACCAGCGCCCGGGCGCGCTCGGGCGCCATCGGGTTGACGGTGGTGCGCGCGCGCCGAAACGCCGCCACCCCCGCCAGCCCCAGCGCACCGCCCACGGCGGCCAGGGCCAGCGCCGCGACCGTGACGGCGGTCGAAGCACCGATCGGGCGGCCCATGGGCCACAGCTGCGCGCCGGGCAGCGCGCCCGCCAGCCACCACATCAGCGCCGCGCAGGCGGCATCGATGACGGGCGGCGGCACCCGGCCTTCGTACCAGCGCCGCAGCGGCAGCGGCTCAGCCATGCGCCACCGGCGGCGTGGCGCGCTGGCGCAGCGCCAGCCAGGCCAGCGCCGCCGCCATCAGCGCCAGCGGCACCAGCGAGCCGTAGTTCAGCAGGGCCCAGCCCTGCGTGGTCACCAGCGCGCCCGAGGCGAAGGAGGTGACCGACATGGTGGCGAACACGCAGAAGTTGATGGCGGCCTGCGCGCGATCCTTTTCTTCTGGCCGATAGGCGGTCAGCGCCAGCGTGGTGGCGCCGGTGAACAGAAAGTTCCAGCCCACGCCCAGCAGCAGCAGCGCGCTCACGAAGTGCATCAGCTCCACGCCCGACAGCGCGATGGCCACGCACACCCCATTCAGCACCACGCCCACGCCCATGATGGGCAGCGCGCCGAAGCGCTTGATGAGGTGCCCGGTGACGAAGCCCGGCGCGTACATGCCGATCACGTGCCACTCCAGCACCAGCGCGGTGGCGCTGAACTCGAAGCCGCACACCTGCATGGCCAGCGGCGTGGCGGCCATCAGCAGGTTCATCACGCCATAGCCCAGCGCCGCGCCCAGCGTGGCGACGATGAAGATCGGCTGGCGCATGATCTGCCCCAGCGGCCGCCCCTGCGGCGCGTGCGCGGCTTGCGCGTGCACCGGCGGAAACTCGATCAGCGCCATCACCCCCATGGCCAGCAGCGCCACCACCGCCAGCGCCAGGTAGGCGCCGACGAAGGGCGTGGGCAGCAGCGTGCGCGTCCACGACGCCAGGTTGGGCCCGATGATGCCGCCCAGCAGCCCGCCGGCCAGCACCAGCGACACCGCCTTTTCGCGCCACGCGGGCGCGGTCAGCTCGGCGGCGGCAAAGCGGTACAGCTGGCCGTTGGCGTTGTAGTAGCCGGCGATCACCGTCGCCGTCAGCAGCAGCCAGAAGTGCTGGTGCGCCGCCGCGTACGCCGCCAGCAGCGCCGAACCCAGGGCCACCAACAGCCCGATCTGGAACGAGCCGCGGCGCCCGAAGCGCGTCTGGCTGCGCGCCACCAGCGGCGCCGCCAGCGCACCGCCCACCACGTAGCCCATCACCGGCAAGGTCGCCATCCAGGCGTGCGGCGCCAGCTGCAGGCCCACCAGGCCGTTGATGGCGATGAAGGTGACGTTGTTGATCAGGAACAGGCCCTGGACCAGGGTCAGCAGCAGCAGTTTGCGGTTCATGGGGTGACGATGTTCAGGGCAGGGTCAGCAGGCTGAGTGCCGCCAGCGGCGCGGTCTCGGCGCGCAGCACGCGCGGGCCCAGGCTGCGCGCAGCATAGCCGGCGGCGCGCGCGGCCGCTTCCTCGTCGGCGGCCAGCCCGCCTTCGGGGCCGGACAGCAGGGTGACGGGCGCGCCCGCCTCCAGCGCCGCCGCGCTGGCGCGCAGGCCGGGCGCGGCGCCGTCCAGCGACAGTAGCCAGCGCGCACCGTCCGCGGCTTGTTGCAGATACTCTTGAAGTGATAGCTGCCCGCGCACGTCCAGCAAGCGATTGCGGCCACTTTGCTCGCAAGCGGCGATGGCCACGGCCTGCCAGTGGGCGCGCTTCTTGGCGGCGCGCTCGCCGGCCAGGCGCAGGCTGCTGCGCGCCGTCAAGACCGGCGTCAGGCTGGCGGCGCCCAGCTCGGTGGCCTTTTCCACCAGCCAGTCCATGCGCTCGGCGGCCATCAGGCCCACGGCCAGGTGCACGGCGCGCGCGGCCTCGCGCTCGATGGGCTGGTGCGCGGCGATGTCCACTTCCACGTCGGCGCGGCCCATGCGCGCGACGGTGGCGGCCCATTCGCCGCCAGCGCCGTCGAACAGCGTGACGGCCTGACCCGGCTGCAGGCGCAGCACCTGCACGTGGCGCGCCGCGCCCGGCGGCAGGGCAAGGCGGGCGCCGGCGGCCAGCGCCAGCGGGACGTGAAAGCGGGGCATTGGCGGTGCGCGGTGAAAGCCTGCAATGGTACGCTGCGCCCACCATGCTGGACCCCGTCGCCGTCACCGCCTTGACACCGCCGCTGGCCTGCCCTTCGTGCCGCGCGCCCATGAGCGCACGCGCCGTGGCCGGGCACAACGGCGCGCGCATCGCGCTCGATTTGTGCCACGCCTGCCGCGGCCTGTGGTTCGACGAGGGCGAGAGCCTGCGCCTGGCGCCCGATGGCATCGTCGACTTGTTCGGCGAGCTGAACGCGCACAAGGACGACGCGCAGACCCCGCTGGGGCACGACTTGGCCTGCCCGCGCTGCCGGCGCACGCTGGCCGAGGGCGTGGACCTGGTGCGCACCGGCCGCTACTTCACCTACCGCTGCCCGCAGCGCCACGGGCGCTTTGCCACCTTTGCCGCCTTCATGGTCGAAAAGGGCTTCGTGCGCCAGCTCACCGCGCCCGAGATCGCCGACCTGGCCGAGCGCGTGCGCATCATCCACTGCGGCAGCTGCGGTGCGCCGATCGACCTGCGCCAGCACGACGCCTGCCCGTATTGCCATTCGGCGCTGTCGCTGCTCGACCCCAAGGCCGTGCAGCAGGCGCTGGCCGACTACCAGGCGCGGGCCCAGCGCGCCGCCGCCGGCCCGCGCGCGCCCGATTTGGCCGACGCGCTGATCCGCCTGGAGCAGGACCGCGAGCGCGTCAAGCGCGAGGAGCAAAAGGAGCGCTGGCAGGGCACCGCCCGCGCCGACGACCTGTGGGCCGTCGGCCTGAGCGAGGTCTGGGGCTGGCTCAGCGCGCGCGTCAAGTCATGATTTGATAGCTGCTCGCGCTGGGTGGGTGCGGGCTGCGGGCTGGTTTGGCTTGAATTTTGGCGCCTCACTCCGGTGCGTGCACCGGCAGCACGGCATCGATGCCGGCGGTGATGAAGTCGATCAGCAGCGGCGCGGCGGCCGCGCATCACCGCGCCCAGCCGTGCAAACCCCGAGCGAAATCCGGCCGTCGAGGGCTGCGGCGCGTGCCCGGCGGGTCAATAATTCCGGCATGACCCAGCCCACCCCAGCCACCCCCGCGGGCCTTGCGCCCAACGTTCCCCAGATCCGCCTGTACCAGGACTGGCTGCGCCGCGAGCGCGGCCTGACGTTTGCCACGTATCGCGATCTGTGGACTTGGTCCACCACCGAGCTGGACGCGTTCTGGCAAAGCATCTGGGACTACTTCGAGCTGCGCTCGCCCACGCCGCACACGGCGGTGCTGGGCAAGAACGTGATGCCCGGCGCCGAGTGGTTCCCGGGTGCGCAGGCCAACTACGCGCACCAGGTGTTTCGCCACGTCGACGCGGCGCATGCCGCCGGCGTGCCGGCCATCGTCAGCGACGACGAGAAGGGCCAGGCGCGCGAGCTGAGCTGGCCCGAGCTGCGACGCCAGGTCGCCTCGCTGGCGCTGCACCTGCAGGCGCAGGGCGTGCGCCCGGGCGACCGCGTGGCGGCCTACCTGCCCAACGTGCCCGAGACCATCGTCGCCTTTCTCGCCGTCGTCAGCATCGGCGCCGTGTGGAGCGTGTGCGCGCCCGACATGGGCACCAACGCGGTGCTGGATCGCTTCAGCCAGATCGAGCCCGCGGTGCTGATCGCCGCCGACGGCGTCAGCTGGGCCGGGCGCGACATCGACCGCAGCGCGGTGCTGCAAGAGCTGCGCGCCAAGCTGCCCAGCGTGCGGCACCTGGTGGTGCTGCATCACCCAGCTGCTTCTGAATCGATAGCTGACAGTGCAGACTGGACGCAGGCCATCGCCCGAAACGATCGGGAAACCGCGACCTTCGAGCCGCTGTGGCTGCCGTTCGAGCATCCGCTGTGGATCGTCTACTCCAGCGGCACCACCGGCCTGCCCAAGCCCATCGTGCATTCGCACGGCGGCATCGTGCTGGTGTCCACGGCCAGTGCGCTGCACATGGACGTGGGCTGCAGCTATCGCCCCAACAACTTCGGCGAGCGCTTTCACTGGTACAGCTCCACCGGCTGGATCATGTGGAACTCGCAGACTTCGGGGCTGCTGTCGGGCACCACCTGCGTGCTCTTCAACGGCAGCCCGGGCGGGCCGCGCGACGCCCCCGACTGGACCACGCTGTGGCGCTTTGCCGCGCGCCACGGCGTCACCTACCTGGGCTCGGGCGCGGCGTTTTACGCCGGCTGCGCCAAGGCCGGCGTGGACATGGCGCAATGCGGCGACCTGTCGCGCATCCGCGCCCTGGGCACCACCGGCTCGCCGCTGTCGCCCGAGGTGCAGCAGTGGGGCACCGAGCAGTTCCGTCGCATCGCCAAGACGCCGGCCCAGCAGGACATCTGGTGGATGAACATTTCCGGCGGCACCGACTTCGCCGGCGGCTTCATCGGCGGCACGCCCGAGCTGCCGCAGCAGCCCGGCGTCATGCAATGCCGCATGCTGGGCGCCGCGGTGGAAGCCTGGAACGAGGCCGGCGCGCCGGTGCTGGGCCAGGTCGGCGAGCTGGTCTGCGCCCAGCCCATCCCGTCCATGCCGCTGTACTTCTGGAACGACCCCGGCAACGCCCGCTACCTGGCCAGCTACTTCGAGATGTACCCGCGCGGCCACGGCCGCAAGCCCGGCGGCGGCGACCTCGGCGCCGACGCCGGCAGCGTGTGGCGCCATGGCGACTGGCTGCGCGTGGGCGACGAAAACGGGCAGGGCGAATGGTGCGTCATCTACGGGCGCTCGGACGCCACCATCAACCGCCAGGGCCTGCGCATGGGCACCAGCGAGATCTACAGCGCCGTCGAGGCGCTGCCCGAGGTGCTCGACTCGATGGTGGTCGACCTGGAATACCTGGGCCGCGAGAGCTACATGCCGCTGTTTGTCGTGCTGCGCCCCGGCGTGGCGCTGGACGACGGCCTGAAGAAGCGCATCAACGACGCCATCCGCCAGGCGCTGAGCCCGCGCTTCATGCCCAACGCCATCTTCCAGGTGCCCGAGATTCCGCGCACCCTGTCGGGCAAGAAGCAGGAGCTGCCGATCAAGAAGCTGCTGCTGGGCCAGCCGATCGACAAGGTGGTCAACCGCGAGGCCATGGCCAATCCCGGCTCGCTGGCCTGGTACGTCGACTTCGCCCAGCAGCGGCAGGACGGCCGGGTGGCCTGAACCAGCGGCCCCGGGCCCGCTGGTTCGCCGGGCGACGGCGGGACGTTTGCCCCGCAGCCGAGGGGTCGGGCCAGCCCGCGCCGGCGCGCTGTGGCATAATTCGCCCTTCGCTCTTTCGACCACTGTCGCAGGGCGGCACAAGAGGTTCAATGACCTTCAGGTTTGACAGGTCTTTGAGAATCGAGTGATAATTCAAGGCTTCGCTGATCGCAGCGAGGATGACGCAAGACGGGTAGTTTTGCGTGTTGGATCATTAACAAGATACAGCCGATAAGCGTGGGCGTTTGGTGGCGAATTGCCAAGTTCTTTCAGGACTAAAACAAACGCTCATGAAGATAGAAGTGAAGTTCACTTCAATTCCGTTTAAGTGAGTGACTCGAGAGAGTATAAATTTCAAGATCGAACTGTAGAGTTTGATCCTGGCTCAGATTGAACGCTGGCGGAATGCTTTACACATGCAAGTCGAGCGGCAGCGCGGGGCAACCTGGCGGCGAGCGGCGAACGGGTGAGTAACACATCGGAACGTGCCCAGACGTGGGGGATAGCCCGGCGAAAGCCGGATTAATACCGCATGTGATCTGAGGATGAAAGTGGGGGACCGCAAGGCCTCACGCGTTTGGAGCGGCCGATGGCAGATTAGGTAGTTGGTGGGGTAAAGGCTTACCAAGCCTGCGATCTGTAGCTGGTCTGAGAGGATGATCAGCCACACTGGGACTGAGACACGGCCCAGACTCCTACGGGAGGCAGCAGTGGGGA
>OFTX01000207.1_pt1 | contig 36620 bp, 31 predicted proteins | sample 1775051 | NCBI WGS metagenome assembly OFTX01 (sample SAMN08195772, study PRJEB24354) | sludge metagenome | isolation source: sludge from phenol fed wastewater aerobic bioreactor A | place: India: Nagpur | collected 2016-09-15 | reverse complement strand
ATCAACTCCCGCAATACGGCTCGGGCCATGAACAGCGGGTAGCGGTTTTCATCTATGTAATCGTCCGGGATGCGACACCTAGCTGGCTCCTGACAGCCAAGCCAAGCTAAGAAGCTACATCTTGGATGCTCGCAAACCGTTGTCACTATTGACCTTCTGATTTTTTGCCGCAAGCAGAAAAGACTTGACAAAGCAGATTTTAAGTCCGCTGTGTCTACCGATTTCACCACCGGGGCCAAAGCGCATTGTCGCAGGCTAAGGCCTCATGCGCCGCTGCGCGCCTCCGCGACCATCGGTCGGGCCAGGCGTGGTGGGAAACGGGGCGTGTTGGAGGCGCGATCCGGAGTCGAACCGGACTGGACGGATTTGCAATCCGTTGCATAACCGCTTTGCTATCGCGCCCTCTTCAACCAGCTGAAAAAAAAGGAAGCGGACGCTTCCTTTTTCTTGCGCGTGACCGGCTTGGTGGACCGGACACTGGATGATTGGAGCGGGAAACGAGGCTCGAACTCGCGACCTCAACCTTGGCAAGGTTGCGCTCTACCAACTGAGCTATTCCCGCGTTGCAAGCCTTGCATTGTAGCCTGAAAAACGACCGCCTTTGGCCGGCACGCCAAAATTTTTAAAGAGATCTTCAGCATCGCTTCAACAGCCCAAGGCGCCATGCGGCAACCGAACCACATGGCGCAAAAGAGCCGAATGGCCGCGGAGCAGGCCACGCCAGCGATCGCCGTGGCCGGGGTCTCCCCGGTCACCGGCGATGCCCCTCGGGGGGAGGCGAAACATCGCGCAGCGAGTGGAGCAACGGGGGGCCGATTCAATGCTTGATGGCGCTGCCCCGGCCGGTCTTGCGCTTGGCCGCCGGCGCGGCCGCGGCGACCACCACGGCGGCCGGCGCCGCGCCGGTTTCGTCATCGGCCAAGGGCATGGGCTGGCGCTCCAGCGCGATTTCGAGCACCTTGTCGATCCAGCGCACCGGCGTGATGGTCAGATGCTCCTTCACGTTGGCCGGGATCTCCTGCAGATCCTTGACATTCTCCTCGGGGATCAGCACCGTCTTGATGCCGCCGCGCAAGGCGGCCAGCAGCTTTTCCTTCAGGCCGCCGATGGCGGTGATCTCGCCGCGCAGCGTGATCTCGCCGGTCATCGCCACGTCGGCGCGCACCGGGATGCCCGTCAGGGCCGACACCATGGCCGTGGTCATGGCCGCGCCGGCGCTGGGGCCGTCCTTGGGCGTGGCGCCATCGGGCACGTGGATGTGGATGTCGCGCTTTTCGAACTGTTCGTCCTTGATGCCCAGCGCGCGCGCGCGGGCACGCACCACGGTGCGCGCGGCGTCCACCGATTCCTTCATCACCTCGCCCAGCTGGCCGGTGCGCTGGATGGCGCCCTTGCCAGGCATGGTGGCCGCCTCGATGGTGAGCAGATCGCCGCCCACCTCGGTCCAGGCCAGGCCGACCACCTGGCCGACCTGGTTCTTGTGCTCGGCGCGGCCGAAGCTGTACTTGCGCACGCCCAGAAAGTCGTTCAGGTTGTCGGCGGTGACGGCCACGCGCGGCTTCATCTGGCCCAGCTGCAGCGCCTTGACCACCTTGCGGCAAATCTTGGACAGCTCGCGCTCGAGCGAGCGCACGCCGGCCTCGCGCGTGTAGTAGCGCACGATGTCGCGCACCGCGTCTTCGCCGACCTCGAGCTCGCTCTCCTTCACGCCATTGTTCTTGAGCTGCTTGGGCAGCAGGTACTTGATGGCGATGTTGACCTTCTCGTCCTCGGTGTAGCCGGCCAGGCGGATCACCTCCATGCGGTCGAGCAGCGCCGGCGGGATGTTCATCGAGTTGCTGGTGGCCACGAACATCACGTCCGACAGATCGAAATCGACCTCGACATAGTGGTCGCTGAAGGTGTGGTTCTGCTCCGGGTCCAGCACCTCCAGCAGCGCGCTGGAGGGGTCGCCGCGAAAGTCCATGCCCAGCTTGTCGATCTCGTCGAGCAGGAACAGCGGGTTGCGCGTGCCGACCTTGGCCAGGCTTTGCAGCACCTTGCCCGGCATGGCGCCGATGTAGGTGCGGCGGTGGCCGCGGATCTCGGCCTCGTCGCGCATGCCGCCCAGCGCCATGCGCACGTACTTGCGGCCCGTGGCCTTTGCCACCGACTGGCCGAGCGAGGTCTTGCCCACGCCGGGCGGCCCCACCAGGCACAGGATGGGCGCCTTGACCTTGTCCACGCGCCGCTGCACCGCCAGGTATTCGAGGATGCGGTCCTTGACCTTCTCCAGGCCGTAGTGGTCTTCGTTGAGCACCTGCTCGGCGTAGGCCAGGTCGTGCTTGATCTTGGTCTTTTTGGCCCAGGGCAGGCCCACCAGCACGTCGATGTAGTTGCGCACCACGGTGGCCTCGGCCGACATGGGCGACATCAGCTTGAGTTTTTTCAGCTCGGCATCGGCCTTCTTGCGCGCGTCCTTGGACATGCGCGCGGCCTTGATCTTCTTCTCGATCTCGTCGATGTCGGCGCCCTCCTCGCCCTCGCCCAGCTCCTTCTGGATCGCCTTGACCTGCTCGTTGAGGTAGAAGTCGCGCTGGTTCTTCTCCATCTGGCGCTTGACGCGGCCGCGGATCTTCTTGTCGACGTTGAGGATGCCGACCTCGCGCTCGAGCTGCTCGAACAGGCTTTCGAGCCGCGCCTTGACGCTGGCCAGGTCGAGCACGCCCTGCTTGCTCTCCAGCTTGAGCGGCAGGTGCGCGGCAATGGTGTCGGCCAGGCGGCCGGCCTCGTCGATGCTGGCGATGGAAGTGAGGATCTCGGGCGGGATCTTCTTGTTGAGCTTGACGTACTGGTCGAACTGCTGCATCACCGCGCGGCGCAGCGCCTCGACCTCGGCGTTATCCAGGTCGGCGTCGTCGGCCACCAGCGGGGTGACGGTGGCGACGAAGTGGGTCTCGCCCTCCTCGATGTGCGTCACCGTGGCGCGCTGCTGGCCCTCGACCAGCACCTTCACCGTACCGTCGGGCAGCTTGAGCATCTGCAGGATGGTGGACACGCAGCCGACCTCGAACATGTCGGTGACAGCCGGCTCGTCCTTGGCCGCCGCACGCTGGGCCACCAGCATGATGCGGCGGTCGGCGGCCATGGCCGATTCGAGCGCCTTGATGCTCTTGGGCCGCCCGACAAACAGCGGGATGACCATGTGCGGAAACACCACCACGTCGCGCAGTGGCAGCAGGGGCAGATCGACCGGCGTGGCGGGCAGGGGCGTGGTTCCGGGCATGACAAGTCCTTGTGCGTGATCGGGCCTGAGGTGGCGGCGCAGACCCTGATTTTCAACCCGGCGCGGCGCCGGGCCCGTCCAGCCGGCCGGCCCCATGCGGGAACCGGTTCGCAGCCGAGCGATTGACTACAAAATGTATAGCTGCTTGCGCTTGATGCACGCGGGCTACAGGCCGATTTGGCTTGGAATCAAGCCTTCTTGGCCGCCTCGCGGTACACCAGCAGCGGCGCCTGGGCCTCGTCGATGGTGCTGTCGTCCACCACCACCTTGGCCACGTTGGCGGTGTGCGGCAGCTCGTACATGGTGTCGATCAGCGCGCCTTCCAGGATCGAGCGCAGGCCGCGCGCGCCGGTCTTGCGCGCCAGTGCCTTGCGCGCGATGGCCTTGAGCGCGCTGGGGCGAATCTCCAGCTCGACGCCCTCCATCTGCAGCAGGCGCGAGAACTGCTTGACCAGCGCGTTCTTGGGCTCGGTCAGGATTTGCACCAGCGCGTCCTCGGTCAGCTCGGCCAGGGTGGCGACCACCGGCATGCGGCCGATCAGCTCGGGGATCAGGCCGTACTTGATCAGGTCCTCGGGCTCGACGTCCTCGAAGGCCTCGCTGATCGAGCGCTGCTGCTTGCTGCGCACGGTGGCGCCAAAGCCGATGCCGCTGGCCTCGGTGCGCGCCTCGATGACCTTCTCGAGGCCCGCGAAGGCGCCGCCGCAGATGAACAGGATGTTGGTGGTGTCGATCTGCAGGAAGTCCTGGTTGGGGTGCTTGCGCCCGCCCTGCGGCGGCACGCTGGCCATGGTGCCCTCGATCAGCTTGAGCAGCGCCTGCTGCACGCCCTCGCCCGACACGTCGCGCGTGATGCTGGGGTTGTCGGCCTTGCGGCTGATCTTGTCGATCTCGTCGATGTAGACGATGCCGCGCTGCGCGCGCTCGACGTCGTACTCGCAGCTTTGCAGCAGCTTGCTGATGATGTTCTCGACGTCCTCGCCGACGTAGCCGGCCTCGGTCAGCGTGGTGGCGTCGGCCATGACGAAGGGCACGTCGAGCTGGCGCGCCAGCGTCTGCGCCAGCAGCGTCTTGCCGCTGCCGGTGGGGCCGATCAGCAGGATGTTGCTCTTGCTGAGCTCGACGTCGCCGCCCTTGTGGTCGTTCTTGTGCTTGAGGCGCTTGTAGTGGTTGTACACCGCCACCGCCAGCGTGCGCTTGGCCTTCTCCTGGCCGATGACGTAGTTGTCGAGGTTGCCCTTGATGTCGGAAGGCGTGGGCAGGTCGCTCTTGGGCCGGCCCTCGGCCGCGCCCTCGGGCACCTCCTCGCGGATGATGTCGTTGCACAGGTCGATGCATTCATCGCAGATGAACACCGACGGTCCGGCGATCAGCTTCTTGACCTCGTGCTGGCTCTTGCCGCAGAAGGAGCAGTAAAGCGTTTTCTCGCTGGAAGAGCCTTTTTTCTCGGCCATTGACACAAACTCAGTGGATGGATCGGACCATGATAGCGAAATCTCGCCGCGGCGCCCCCGTCAGGGGCGCTGGGCCAGCACCTGGTCGATGATGCCGTAGTCCTTGCTCTCGTCGGCGGTCATGTAGTAGTCGCGCTCGGTGTCCTGCACCACCTTCTCGTAGGGCTGGCCGGTGCGCTCGGCCAGGATGCGGTTCATCTGCTCCTTGGTGCGCAGGATGTCGCGCGCCTGGATCTCGATGTCGGTGGCCTGGCCCTGCGCGCCGCCCAGCACCTGGTGGATCATGATCTTGCTGTTGGGCAGCGAATAGCGCTTGCCCTTGGCGCCGGCGGCCAGCAAAAACGCGCCCATGCTGGCGGCAAAGCCCAGGCACATGGTGGACACGTCGGGCTTGATGAACTGCATGGTGTCATAGATCGACATGCCGGCGGTCACGCTGCCGCCGGGCGAGTTGATGTAGAACGAGATGTCCTTGTCGGGGTTCTCGCTTTCCAGGAACAGCAGCTGCGCCACCACCAGGTTGGCGGTCTGGTCGTTGACCTCGCCCACCAGGAAGATCACGCGCTCCTTGAGCAGGCGCGAATAGATGTCGAACGACCGCTCGCCGCGGCCGGACTGCTCGATCACCATCGGGATCAGCCCGAGGTTTTGGGGGGAGGCAAGTGCGCTCATGAAAGCTCCGTCAGGGGGAATGAAAACCAAATGGGGCCGGAACCGCCGGATTCCAGACCCCATTGTCGCCGCCGGGCCATGCCCAGCAAAACCATGAACCAAATTGCCCTCTGGCGCCCATGCATCAAGCGCCGGCAGCTTCTATTTTGATAGTGATCAGGCCGACTGGCCCATCAGCTCGTCGAAGCCCAGCGCCTTGTCGGTCACCTTGGCCTGGCCCAGCACGTGCTCGGTCACGTTGTTCTCGATCACCATCGCCTCCACGTCGGCCAGGCGGCGGTTGTCGGCGTAGTAGTAACGCACCACCTCGGCGGGCTTCTCGTAGCTGGCGGCCAGCTCCTCGACCTGGGCCTTGACCTGCTCGGGCGTGGCCTGCAGCTTGGCCGTCTTGACCAGCTCGGCCACCACCAGGCCCAGGCGCACGCGGCGCTCGGCCTGCGGGCGGAAGGCGTCCTCGGGGAAGGGAAACTTCTCGATGTCCTTGTCCTTCAGGCCACGCGCCTTCAGGTCGCCCCGGGCGCTTTCGACCATGCGGTCCACCTCGGCCTGCACGCTGGCCTTGGGCACGTCCAACTCGGACTTGGCCAGCAGCGCGTCCATCACGGCCTGCTTGTTGCGCGCGTTCAGGCGGAACTTGATCTCGCGCTCCAGGTTCTTGCGGATGTCGGCGCGCAGGCCCTCGACGGTGCCGCCCTCCACGCCCAGCGACTTGGCCAGCTGCTCGTTCACCTCGGGCAGGTGCGCGGCTTCGATCTTCTTGACGGTGACCATGAAGTCGGCCGTCTTGCCCGCCACGTCCTTGCCATGGTAGTCGGCCGGGAAGGCCAGCGGAAAGGTCTTGCTCTCGCCCACCTTCAGGCCGCGCACGGCGGTCTCGAACTCGGGCAGCATCTGGCCTTCGGCAATGACGAAGGCAAAGTCCTCGGCCTTGCCGCCCTCGAAGGGCTCGCCGTCGATCTTGCCGGCAAAGTCCACCGTCACGCGGTCGCCGTCCTCGGCACCGGCACCCTGGGCGCGCTGGGCAAAGCTGCGGCGCTGCTTGCGCAGGATTTCCAACGTGCGGTCGATCGCCTCGTCCGTCACCTGGGCGCTGGCGCGCTCGATCTCGGCCGTAGTCAGGTCGCCGATCTTCACCTCGGGAAACACCTCGAACACCGCGTCGAAGGTCATCTGCCCCTCGGGCGCGCCGTCCTTCTCGGTGATGGTGGGCTGGCCCGCTACGCGCAACTCGGCCTCGTTGGCGGCGCTGAAAAAGGCCTCGCCCACCTTGTCGTTCATCACCTCGTACTGCACCGAATAGCCGTAGCGCTGCGCCACGACGCTCATCGGCACCTTGCCGGGGCGAAAGCCGTCCATCTTGACGGTGCGGGCCAGCTTGCGCAGACGCGCGTCCACCTCGCCCTGGATGGTGTCCAAGGGCAGGGTGAGCGTCATCTTGCGCTCGAGTTTTTCCAGGGTTTCGACATTCACGGCCATGGGGATCTCTCAGTCAAGTTGGATGGTGGTGCGCGGGGGGGGACTCGAACCCCCACACCCTCGCGGGCGTCAGGACCTAAACCTGGTGCGTCTACCAATTTCGCCACCCGCGCGAACAGGGTTCAAACGAATCGGACGGCCGACGCCTGTCGGCGCCAGCCGCCTCATTGAAATGCGACGAACCGCGTATTTTATCTGCTTGGCGCGCACCGGCCCCGAATCCCGTCGGAGAGGGGCGCGAAGGCGCTCGCGGGCGCCGGCCCACCGTCGGGGCAAAGCCGCGGCTTTTGCCTCGGTGGCACCGAGCTACGGCAAATCGTTATAATGCCGGGTTCTTCGCGGATGCGAGAGGCGTAGCAGCCGATCGGATGCCCGCGAAGCCCACGGGGCCACCGCCACCCCTTTCATGGCGAGGTGAGGTCCGAGCGAGTCGCGCAGCAAACCGCGGCGCCAGCGAGGACCGGATGGACTGGAGAGCATTTCTCATGGCACGCGTGTGCGAAGTCACGGGCAAGAAGCCCATGGTCGGAAACAACGTTTCCCACGCCAACAACAAAACCAAGCGTCGTTTCCTGCCCAACCTGCAGTACCGGCGCTTCTGGGTCGAGAGCGAGAACCGCTGGGTGCGCCTGCGCGTGTCCAGCGCCGCGCTGCGACTGATCGACAAGAATGGCATCGAGTCCGTGCTCGCCGACATGCGCGCACGCGGCCAAGCCTGATTCACTGAAGGAGCACACCATCATGGCCACCAAAGGCGGACGCGAAAAAATCAAGCTGGAATCCACGGCCGGCACCGGTCACTTCTACACCACCAGCAAGAACAAGAAGACGATGCCCGAGAAGATGTCGATCATGAAGTTCGACCCCAAGGCACGCAAGCACGTCGAGTACAAGGAAATCAAGCTGAAGTGAACTTCGGCCCCTGAAGCGACGGAAACCCGCTGCCTGCAGCGGGTTTCTTTTTTCTCACTCACGACCGGGCCTGCGCCCGGATCGATAGAATTTCAGCCTTCACCCGCGGAAGGGTGGCAGAGTGGTCGATTGCACCGGTCTTGAAATCCGGCGACGCGCAAGCGTCCGTGGGTTCGAATCCCACCCCTTCCGCCAGATCAGGCCATCAAGAAAACTCTCGCCATGACACGCGAGAGTCTCCTGGCCTCGACTCAGAATGGCGCCCACGTCGTACTGGAGGAGGCGCGGAACGTCAGCGTGCGTGCATTCGCGCCTGCCTTCACCAACCAAACCGTGCCGCCGTCGGCCACACTGCCACCGGACACCGCAGTGGGTCGGAGATAGCGAGCCTTGGGCAAGCGCCAGACCAGTTCCTTCAGACTGATCGGATGCGAAGCGGTGAACTGCGTCACCCCGTTGGCAAGACTCTGCTCACTCCATTGCACTTCATTGCGCTTGGCCATAAAGTCGGCCAGCCGCGGCATGGTGTACCAGGAGAATTTCGAGGCGCCTTTGCTGCGCACATAGGCCTCCAGGGTCTGGACCACGTCGATCCACTCCGACGCACCCGGGGGATGGGCATAGACCATGCGTGCGGTGTCATGCGTGAGGTCGAAATCAACCAGATCGAGGTACCAGTTGATGACATCCGCCTTCGGCACATTGAAATCCTGGAACTCCTCGAACGTCGCGTACAGTCCCATCGGGGTCACCGGAACCACCCACAGGGTGGGCGTATTCAGGATGCCATCACGGTAGTCACGCGTCACGCCCAGCCCGGTATGACCGCCGAAATACGCCGATACGACACCTTGCTGCGCGAGCCAGTCCATGGCCCAGTGCGGGTTGTTTCCTTCCGGCGCGGAGTAGTCCCGGGTCGGGTGTCCGACGGCGTTGTCGACTGCCTGACGATTGAGTACGAGAAATGGCAGGAAGGTGGCACTGTTGGTTTCATTGGCATTCAAGCCATAGTAGTCATGGTCCCAGCCTCCATGAGAGCCAATCGAGTGCCCCTTCGCATCCATGCGACGGAGAAACGCCTGCATGGTCGGGTTGTTGTTCAAGTCGAAGCCCAGCCCGTCCCCAGGCACCACCGTGTCAGGACCAGCCGTGATGTGAATGCTCATCGGCCCCGCGTTGAAGATGCCGGCAGTTTCCAATTGCAAGGTGGGTTGCTGGGCCTCCATGGAGTCCAAGTGCCAATTGAACATCATGCCGGGAACCCCGTTGGGCATGCTGGACAACTGAGCGCCTCCCAGCAGGTGCTTGACGAAGTACTGAAGGAACCCATGCATGGGCAAGGCGTCCGTGCGACCCTTGAGATAGGTCAGCGGGAGGTTGACGAACAGCACGCGGCCGGCACCATAGGACTTCACCCCGGCCACCAGGCCGAACTGCGGCGACGTCGCCAGAACGGTTCCGGCGTACGAACCTTCGGTGACGTAGCTCGGATAAATCAGAAATCCCAAGGCGTAACCGTGGTAGGCCTGCAGGACGTCGGGGCCATTGTCACCGAGCCCAGTTCGAACGACTGCACCGCCATCAGCAGCGCCACCCGAACCGCCACCAAATACGCCGATCGCCTTCGTGCTGGCGGCCGCAACGAACCGACTGGCTTCGTTCGGCGCCGCTGCCCGTACGGCTTGGCCAAACCCCACCTGCGCCTTCAGTTCCTTCAACCGGTTCGGCGACCGGAGTTGGCTGGACGACGCCATCGGCTGGATCTGGTACTGCTGCGGGTCAAAGCCATGAACACCTCCCGGGTCGCCGGGACTGACCGGAAGATAGAGGGCCTGCCCGGGTCCGACGCCTGCTGCCCTCAACAACGGCACCTGGCTTGCCACGTCAATGGCACCGGCGGGACCAACCTGCAGCCGATCCTTGTTGCCGACGCTCGGGGGCCCCACGGTAATGGTTGTTGGCCCCACGGTAATGGTTCCGCCGGGGGCCGTTGGTAAAGCAACGGGGCCTGCCGTGGAAAATGGCTCCGACTTGCCGGGAGGGACCAGCAGCTCGCGCATGGTGGTGCGCATCGCCGTCACCGGACCCAAACCCACCGTGCGGTCGAGGTATTTGTCGTACAGGACGTAGTCCACCCCAGCCAGGTCGCTGAGGCGGGATTTCGGGATCGGATAAACCAAAGGCCCGTCCGCGCGGCGCGTCAATGCGGCAAAGTCGAACGTCAGGAACGTGCTGCCGCCGGCATTGGTGTAATCGTGCACCGCCGCCACCAATTGATCGGTGGCCACGGTATGAATCTGGTCCGGCAAGACCAAGCCGGCGTAGGCCAGGGCTCCGCTGGTGCCCAGGCTCAAGAACTGGGAGTCGGTGATGGGCGCCATGCGCACGCCCACTTCGCGCGCGGCATCCTCCCAAGCCATGATCCCGGGGTCCTGGTCATCGATGCCGTCGGGCACCAGAAGAAGCAGCAAGCCCGGGTCGGGCGCTGCCAAAGCTACGGCTGCCTTGACCGATTGGTCGGCGGAGCCATTCGCCACAGGTGCCGCGATGCCCCCGGCGCTGCCCGGCTGCACGCTCGCCGCGGCGCTTTGCTGGCTGACGGCCGCGGTATCCGATCCACCGCCGCAGCCCACCAGATTGACACACAGCAACACGGCCGCCAACCAGGCCACCGGCGCAGGCCGGAACCTGCCTGACAACCTGGTCGGGGGGCCAGCAAGGGTGAGGGTCGCTTTCATGGTCTTCTCCTGGGGAAAAAAGTGACAGAGTGCGAATCAGGGAGCGTTCGTGAAAAATTTTTTGAGCGGCGAAATCCAGTCAACCAAGCCTCGGTGGCCGCTGCACCAGGCTCATGAAGAACCCATACACGCCAAGCTGCCCCAGCAACTGGGGCAAAAAACTCGCCAGCAAATGGAGCGGCAATACGACCAACTGGCTGCCATGCACCAGCAACCAGGCCAGCGCCCCGACCTGCAACGGAATGCCGACCGCGATCAGCAGCAGCGCCGCCAGCGTGGCGGTCAACTTCTGCAGCAGGCGAAGAGGAAAGATGTAGAGAACCAGGGCATGGATCAGAGGCAGCGACCACAGCAGCGCCATGCCCAGTGTCAACAGCTGATTGAGCACCGCGTCGGCGGGCATGATGGCGTTTGGTCCGAGCGCGGCGGCCGCGATCAGGCTGGCCAGACACAGCGCAGCGACCAGGCGCAAGAAGTAGATCGTGGGCAGGCGCTCGCGCGACAGTCGCAGAGAAGTTGCGGTCAAAACCAAGGTCGCGCCGGCAAGAGCCCACCAGTGCGCCAGTCCGGGCGCCGGCACCGACAACGCCACGTCCAGTGACTGAATGGACCCGCCCGGGACGGCCACCTCCACGAGATGGACCTGCGACGCCGTCCCAATGCCCAGATGCGGCCACGCCCATGCGAGCGCCTTCGACCAGGCTTCAACCACGCTGTCGTAAGCCAGCACCACGACCGCCATGGAAGCACCCAACACGCCCAACACACCCCATGTGTCGCGACTGCGCCAGACGTAGCTGCGCAAACCGCGATGCTGCGGTGTCAGGCGCGGCGGATGACGTCTCATCGGCCGCATGGTTGCCATGGGTCGGACATCAGAAGTCAAAGAAAACCCCCGCAGTCACGCCAGCGCGCGTGTAATAGGGATTGCGGTAATACTGCAGGCCCACCGTGTAGCCATAGTCCCGACCCAACCATTGCCGCCAGACCGTGCTGACTTCAGTCGACGTGAACGCGACGCTGCTGGGTGCATTTCCGACGAAGGCACCGGCTGGAAGATAGGCCTCGCGGCCATGATCGATTCGGGTCATCCACAGGTGGTGTCCCTGCTGGCCCACCGTCAGCACCCCGTAGGCGCGCGCCGCACGGACGGAGCCGGGTTGCGATCGATTGAACATCGCTCCGCCCTCGGCGATCCAGCCGTCGGTGGAGTAATACGCAACGGAGAGGCTCGGCATCGTGTCACGATGGATGTGGTCGCCCCCCAGGCCCCGCATGACCGTCAAGCCCGTGACCCATTGCCGCGTGGCGCCCCACTTGCGGTAGATGCCCACATCACCCCGCAAGCGGTACTGGAACTCTGCGCTGCCGCCACTCACGCCTGCCATCACAAACCAGTCCGGCGACAAATCCTGCAAGATCGAGACCGCGCCCAACGTGCCCCGCTGATTGAAATGCCCCTGGCTTGCGAGCTCGGCGTTGATGGTGGTTCCAGGCGCCGGGCGCACATAGCCGCGGACATACACGTCGCGCCAGTCGCCGTCGGCGCCATTCAGGTGCGCGGCACCCACGCCCGCCTCGATTCGCCCGGTGGTCGGCGGCGGTGGCGCGACAGGAGCCGGCGCTGCGTTGCCTGCTGGCGCCGCCTTGCCCGCGCCGGATTGAGCCAGCGCCGGCAACACCGGCACCAGAGCGCCAAGCAACGCTGCGCCAAGCCACTGGCGGGTCGTGATCGCGATGTCGGTCGCCATGCGTCGTCCTCTTGCTTCGTTCGAGTGCAACTGGATCATGATCACCGATCCTTCAACGAGGACACTCGACGCCGATGCCGCTGTGCTGCAGCGCTACGTCCACGGCAGCGTCGAGCACCGTCCAGCCGATGGCGCTTGAATAAGGGCGGACGGAGTGCCGCCAGCAGGCGGCCTCGATGGGCGCCAACTGGTGCAGGTTCCAGGCCACCAGGCCCCACGCAAAGTGGTCGTCCGTGCGACGACGCCAACGATCGCCGTACTGGGCCATCCAGCTTGCCATGTCAGACCCCGCCTCGGCACGGGTTGTGAACACGCCCGGAACCCAAAGAAACGTGCGTGCCAGCACATGGGGATAAAAACTCTGATGTTCGAAGCGGGGAAAGGCCGGTTGCCAACTTCTTCCCTGGTCGAACTGGTGGCGAATGGCGCTTGCCAATGCGTCGGCCGCCTTGGTCCGACCGCTGGCCACCAGAGCGGTGTAAACCTCGACGTTGTCCATCAGGTAGTACGTCGGGGTATCGGCGAACACCTGATAGATGCCGGTCTCCGGGTTCTTGAGCCGGACAAGCATCGTCTCGCTGCCCCGAACCACCGCCGGCATTTCCGACTTCACGCGGTCGGAAAGCAGGCCGTTGCGCAGCGCCAAGTGCAACAGCTCGATGGTGGTGGCCGCCGTGGAATCGTCCGCATCGGCCTTGCGGCACGCCATCCAATCGCGGTCGCCCGCATGGCAATAGCGATCGAACCCCCCGTCGGCACGCTGTCGCGGCAGCAGCCAGGCGAGCCAACCATCCAGTTCGGCGCGCACGTCGACCCGCGCCTGCAGCAGGACAATGAACGCCTTGTTGACGAAATAGGGATCGACCTGGTCGCCACCCACGGTGGTGAAGTAGGCGCCATCACCGGTACGAAAATCGGACAGGCCCGGCGGCTGTGCGGTCGCCAGCGCCGGGCCCGCGAGCAGGGTGGTCGCCAGCCCCGCCGCCAGCAACAGGGCTGACACACGGCCCAACGCAGGCAAATCGCGCAACATCACAGCGTTTCTCCCGCTTCGACGCAGGCGATGCGCCCAAACACGGTCACGTCGTGATCCAGTCGGACGTCCCAAGCGGAGACGCTCGCCTTGGCGTCCGCCCTGCCGACCACGCAATCCGGCCCCAACCAGACGCGTTTGCCGGCTGCCACCGGTCCCGACAGTCGATTGTTGCCGTGGCAGTGCACGGAGCCTTGCACAAACAGCGCCCCGACCAATGCGGCGCCTGCCAGCAACTCGGCATCACCATGAACCTTGACGTTGCCCATGTGAATCGAGTCCTGACCCAAGGTCAGCGACCCTTGAACCACCAGGTCGGCAACCAGTGTTGTCGACGCAGGGAGTTCAAAATCACCCGCGTGACAATGGCGCGGGCGGTTCAACGCCTCGGCATATGAAAGCTCGACCCTGTCCTCCCGTTGGCGGTCCTCCCCTCGCACCGCCGTGCGAATGACAGGCGCGGAAAGGGTGTGAAAGCGCGAACCCGCACCGAGGTCGATGGCGGTCGTTGCATGAACCGTGCGTGGCAGGCGCGCGCCGTCGCAGTGCACGCGCCGGGCACGCAAGACGGAATCGATCTGCGCGCCCGCTTCGACGATGACATCGCCGGGGTGATCCACCTCGTGGCGGCGATCACCGCCGTGCACGATCAATTCATCCGCGGCCTGGCTGTCGTCGAATGGAGGCCACAACTCGGCCCCTTGCCGCTGCAAATTCGCGCCGCCAATGGCCACCCCCGAGGGAAGCGGCAGCGGCTTCACATCGCTGGGATGGTGCATCTCGCGCCACGCCGGCCACAGAGGCAGGCCCAGTACGAGCACCGTGGCGCCGAACCACAGCACGACCCATAGCGATCGCATCGCATCAGGTTCCATGGCTCAACCCCGGGGCGACATCCGCGCCCGCCGGACGATAGCGGATCGTCTTGTCCCACTTGAACTCGCGCCGCAGCAGCCGGTCCAGCACCAAGCCATCGATGGCCGCCTTGGACAGGGAAATCATGCTGACCAGAAAGCTCGCGAACAGCAAGGGCAAGAGCCGGATCCTGGCGCGATTGCCGTCAAGATGAACCGCCGCCGCGACCTCGAAGAAGGCCGCAAAGTTGCCCAGGCAACTGCAGGCCGCCAATCCCATGAACGCCAGCAGCCCGATCGGCACCAACTCGCCGGAGTCCAAGCCCGCCGTGAGTACAACGATGATGGACAGGAGCCAACCCAGCAGCATCACGGGGGCCATGGCGTAAACACCCAGCAGAGCCAAACCATCCCAGTGCGCCATCGGGTTCATGGCCCGGCTGGTCGCCACGCTGCCGGCGTATCGGGCCAAGGCCTGGTTGTGGCCCTTGGCCCAGCGCCCGATCTGCCGAAAGCGCACCGGCCAGCTCTGCGGCACTTCTTCATAGCATTCGGCGTGTGCGAGGTAGGCCACGCGCCAGCCGCACATGAGCAGGCGATAGGTCAAATCCGTATCTTCGGCCAGCACGCCGTCGTGCCAGCCGCCCACGTCGTCCAACGCGCTGAGGCGAACGCCACCCACGGTGCCACCGTATTGCGCCACCGCGCCAAGGTTGAAGCGGGCCTGCTGATCTACCTGATAGCCACCCGAGCGCTCCAGATCCAGCAGACGCGTCAGCAGATTGACGCCGGCGTTCTGGGGCACCACACGTCCCATCACGGCACCGATCTCGGGGTCGAGAAACGGAACCACCAACTCCTTGAGCAGCTTCCGCCCAGGCAGATAGTCGGCATCGAAGATCAGAATGACATCGGCCAGGTTCTCCCGGATCACGATGTCCGTCGCATCCTTCAGCGCGGCTGCCTTGCCCGGCGGGCCGGACACCCGATGAAATGGCCGCAGGCGCCCCGGATGCGCGTCGCAATAGCGCTCGATGATGGCGCGCGTGCCATCCGTCGAGCGGTCATTGACCGGCATGATCACCAGGCGGTCGCGCGGATAGTCGGCCGCGAGCAGGCTGGTGATGCAGTCGCCCACCACGGCCTCTTCGTTGTGCGCGGCAATGAAGACGGTCAGACGCGGCCACTCGGTCGTCTCGATGTCGACATAGAGCGAGCGCTGGCGCGCAAACAGGCGGTTGAGCGTGAACAGGTAGTGCCGCACCGTATAGAGGCCAAGCAGGACAGCAATCAGCACCAGCATCGCCATCATCAGCATGGGCAACCAGCCCGCGGAGGGCTGCATCGCCCTGGCCGAACCGTGAAACGCGGTGGATGGCCACAGGTTCGCCACCACAGCGGTCGTGGTGTATCGCGCGGACGCGCGCAGCAGCCTTTTAAGCGTGTGCATGGCCGTCCAACGTCACGAATGGAGTCTTCCGCGCACCATTCGTGCGCGTCACGCCGCACCGAGCTGGGCGCGCTCACGGGCCGCCACAGTTGCGCGCCCGGCGGTAGCGCCGCCCAGGTCGAGCACGAGGCCAAGGACGCCTTCGAAGCGGCGGATGCCCAGGGCATCCATTACGGCCTGTTCCTGCGCCATGGTTTCCATGCGCACGAAGCAGACGGCCTGACGCCCGCCATCATGGCTGGCCAGAAGAACGTCGAGCTGCCGGACTCGACCAAAGCGCGCGCACGCGCTGCCCAGGCTGCGTCGGACGGTGGCAATGTCCGAATACCGTTGTTGTTCGCGAATGGTGGTCATGTACTCTCCCCCGCAACCGACGTGCCGCACGCAGCGCCTCAAACCATTCGGTTGCCTGCTGACCTTAGCGCCCGGGCGTGGGCGAGGAAATACCCAGAAAAGACGGCGCCCTGCTACCCCACGGCGGTCGCAACCACGCCTTACTTCTCCCCATGGTTGGAATCAAAAACAAAATTGACAAAATCAAGCTTGTCGTTAAAACACAATTCAAATGTTTCTAATTGAAATACAACCGCAGGGGCCGGTGGCGACGGAGAAAAGAATACGGACGCAAATTCCGCACGGATGAAGCCTCGCCAGCGTCAAGACTCGAGCTTTCGATCGGCTCTGCAAGCCGGCCAGGCGATTCGCTTCAGAGCAGCGGAAGGATCGGCTGAGCCCGCACCCCTCCGGGCGGAAACTCCACCGCGAACACCGAGCCACGCCCCAGCACGCTGCTGATCTGCAGTTGCGCGCCGTGGCGCTGCAGCACATGCTTGACGATGGCCAGGCCCAGGCCGGTGCCGCCGGTGTCGCGCGAGCGGCTGCGGTCGACGCGGTAAAAGCGCTCGGTGATGCGCGGCAGGTGCTCGGCGGCGATGCCCGGGCCGCTGTCGATCACGGCCAGGCGGGCGCCGCCGCCCGCCAGAGGTTGCCACTGCACCTCGATGCGCCCGCCGGCGGGCGTGTAGCGCACGGCGTTGTTGATCAGGTTGGCCAGCGCGCTGTGCAACTCGCCGGGGCTGCCCGCCAGCTGGCCTGCCGAGCGCAGCACCTCGGCGGACGGAAAGACGATCTGCTGCGCGGCAGCGCCGGTGTCACCGTGCAGCGCCTGCGACAGCGCGCGCGCCTCCTGCTCGCAGCGCGCCAGCAGCGGCGCCACCGCGGTCCACTCGTGCATGTCGGGCAGCGGGCTGCCTTCCAGGCGCGAGAGGGTCAGCAAGTCCTGCACCAGGTTGTGCATGCGGGTGGCCTGCTGGGCCATCAGGCCCAAGTAGCGCTGGCGCTCGCCGTCCGGCAGCGGCAGGGTCTGCAGCGTCTCGACAAAGCCCACCAGCACGGTGAGCGGGGTGCGAATTTCGTGCGAGACGTTGGCGACGAAGTCGCGGCGCATGGCATCGGCCTGCTCCAGCGCGGTGATGTCGCGCGACAGCAGCAGCAGCCGGCCCTCGCCATAGGGGTGCAGCTGCGCCGACACGCGCACCGGGTGCGAGTCGGTGCTGTGGCGCCCCGGCAGCACCACGTCGTGCGCGAAGTCGCGCGCCGCGCAGTAGGCGCTGAATGCCGGGTCGCGCACCAAGTTGCCGACGGACTGCAGCGCGTCGCGCTCGGCGTCGAAGCCGAAGTGCTCCTGCGCGATGCGGTTGCACCATTCGATGCGACCCTGCGCGTCGAGCAGCGTGACGCCGTTGGGCGAGGCCTGCAGCGCCGCCAAAATGCCCTGCAGCTGCGCCCGGCTGGCCTGCTCGCGCTGCTGGCCCTGGCGCAGCAGGCGCCGCGCACGGTCGGCCACCTCGCCCCACAGCCCGCGCAGGCCCGGCGCGGCCGCGACATCGCCCTGGCGCAGCCAGCCCAGCACGCGCGCGCCGCGCCAGGCGTCCCAGCCCAGCCACAGCCAGGCGCCCACGCAGGCCCCCGCCAGCGCACCCCAGGCGCCGGCACGCCAGCCGCCCAGGGCCGCGCCCAGGGCCTGGCACAGCAAGAACGTGGTCACGCGCAGCAGCATGAACCGATGATAACTATGATTTGTATAGCTGTTCGCGCTTGATGGACGGGCGCTACAGGTGTGAAAAGCTTGAAAACGCGGCCATCATCGCATGCGCCGCCGCTTACTTGCCGTTGGGTGCCGACGGCATCGCCGTCAGTCGATAGCCCGCGCCGCGCACGGTCTCCAGCATGGGGCTGGCCTCGCCCAGCGCCTCGCGCAGGCGCTTGACGTGCACGTCCACGGTGCGCTCCTCGATGAACACGTGGTCGCCCCAGATCTTGTCGAGCAACTGGGCCCGGCTGTGCACGCGCTCGGCGTGCTTCATCAGGTAGTGCAGCAGCTTGAACTCGGTCGGCCCCAGCTTCAGGGGCTGGCCGTCCAGGCTCACGCGATGCGCCGCCGCGTCCAGCGCCAGCGTGCCGATGGCCACGCGGTCGGCCACCTGCTCGGGCGCGCGCCGGCGCAGCACGGCGCGGATGCGCGCCAGCAGCTCCTGTGTGGAAAAGGGCTTGGTGATGTAGTCGTCGGCGCCGGCATCCAGCCCGGCCACCTTGTCGGGCTCGTCGCCGCGCGCGGTCAGCATCAGGATGGGGATGGGCTTGGTGCGCGTGTCGCCGCGCCACTTGCGCGCCAGCTGCAGGCCGCTCTGGCCGGGCAGCATCCAGTCGAGCAGCACCACGTCGGGCAGCACGGCGTCCAGTTCGCGCTGCGCGGCCTCCGCGTCCTCGGCCCAGACCGGCGTGAAGCCGTTGTGCCGCAGGTTGACGGCGATCAGCTCGGCAATGGGCGCTTCGTCCTCGACGATGAGCACTCTGGGATTGGGCTTCATTTCAGGGATGATTCGATGCTTTCCAGCGCCTGGTGGCGGATGTCCTTGCCCTCGACCAGGTAGATGATTTGCTCGGCGATGTTCTTGGAATGGTCGCCGATGCGCTCGATCGCCTTGGCCAGAAACAGCAGATCCAGGCTGGGCGAGATGGTGCGTGCGTCTTCCATCATGTAGGTGATGAGCTTGCGCATGAAGCCGTCGAACTCGCGGTCGATCAGGTCGTCTTCCTTCAGGATGGCCAGCGCGGCCCGCGTGTCCAGGCGCGCGAACGCGTCCAGCGCCTTGCGCAGCAGACCCGAGGCCAGGTCGGCGGCCACGCGCAGGTCCATGCTGGGCAGCGAGCGCGGCGCGCCGCTCTCGATGATGGAGCGCACCATGCGCGCCATGCGCGTGGCCTCGTCGCCCATGCGTTCCAGGTTGGCGGTGGCCTTGGAAAAGGCCATCACCAGACGCAAGTCGCGCGCCGTCGGCTGGCGCCGGGCGATGATGGTGATGAGTTCGTGGTCGATCTCCACTTCCATCTGGTTGACGCGGTTCTCGATGAACTGCACGCGCTCGGCAGCCTCGGTGCTGAACTCCGACAGCGCCACGATGGCCTGGCGGATCTGCGATTCGACCAGGCCGCCCAGCTCCATCACGCGGGCCGCAACCTGGTTGAGCTCGCTGTCGAACTGGGATGAAAGATGCTTGTCTGTCATGGTCCTTTTCCTCAACCGAAGCGGCCCGTGATGTAGTCCTCGGTCTCCTTGCGCTGCGGCTTGAAGAACAGCTCTTCGGTGGCGCCGAACTCCACCAGGTCGCCCAGGTACATGTAGGCCGTGTAGTCGCTGCAGCGCGCGGCCTGCTGCATGTTGTGCGTGACGATCACCACCGTGTATTCGTCCTTCAGCTCGGCGATCAGCTCCTCGATCTTGGCGGTGGAGATCGGGTCCAGCGCCGAGCAGGGCTCGTCCAGCAGCAGCACCTCGGGCTTGATCGCAATACCGCGCGCGATGCACAGGCGCTGCTGCTGCCCGCCCGACAGGCCGGCGCCGCTCTGCTGAAGCTTGTCCTTGACCTCGTTCCACAGCGCGGCCTTGCGCAGCGCCCATTCCACGCGCTCGTCCATGTCGGCCGGGCTCAGGGCCTCGAACAGCTTCACGCCGAAGGCGATGTTGTCGTAGATCGACATCGGAAAGGGCGTGGGCTTCTGGAACACCATGCCGACCTTGGCGCGGATCAGCGCCACGTCCTGGCGGCTGGCCAGCAGGTCCTCGCCATCCAGCAGGATCTGGCCCTGCGCGCGCTGCTCGGGATACAGCTCGAACATGCGGTTGAAGGTGCGCAGCAGCGTCGACTTGCCGCAGCCCGAGGGGCCGATGAAGGCCGTGACCTTGTTCTCGGGAATGTCCAAGTTGATACCCTTCAGGGCGTGGAACTTGCCGTAGTAGAAGTTGAGGTCGCGCACCGCCAGCTTGGCGGGCGACGTGGATGTAGCGACGGACATGAAGCGCAATCCTTATTTTTGGCGCGTCAGCACGCGCGCCAGAATGTTGAGGCCCAGCACCGCCAGGGTGATGAGAAAGACGGCCGCCCAGGCCAGCTGCTGCCAGTTCTCGTAGGGGCTCATGGCAAATTTGAAGATGGTCACCGGCAGGCTGGCCATGGGCTTGGACAAGTCGCCGTTCCAGAACTGGTTGTTCAGCGCGGTGAACAGCAGCGGCGCCGTCTCTCCCGCGATGCGTGCCACCGCCAGCAGCACGCCGGTGATGACGCCAGCGCGCGCCGCGCGCAAGGTGATCAGGGTGATGACGCGCCACTTGGGCGCGCCCAGGGCATAGGCGGCCTCGCGCAGGCTGGCCGGCACCAGCGACAGCATGTTCTCCGTCGTGCGGATGACCACCGGAATGACGATCAGCGCCAGGGACGCGATGCCGGCCCAGGCCGAGAAGCTCTTGAACTGCGCCACCACCACCGCGTACACGAACAGGCCGATGACGATGGAGGGCGCCGACAGCAGAATGTCGTTGACGAAGCGCGTGACGCCCGCCAGCCAGCCGCGCGGGTCGTACTCGGCCAGATAGACGCCGGCCATGATGCCGATCGGCGTGCCGATGAAGGTGGCCATGGCCACCATCACCAGCGAGCCGAAGATGGCGTTGGCCAGGCCGCCGGCCTCGTTGGGCGGCGGCGTCATCTCGGTGAACAGGGCCAGCGACATGCCGCCCAGCCCCAGCCGCAGCGTCTCCCACAGAATCCACACCAGCCAGAACACGCCGAAGGCCATGGCGGCCAGCGACAGCGCCAACGCCACGCGGTTGACGCGCTGGCGCGCGGCGTAGCGCGCCCTGCGGGCCTGCGCCGGGGATCGAGCCCGGGTCATGCCCGCCCTCCCTCGGCCTTCTTCAGCCGGCCCAGCAGCAGCTTGGACAGCGCCAGCACCACGAAGGTGATGAAGAACAGCACCAGGCCCAGGTACATCAGCGAGGCCTGGTGCAGCCCCTGGCCGGCCTCGGCAAACTCGTTGGCCAGGGCCGAGGTGATGCTGTTGGCCGCCTCGAACAGCGACAGCGACTGCAGCTGGTTCATGTTGCCGATGACGAAGGTCACCGCCATGGTCTCGCCCAGCGCCCGCCCCAGGCCCAGCATGATGCCGCCCAGCACGCCGGTCTTGGTGTAGGGCAGCACCACCTTCCACACCACCTCCCAAGTGGTGGCGCCCAGGCCGTAGGCCGATTCCTTGAGCAGCGCCGGGGTCACCTCGAACACGTCGCGCATCACCGAGGCGATGAAGGGAATCACCATGATCGCCAGGATGATGCCGGCCGACAGAATGCCGATGCCCACCGGCGGGCCGGACACCAGCGCGCCCAGGTAGGGCACGCCGTTGAACAGCGCCTGCAGCGGCTGCTGCACCCAGGCGGCCAGGATGGGGCCGAACACCATCAGCCCCCACATGCCGTAGACGATGGAAGGCACGGCGGCCAGCAGCTCGATCGCCGTGCCCAGCGGGCGCTTGAGCCAGGCGGGCGAAAGCTCGGTCAAAAACAGCGCGATGCCGAAGCTCACCGGCACCGCGATGAGCAGCGCGATCGCCGAGGTCGCCAGCGTGCCGTAGATCATCACCAGGCCGCCGAACTCTTCCTCGACCGGGTCCCACTGGCTGCGCACCACGAAGCTCAGGCCATAGCGCTCGATGGCGGGCCAGGCGCCATACACCAGCGAGGCCAGGATGCCCAGCAGCAGGGCCAGGGTCACCAGCGCCGCGGTGCGCGCCAGCGCGGCAAACAGGCGATCGGCCAGCGCCGCGCCCGGCCGGGAGGGCCGCGGCGCCGCTGGACGGCCAACGGCACCCGCGGGCAAGGGCAGCGCCTCTTGCGCAAGCGTGGGAGGATTCACTGGCATGGACCGAAAAGGCTGAACGGGGCCGGCGGCCCGCCCCGAGGGCCAGGCCGCCGCGCTTGGCAAGGACGCAAGATTACTTCAACGCGACGGGCTTGCCCGCGCCGTCCTTGATCTCGGACCAGGACTTGAAGATCACGCCCTTGACGCTCTCCGGCATCGGCACGTAGTCCAGATCGTCGGCGGTCTTGTCGCCCGACTGATAGGCCCACTGGAAGAACTTCAGCACGGTGTCGGCCTGCTGCGGCTTGTCCTGCACCTTGTGCATCAGGATGAAGGTGGCCGAGGTGATGGGCCACGAGTCCTTGCCGGGCTGGTTGGTCAGGATTTGGTAGAAGCTGCGCGACCAGTCGGCGCCGGCCGCCGCGGCCTTGAAGGCGGTGTCGTCGGGCGACACGAAGTTGCCGGCGCTGTTTTGCAGCTGCGCGTAGGTCAGCTTGTTTTGCTTGACGTAGGCGTATTCGACGTAGCCGATCGAGTTGGCCAGGCGGCCCACGAAGGCAGCCACGCCCTCGTTGCCCTTGCCGCCGGCGCCCAGCGGCCAGTTCACCGCCGTGCCCTCGCCCACCTTGGTCTTCCACTCGGGGCTGACCTTGGACAGGTAGTTGGTGAAGCCGAAGGTGGTGCCCGAGCCATCGGCGCGGCGCACCGGGGCGATGGCGGCGTCCGGCAGCTTGACGCCGGTATTGAGCGCCACGATGGCCGGGTCGTTCCAGCGGGTGACCTTGCCCAGGTAGATGTCGGCCAGCAGCGTGCCGCTGAGCTTGAGCTGGCCCGGCGCCACACCCTGGATGTTGACCACCGGCACGATGCCGCCGACCACGGTCGGGAACTGCATCAGGCCCTTGGCCTTGAGATCCTCGTCCTTCAGCGGCGCATCGCTGGCGCCGAAGTCCACCGTCTTGGCTTCGATCTGCTTCAGGCCGGCACCCGAGCCGACGGACTGATAGTTGATCTTGACGCCCGTGGCCTTGTTGTAGTCGGCTGCCCACTTGGCGTACAGCGGCGCCGGAAAGCTGGCGCCGGCGCCCGTGGCCTCTTGTGCCCAGGCGGACGACACGGCCCCACTCGCCAGCACACCCGTCATCAAAACCCGCATCGCAGTCAGTTTCATCAGAAAACCTCGTGGTTGGAAAATTCGATGAGGGCAATGTAGAAGGCGTTTGTGACACTGTCGTGACAGTCTGGCGAGGGCGACACTTGCTTGTCGCAGGCCAGTGCTATGCTGCGCCGCTTTCAGGAAACCGACGGACGCGAACCTTCATGCAAGACGGCACCCTGCTGGCGGCCGTGGATCTGGGATCCAACAGCTTTCGACTCGAAATCGGCCGCCTGGATCACGGCCAGATCCAGCGCGTCGAATACCTCAAGGAAACCGTGCGCCAGGGCGCCGGCCTGGACGACGAACGCCAGCTGACTCCCGAGGCCATGCAGCGCGGCTGGGACTGCCTGGCGCGCTTCGGCGAGCGCCTGGCGGGCTTTGCCCGGCCCCAGGTGCGCGCGGTGGCCACGCAAACGCTGCGCGAGGCGCGCAACCGCGAAGCCTTCATTGCGCACGGCAGCGCCCTGCTGGGTTTTCCGATCGAGGTGGTGTCGGGCCTGGAAGAGGCGCGCCTGATCTACAAGGGCGTGGCCCGCATGCTGCCGCAGTCGGACGAGCGGCGCCTGGTGGTGGACATCGGCGGCCGCTCGACCGAACTCATCGTGGGCCAGCGCTTCACGCCCGCCGCCGCCGCCTCGTGCCGCGTCGGCAGCGTGGCCTGGTCGGGCCGGTACTTCGCCGACGGCGCATTCACGCGCGAGGCGTTCGACGCCGCCGAACTGGCCGCCCGGGCGGTGCTGGACGAAGTGATGACGCAGTTTCCGCGTGACAGCTGGGACGTGGCCTATGGCTCCTCGGGCACGGTGGGTGCGGCCGGCTCGGTGCTGGCGTCGGTCATCGAGCCGGAGGGCGTGATCACGCGCGCCGGCCTGGCCTGGCTGCAGGAACAGTTGCTGCGCGCGCGCCACCTCGATCGCCTGCGCCTGGAAGGGCTCAAGGACGACCGGCGCGCGGTGATCGGCGGCGGCATCGCCATCCTGCGCGCGGTGTTCGCGCAACTGGGCATCGAGCGCATGACCGTGGCCCAGGGCGCGCTGCGGCAGGGCGCGCTGTATGAAATGCTCGATCGCGAGCAGCCCGAAACCGACCTGCGCAGCGCCAGCGTGCGGGCGCTGATGCGCCGCTTCGCCGTCGACGAGGCACAGGCCGAGCGCGTGGCGCGCGTGGCCGTGGCGCTGTTCACGCAGGCCGCCCCCGCGGGGGGCGAGCGCGCCGCGCGCAAGCTCGGCTGGGCCGCGCAGCTGCATGAAATCGGCCAGCGCATCGCCCACGTCGATCACCACCTGCACGGCGCCTACATCCTGGAGCACACCGACGCCGCCGGCTTTGCCCTGCCCGAGCTGCAGCGCCTGAGCCTGCTGGTGCTGGGCCAACGCGGCAAGCTGCGCAAGCTGGCCGGCCCGCTGGAGGACGCCGATTTCGCGCTGCAGCTGATGTGCCTGCGCACCGCGCTGGCCCTGTGCCACGCGCGGCGCGACCCGGACGTGGCCGGCCTCGCGCTGACGCTGCAAGGCCGCCGCTGCACCGTGCGCACGCGCGCCGGCTGGGCCCAGGCCTATCCGCAATCGGCGTACCTGCTGCGCGAGGAAGGCAAGGCCTGGGCGCGCACACCCTGGGAGTACGCGACCGAGCCTTGAGCGGCCCGGCGCTACAACAAGTCCGGCGCCTGCACCGCCAGCAGCACGGTCTCGCTGGCGCCCTGGCGCTCGCGCTGGCGCAGCCACCACACCGCGCCCTTGCGGATCGCGCAGTCGGGCGCCGCCATGCCCAGCAGGCGCGCCGCCGCCTGCCCCAGCACCGGCTGGTGGCCGACCACCAGAACCGTTCCTCGTCCGCGCGGCCATTGCACCAGCGCCAGCAGGTCGTCCGGCGTGGCCACCGGCGCCAGTTCATCGCGCAGCTTGAACTTGCGCCCCAGCGCCTGCGCCGTCTGCTGGGCGCGCACGGCCGGGCTGGCCAGCACCCGCAGGCCATCGGGCAACTGGCGGTCCAGCCATTCGGCCATGCGCTTGGCCTGACGCTGGCCGCGCGGGGTCAGGGGGCGCTGCAGGTCGTCGTCGCCATCCACCGATTCCTCCGCCTCGCCGTGGCGCCACAGGATCAGGTCCATGCCTGGGCTCGCTTCCGGGGCTCGCCTGGCGGCGCGGCGTAGCGCGCCATCAGCGCCTGCTGCGCGCCATTGCCGTCCAGCACGCGCGGCGCACGGGCGTAGCGGCCGTCGGGCTGCAAGGTCCATGCGTCACGGTCGTCGTGCAGGTAGGCGACCAGGCATTCGTTGATGATGCGCTGGCGCAGGCGCGGGTCCGTCACCGGCCAGGCCAGCTCCACCCGGCGCAGCATGTTGCGGTTCATCCAGTCGGCGCTGGCCAGGTACAGCTCGTCGTGTTTGCCCATGCCGAAGTAGAACACCCGGGTGTGTTCGAGAAAGCGCCCGATGATCGAGCGCACGCGGATGTTGTCGGTCCGGCCCGGCCGGCCGGCCGGCAGCATGCAGGCGCCGCGCACGATCAGGTCGATGCGCGCGCCACGGCGGCCGGCACGCACCAGCGCCTTGATCAGGTCCTCGTCGGTCAGCGCGTTCATCTTGGCGACGATGCGCCCGCCCTCGCCGCGCTCGGCGGCCAGGCCGGCGGCGTCGATCTTCTCGATCAGGCTGCGCTGCAGGTCGAACGGCGCCATCAGCAGGCGCTGCAGGCGCGGGCGGCGGTTCTGGTTGGCCAGGTGATCGAACACGGCATCCATGTCGGCGGTGATGCGCTCGTCCACCGTCAGGTGGCTCAGATCGGTGTACAGGCGCGCGGTGTGCGGGTTGTAGTTGCCGGTGGACAGATGGCCGTAGCGGCGCAGGCCGCCGCCTTCGCGGCGCGTCACCAGCAGCATCTTGGCGTGGGTCTTGAGGCCCACCACGCCATAGACGACCTGCGCGCCGATCGACTCCAGCGCCTCGGCCCAGTTGATGTTGGCCTCTTCGTCGAAGCGCGCCTTCAGCTCCAGCACCACCGTCACCTCCTTGCCGCGCCGCACGGCCTCGCGCAGCAGGTTCATCATCTCGGAGTCGGCGCCGGTGCGGTAGACGGTTTGCTTGATGGCCAGCACCTGCGGGTCTTCGACCGCCTCACGCAGAAAGGCCAGCACGGCGTCGAAGCTCTCGAAGGGCTGGTGGATCAGAATGTCGCGCCGGCGCATCTGCGCCATCATGCCGCCAGTGCGCGGCAGCGCATGCGGCCAGGCCGGACGCCAAGGCGGAAACAACAGTTCGGCCCGGCCCGCCAGGTCGACCAGCTGCATCAAGCGCACCAGATTCACCGGTCCGGGCACGCGCATCACGGCGGCATCGGGCAAGCCGAACTGCGCCTGCAGCAAGTCCACCAGAGCAGGGGAGCACCCGGCCGACACTTCGAGCCGCACCGCCTGGCCGTAGTTGCGCTGCTCCAGGCCCTGGCGCAAGGCGGTGCGCAGATTGCGCACATCCTCCTCGTCGACCGCCAGGTCGGAGTGGCGCGTGACGCGAAACTGCGAGAACTCGAGCACGGGGCGGCCCGCGAACAACTCCCCCAGATGGGCGCGGATGATGCTCGACAGGCTGACGAAGCACTGCCGAGCCGACGCGCCCTCGCGCGGCAGCCGCATGAGGCGCGGCAGCGCGCGCGGCACCTTGACGATGGCGATTCCGTTGTCGCGCCCGAAGGCGTCGCCGCCGCCCAGGCGCACGATGAAGTTGAGCGACTTGTTGGCCACCTGCGGAAAGGGATGGGCCGGGTCCAGGCCGACCGGAATCAGCAGGGGACGCACCTGGCGTTGAAAGTGCTCACGCACCCAGTGGTGCTGGGCCTTGCTGCGCTCGCCGTGACCCACGATGCGGATGCCGCGCGCGGCCAGCGCCGGCATCAGCGTGTCGTTGTACAGCGCGTACTGGCGCGCCACCAGGGCCTTGACGGCACCCGCCAGGGCGGCAAACGAGCCGTCGCCCGACGGCGCCGGCGAGGACGCGGCCGGCAGATGCGCCGCGGCCCGCACCTCGAACCATTCGTCCAGGTTGGACGAGACGATGCACAGGTAGCGCAGGCGCTCCAGCAGGGGCACGTCCGCGCGCTCGGCCCAGTCGAGCACGCGCGCGTTGAAGGCCAGGGTGCTGTGGTCGCGGTCGAGCCACTCGAGGGCAGCGGGCGTGCCGTGCCCTGCGATGCCTGGCTCTCGCCCGGCGAATTCATCGGCGGCGCGATCGGGCGAAGCGGAAAGCAGGGGCGGCGGGTGCATGGGGCGGGGTCACGGCGCGGGCAACGCGAGGAGTGTCGCGCAGCCGTATGACAAATCCATGACAAAACGCCGACGAACGGCCCGCCCCCGCCGCAGGCGCCCGGCGTCGGCGCCCTACATGCCGTAGAAGCGCTGGATGACGTCCCAGGCCTCCTCGGGTTCGTCGACCACGTCGTACAACTGCAGGTCCTCGGCCGCGATGGCGCCCTCCTCCACCAGCATCTGCAGGTTGAGCAGGCGGCTCCAGTAGCTCTTGCCGAACAGCACGATGGGCACGCGGCGCACCTTGCGCGTCTGCACCAGGGTCAGCACCTCGAACAGCTCGTCCAGCGTGCCGAAGCCGCCCGGAAACGCCACCAGTGCCTTGGCGCGCATCATGAAGTGCATCTTGCGCAGCGCGAAGTAGTGAAACTTGAACGCCAGGTAGGGCGTGACGTAGGCGTTGGTGTGCTGCTCGTGCGGCAGGCCGATGTTCAGCCCCACCGAGGGCACGCCCACGTCGTGCGCGCCGCGGTTGGCCGCCTCCATCACGCCGGGGCCGCCGCCGGTGCAGATGAACAGGCGGTCGGCGGGCTGCTGGCGCAGGCTGTGCTCGGCGACGATGCGCGCGAACACGCGCGCGGCCGCGTAGTAGCGCGCGCCGCGCACGGCCTGCTCGGCCTTGCCGATGGCCGCCGCATCGCCGGCCGCGCGCGCGGCGGCCAGCTGCACCTCGGCCGCCTCCGGGTCGACCACGCGCGCACTGCCGTACACCACCACGGTGTTGTGCACGCCGGCGGCGGCCAAGCCCAGGTCGGGCTTGAGCAGTTCCAGCTGAAAGCGGATGCCGCGCGTCTCGGGGCGCAGCAGAAATTCCGGGTCGGCAAAGGCCAGGCGATAGGCGTCGGGGCTGAGCGGCTCGCCGTTGCGGGCATGCGCCTGCAGCGTGGCCCAGGCGTCCACGACGGCTTCGCGCGAGGCTTCCTTGAGGTCTTGGGTGGTTTCCATGCAGCGATGGTAGCGGCCCGGCGCGGGCATGAAAAAACCGCCCGCAGGCGGCTTTTCACGCTCCGGCCATGCCGGCGCTCACACGCGCTTGCGGTACTCGCCGGTGCGGGTGTCGATCTCGATGCGGTCGCCCTGGCTGACGAACAGCGGCACGGGCACCTCGAAGCCGGTGGCGATCTTGGCGGGCTTCAGCACCTTGCCCGAGGTGTCGCCCTTGACGGCCGGCTCGGTCCAGGTGATCTCGCGCTCGACGCTGGTGGGCAGCTCGACCGAGATGGCCTTGCCGTCGTAGAACACCACCTCGACCGCCATGCCGTCTTCGAGGTAGTTCAGGGCGTCGCCCATGTTCTCGGCCTCGACCTCGTACTGGTTGTACTCGCCGTCCATGAAGACGTACATCGGGTCGGCGAAATACGAATAGGTGCAGTCCTTGTGGTCGAGGATGACCTGCTCCATCTTGTCGTCGGCCTTGAAGACGACTTCGGTGCCCATGTTGTTGAGCAGGGCCTTGAGCTTCATGCGCACGGTGGCGGCGCCGCGGCCGCCGCGGGCGTATTCGGTCTTCAGCACGATCATGGGGTCCTTGCCGTGCATGACAACGTTGCCGGCGCGGATTTCCTGGGCGATTTTCATGGGTCGAATTCCAGTGAGTGGGGTGAGCGTGGGCCGCTCGTGCACGACGTCCTGGGTGGACCGTGAAATATGCGCGCGCGGGCGACATGCGCTGCAAGCCGGCTTGCGTGCACTCGTCCAGGCGAGCCGGCTGTTTTTGCAAAGCCCGCTATTCTAGCGTTTTTCGGCCACGAAGCCGATGAGCTGGCTGGCCAGGTCGCGCTGCCGCATCAGCCGCGCGCGGGCGGCCGATGCGCAGGCGATCCAGGCGCGCTCGTCCAGCGGCGGCAGCGGCTCGGCGCCGATGCCCGACCAGGCGCGGTGAAAGGCGCGCAGCCCCGGCGGCGCCTGCAGCCAGTCCAGCCAGGCCGCCAGCTTGGCGTGGTGCGCGTCGTCGTGCTGCGGATAGGGCTGCCACACCAGCGGCCGGCCGGCCCACAGGGCGCGCACCAGCGAATCCTCGCCGCGCACGAAGTTGGCGTCGCAAGCCCACAGCAGCTCGTCGTAGCCGCGCTGATCGAGATACGGCAAGTATGAAATCGATAGCTGCCCGCGCTTGATCTGCGCCGGCTGCAGCCCCATTTTATGCTCAAAGACGGCGCGCACGGCCTGCGCGGCGCGCCCCGCCGCCACCAGCAGGCGCGTGGGCCGTGGCCCCTGCTGCAGCTGCGCCAGCAGTGCCGCCAGCGCCGGCGGCTCGTAGCAGAACAGCGACAGCAGCCGCTCGCCCCGCCAGGGCACGCCCTGCGCGGCCAGCCAGGCCGCGCGGTCGAAGGCAGCCTGGCGCGCGGGCAGTTCGGCCTCGCGCAGCAGCCCGCCGGTGCGCGGCGTGAAGCCGGGGTAATAGAACCACTTGGTCCGGCCCGCCGCCGGGCCCTGCAGCACGGGCGACGGCAGGCCGTGCATGCGCTCGACGTAGGGCTCGGCGCTGAGGTATTCCAGGTTGACCCACACCGGCGCGGCGTCGGCCCGCACGCCGTGCGCGACAAAGGTCGGCGGCAGCTCGCAGCCGAAGGCCTCGATCCATACGTCGGCCACCGGCAGGCCGGCCAAGTCCGCGGCGTCGAAGGGCTCGCGCCAGGGCCGCAGTTGCACCCCAGGCACGTCGCCGCGCAAAGCCTCCGGCGCCATCCAGGCCATGGCGGCGGCGGCGTCCACCCACAGGCGCGCCCGCTGGCCGCGCGCCGCCAGCTCGCGCGCCAGGCGCCAGCACACGCCCAGGTCGCCGTGGTTGTCGATCACGCGGCAAAACAGGTCCCACAGGGGCGGCGCGGCAGGCATGGGGCGATTGTGCCCACGGCGCGCCACCCCTCTTCCGGCCCCGTAAACTGCCCGACATGAGCGAGCCCACGGCGCCCGAAGCTTCCCCCGAACCCACCCGCTCGCACCCGCCCGAGCTGCTGGCGCAAGTGGCAGCCCTGCCCGGCCTGCCGGGCGTGTACCGCTACTTCGACGCGGCCGGCGCGGTGCTGTACGTGGGCAAGGCGCGCAACCTGAAGAAGCGCGTCTCCAGCTACTTCAGCAAGAACCACGGCGGCACGCGCATCGGCCACATGGTGAGCAAGATCGCACGGCTGGAGACCACGGTGGTGCGCTCCGAGGCGGAGGCGCTGATCCTGGAAAACAACCTGATCAAGCAGCTGGCGCCCAAGTACAACATCCTGTTTCGCGACGACAAAAGCTACCCCTACCTCAAGCTCACCGGCAGCGGCGCGCCGCACCCCGACCCCGGCCCCGGCGCGCCCGACCCGGCGGCCTACGCGCGCGTGGCCTACTACCGCGGCGCCACCGACAAGCGCCACCGCTACTTCGGCCCCTACCCCAACGCCTGGGCGGTGAAGGAGACCATCGAGCTCTTGCAGAAGGTGTTTCGCCTGCGCACCTGCGAGGACACGGTGTTCGCGCACCGCACGCGCCCCTGCCTGCTGTATCAGATCAAGCGCTGCACGGCGCCCTGCGTGCGGCTGATCAGCGACACGGACTACGCCCTGGATGTGGCGCACGCCGAGCAGTTTCTGCGCGGGCAGACGCAGGAGCTGCTGCAGGTGCTGGAGCAGCGCATGATGGCGCACTCCAACGCCCTGCGCTTCGAGCAGGCGGCGCTGATCCGCAACCAGATCCAGTCGCTGTCGCGCGTGCTGCACCAGCAGGCGGTGGAGGTGGGCTCGGAGGCCGACGTGGACATCCTGGCCGTCAAGGTGCAGGGCGGACGCGCTTGCGTCAACCTGGCCATGGTGCGCGGCGGGCGCCACCTGGGCGACCGCGCGCATTTCCCCAGCCAGATCGAGGACGCGCAGGCGCTGGCGGCCGAGCGCGAGGACGCCGAGCTGACCACGGTGGAGGCCCAGGTGCTGGACGCCTTCATCGCCCAGCACTACCTGGCGGTGCCGGCGCCGGCGCAGCTCATCACCAGCGAGCCGGTGGCGTGCGCGCTGCTGCAGGCGCTGTCGGACAAGGAAGAGCGCCAGATCGCCGCCACCCACGCGCCGCGCGGGCAACGCCGCATCTGGCTGGAGATGGCGCAGCAGAACGCCGCGCTGCAGCTGGCGCGGCTGCTGGCCGAGGAAGGCTCGCAGCAGGCGCGCACGCGCGCGCTGGCCGAGGCGCTGGAGCTGCCCACCGACCAGCTCGATCAGCTGCGCATCGAGTGCTTCGACATCAGCCACACCGCGGGCGAGGCCACGCAGGCCAGCTGCGTGGTGTTCCAGGGCCACCGCATGGTCAGCAGCGAATACCGCCGCTACAAGATCGACGGCATCACGCCCGGCGACGACTACGCCGCCATGCGCCAGGTGCTGCAGCGGCGCTACGGCAAGATCGCCGAGGCACTGGCCGAGCAGGGCAACGCCGCCAGCGTGCGCATGCCCGACCTGGTGCTGGTCGACGGCGGCAAGGGCCAGGTCAGCATGGCGCGCGAGGTGTTCACCCAGCTGGCGCTGGACGTGTCGCTGATCGTCGGTGTCGAGAAGGGCGAGGGGCGCAAGGTCGGGCTGGAAGAACTGGTTTTTGCCGACGGCCGGCCCAAGGTGTACCTGGGCCACGACTCGGCGGCGCTGATGCTGGTGGCGCAGATCCGCGACGAGGCGCACCGCTTCGCCATCACCGGCATGCGCGCGCAGCGCGCCAAGGTGCGCGTGGGCGGCGGCCGGCTGGAGGAAATCGCCGGCGTGGGGCCCAAGAAGCGCGCGCGCCTGCTGCAGCGCTTCGGCGGCGTGCGCGGGGTCGAGGGCGCCAGCGTGGAAGACCTGATGACGGTGGACGGCATCTCGCGCGCGCTGGCCGAGCAGATCTACCGCGCGCTGCACTGAAACTTCAAGCCGAATCGGCTTCTGGCGCCCGTCGATCAAGCGCCGGCAGCTATTTAATTGATAGTATCGGTTTGGCCCACGGGGCGCCTGCGGGCCGGCGCGGGTGCATGCCACAATCGGCGCCATGTTCTTCACCCTGCCGACCCTGCTGACCTGGACGCGCATCGTCGCCATCCCGTTCATCGTCGGCGTGTTCTACCTGCCGCTGCCGGCCGAAGTGCGCAATCTGGCGGCCACGGTGATGTTCGTGGTGTTCGCCTGGACCGACTGGCTGGACGGTTACCTGGCGCGCAAGCTCAACCAGACTTCGGCCTTCGGCGCCTTTCTCGACCCGGTAGCCGACAAATTCCTGGTCTGCGCCTGCCTGCTGGTGCTGGTGCACCTGCAGCGGGTGGACGTGTTCGTGGCGCTGATCATCATCGGGCGCGAGATCGCCATCTCGGCGCTGCGCGAGTGGATGGCCAAGATCGGCGCCAGCAAGAGCGTGGCCGTGCACATGCTGGGCAAGCTCAAGACGGCGGTGCAGATGGTGGCCATCCCCTTCCTGCTGTACGACGGGCGTGTGCTGGACGTGGACACGCGCCTGTGGGGCCAGTGGCTGATCTGGCTGGCGGCCATCCTCACCGTGTGGTCGATGATCTACTACCTGCAAAAGGCGCTGCCCGAAATCCGCGCGCGAGTGAAATGACATCCCCCCTGAGTCGCCTGCGGCGCCATCCCCCCAAGGGGGACACCGCCCTTGGCCGGGGCGACCCCGGCCACGGCGGTCGCTGGCGTGGCCTGCTCCGCGGCCTTTCGTCCAAGCGCCCGGCTGAACCTGGAACGCCGGTGTGAGCGAGCGGAGCGGCGCCGCCACCGTCGCGCTGATCCGCTGGATGCCGGCGGTGTTCGTGCTCATCTGGGCCACCGGCTTCATCGTGGCGCGCTACGGCATGCCGCATGCGCCGCCCTTCACCTTCCTGCTGCTGCGCTACGGGCTGTCCATCGCCTGCTTCGGCGTCTGGATTGCGCTGGCGCAGGTGCGCTGGCCGCAAACGCGCCAGCAATGGCTGCACCTGGCCGTCACCGGCATGCTGATGCACGGCGGCTACCTGGGCGGGGTGTGGGCCGCCGTCAAGGCCGGCATGGGCTCGGGGCTGTCGGCGCTGATCGTCGGCATCCAGCCGGTGCTCACCGCCATCTGGCTGTCGGCCTTCGGCAGCGCCGAGCACCGCGTCAGCGGCCGCCAGTGGCTGGGCCTGGGCCTGGGCTTTGCCGGTCTGGTGCTGGTGGTGTGGCGCAAGCTGACCGAGGGCAGCCCGGGCGATACGGTCAACGCCATCAACCTGGCCTGGGCGGTGGGCGCGCTGCTGTGCATCACCGCCGGCACGCTTTATCAAAAGCGCTGGGTGGCGCCCTGCGACGTGCGCAGCGCCAACACCGTGCAGCTGATGGCCGCCGCGCTGGTGACGGCGCCGCTGGCCTGGCTGGAGCCCGAGTCCATGCACTGGAACCTGCAGTCCGCCGGTGCCATGGCCTGGTCGGTGCTGGGGCTGACGCTGGGCGGCAGCTCGCTGCTGTTCCTGCTGATCCAGCGCGGCGCCGCCGCCTCGGTGGCCAGCCTGATGTACCTGGTGCCGCCCGCCACGGCACTGATGGCCTGGCTGCTGTTCGGCGAGCCGATCACCCCGGTCACGGTGGCCGGCATCGCGCTGACCGCGCTGGGCGTGGCGCTGGTGGTGCGCCCGGGCGCGGCAACAAGCGGCAAAGCCTGAGCAAAAAAGTCAGCCAACACCCCACTTTTCGCACGCTTGTTGCGTCATCGCAGCAGCGGGGGAAAACCGCGAGGGACAGGCCGCGGAATCGGTCTAGAATCCAACGCTCGCTGACGCTGCTTTCGTGGGCCAGCCCTTGCGCCACAAGGCTTGGGCATGGTTCGAGGACGTGGCTTGGGCGCACGTCAGGCGAACGAGGGGGAAGGCCGGCACGATTGGCGCAAGCAACCCGACATCGCTGTTTCCAGATTCCTGACACATTCTGAAAGAGGGACACTTTCGTGAACAAGACCGAGCTGATCGAACACATCGCCAAGAACGCCGACATTTCCAAGGCCGCCGCCACGCGCGCGCTCGAAGCCACCATCGGCGCCGTCAAGACCACGCTGCGCAAGGGCGGCACGGTTTCGCTGGTCGGCTTTGGCACCTTCGCCGTCGGCAAGCGCGCAGCTCGCACCGGGCGCAACCCCCGCACCGGCGCAACGATTAAAATCAAGTCCGCCAAGGTACCCAAGTTCCGTCCCGGCAAGGCGCTGAAGGACGCGCTGAACTGACATTTGCATCGGTTCGGCTGGGGTGCTTAGCTCAGTTGGTAGAGCGGCGCCCTTACAAGGCGTAGGTCGGCGGTTCGACCCCGTCAGCACCCACCAATTGATGTGAAGGCGAACGACGGTTCGCCTTTTTTCTTGTTCTCCGCGCGGCCCCGCACGCAACCCAGAGCCTCTTTCGCATGTTCGACGCCATCCGCAAGCACAACAAGATCATCATGTGGATCTTGGGTCTGCTGGTCTTTCCCTCGTTCATCTTCTTCGGCATCGAAGGCTACGGCCGCTTCAACGAGGGTGCCAACAAGGTGGCCGAGGTGGACGGTCACGCCATCACGCAGACCGAGTGGGACAACGCCCACCGCCTCGAGGTCGATCGCGCGCGCGCGGCCAACCCCACGCTGGACCTGAACCTGCTCGACTCGCCGGTGATGAAGTACGCCTCGCTCGAGCGCCTGGTGCGCGACCGCGTGCTGGCTGCCGCCGCCCAGGGCGAGCACCTGATGGTGAGCGACGCCGCGCTGGCCGCCGCGCTGGAGCAGGACCCCGCCATCGCCAGCCTGCGCGGCGCCGACGGCCGGCTGGACATGGAAGGCTACAAGCGCCTGCTGGCGGCCCAGGGCCTGACGCCCGAGGGCTTCGAGGCGCGCATGCGCAGCGACCTGTCGATGCAGCAGGTGCTGGGTGGCATCGCCACCTCCGAGCTGGTCAGCCAGGCCAACGTCGACGCCGCCATGAACGCCTTCCTGGAGCGGCGCGAGGTGCGCGTGCTGCGCCTGGCGCCCAAGGACTTCGCCGCCAGGGTGAGCCCGACCGAAGCCGAGCTGCAGGCCTACTACAAGACGCACGAGGCGCAATACCAGGTGCCCGAGTCGGTCAACATCGAATACATCGTGCTCGACCTGGACAGCGTCAAGAAGGCCGTCAACGTCAGCGAGCAGGACCTGCGCACCTACTACGAACAAAACGCCGCCACCCTGGGCACGCCCGAGGAGCGCCGCGCCAGCCACATCCTGATCGCCGCGCCCAAGGACGCGCCCGCCGCCGAGCGTGAAAAGGCCAAGGCCAAGGCCGAAGCCCTGCTGGCCGAGGTGCGCGCCGCGCCCAAGCAGTTTGCCGAGATCGCCAAGAAGAATTCCAGCGACGACGTCAGCGCGCCCAGCGGCGGCGATCTGGGCTGGTTCCAGCAGCAAAAGGGCACCGATCCGGCCATCGCGCAGGCCACCTTCAAGCTGGCCAAGGTGGGCGACATCAGCGACCTGGTGCAAAGCGACTTCGGCTATCACATCATTGAACTGACCGGCATCAAGCCGGCCAAGGTGCCGCCTTTCGAGCAGGAGCGCGCCAAGCTGGAAGATCAGTTGCGCACACAGCAGGCGCAACGGCAGTTCACCGAAATGGCCGACAGCTTCACCAACGGCGTGTACGAGCAGTCCGACAGCCTCAAACCCGTGGCCGACAAGCTCAAGCTGAGCATCCACACCGCCGACGGCGTCACGCGCAATCCGGCCAAGGACGCCACCGGCGCCCTGGCCAGCCCGAAGTTCCTGAACGCCCTGTTCGGTGCCGACGCGCTGAGCAACAAGCGCAACACCGAGGCCGTCGAGGTGGGCCCCAACCAGCTCGCCTCCGGCCGCGTGCTGGCGCACACCGCCGCCCACGCCAAACCCTTCGCCGAGGTGCAGGATGCCGTGCGCACGGCCTTCATCGCCCAGCGCAGCGCCGAGCTGGCGCGCGAGGACGGCCAGGCCAAGCTCAAGGCCTGGCTGGCCAAGCCGGCCAGCGCCACCGACCTGCCGGCGGCCATCGCCGTCTCGCGCGACGCGCCGCAGGACCAGCCGGCCGTGCTGGTCGAGGCCGTGCTGCGCGCCGACCCCACCAAGCTGCCGCACTTCGTCGGCGTCGACCTGGGCGCCGAGGGCTACGCCATCGCCCAGATCGACAAGGTGCTGCCGCCGGTGGAGCAAAGCGCCGAACAAAAGGCGCAAAACCGCACCCGCTACACCCAGCTGTGGACCCTGGCCGAAGTGCGCAGCGACTACGACCTGCTCAAGGCCCGCTACAAGGCCAAGATCCTGGTGCCCATGCCCAAGGCGGACGATTTGGGCATCGCACGCCAGTAATTCCATTTCCATATCAATAGATCAATAATATCCATGTCACCGATCCCGCAAGGAGAACGACATGGCAAGAACAGCC
>OFTX01000206.1_pt1 | contig 36725 bp, 37 predicted proteins | sample 1775051 | NCBI WGS metagenome assembly OFTX01 (sample SAMN08195772, study PRJEB24354) | sludge metagenome | isolation source: sludge from phenol fed wastewater aerobic bioreactor A | place: India: Nagpur | collected 2016-09-15 | reverse complement strand
GCGCGCGCGCGCCGGCCTCCAGGCCGGCGGCACCGTAGGGCGCCCATTCGTCCTGGTGCTCGTACAGCCAGTCGTGCATCGCCCAGAACCGGCCCGTGACGGCCGCGGCCTCGGCCAGTTCGGCGGCGAGTTGCGCATACGGGTGCGCCTGGGTCAGCGGAAAGTGGCGGAACACGAAACGCAGGTTGCCGGCGTAGTGGCGCTGCACCTGTTTCACCAGCGGATAGGCCATGCCGCAGGCCGGGCACTGGAAGTCGCCGTACTCGACCAGGGTCACCACCGCATGGGCGCTGCCCTGGACGTGGTCACTGTCGGAAACCGGCAGCGCCAGCCGCGCGTCCTCGACGATCATGAGGCCTCCCGCGCGCTGCGCGCCGGCGCGAGCTTCCCGGTCGCGCTCGAGAGTGCCGCTCAGGAGGTGCCGCCGCCGATCTCGCAGGAGCTCGCGCTCCTCATTCGCGAGGTGCGGCTCGGGGTGGACATGGCCGATGCCCTCCAGCACATGGAGAAACGCCTGCCAATGCAGGACTTCCTGATGGCGACGGCCGCGATCTCGATCGCGCGCGAAGTCGGCGGCAATCTCGCCGAGACGCTCGAGACGGTGGCGCGCACCCTGCGCGACAAGCAGCAGATGGAAGGCAAGATTCGCTCGCTCACGGCCCAGGGCAAGGCGCAAGGCCTGGTGATGACGCTGCTGCCGGTATTCCTGATCGTGGTGCTCGCGCAGATGGAGCCGGTCGCCATGGCGCCGTTGTTCGACAAACCCATCGGCTGGGCCACGCTCACCGTGATCTTCATCATGGAATTGCTCGGCTACCGCTCCATCAGCAAGATCACCAATATCGACGTCTAAGCCATGTTCATCGCCATCGCCTTCATTCTCTCGCTCGGGCTGATCATCGTCGTGGGCGTGATCGTGCGCTCGCTCACCACCCTCAGCGGCAGCGTTCCGAGCGAGGACCGTGAATTTCTCGATCCACTGTCGCGCCCACTTCGCATGCTCTGGCCGCTGGTGCGATTCGCCGAGCACCACTTCGGCAAGTACTACCCCGCGAAGCTCGTCGAGCGCACGCAGAATCAGTTGCAATTGACGGGGCGAAGCTTCCTGATGTCGGCCACGCAGTTTCTGTCGCTGTCGATCGTCGTGATGCTGATCGCGCTTGTGCTGGGCTCGCTCGTCAACCACTGGCTGGAGCTCAACACGATCCTGTTGCCGCTGGCCGCGGCCGTGCTGGGTTTCTTGCTGCCTCGGATGTGGTTGCGCGACATTCGTGCCCGGACCGTCAAGCAGGTGACGCGTCAGTTGCCGGTCTACCTCGACTTCCTGACGCTCTCGATCGAGGCGGGCCTGAACATCAACGGTGCCATGACGCAGGCCGTGAGCAAGGGGCCGGCCGGCGCGCTCAAGCGCGAGTTCGAGCACGTACTGCGCGACCTGAAATCCGGTTTGACACGCGCCGACGCCCTGCGGCGAATGGATAACCGGTTGCAGGTCAAGGAAGTGACAAACTTCGTGGGTGCCGTGGTACAGGCCGAGCGCATGGGAGGCGGGCTCGCAACCACGCTGCGATTCCAGTCGGAGCAGCGTCGTACCGAGCGCTTCCAGCGCGCCGAGAAGCAGGCGATGGAGGCGCCGGTGAAATTGATCTTCCCGCTGGTGATCTTCATCTTTCCCGTGACGTTCATCGTGCTGGGCTTCCCGATCGTCATGAAGTTCATGCAGGAGGGCCTGTTGTGAAAGCTGTCAGCCTGTATCTCGGCGCGCAACCGCTGGCGCTGGCGGCGCAACTGACGACACGGGCGCACGAGCGCATGCGGGGCTGGCTGGGCAAGCGTCACGTGGCCCCGGGCGATGCGCTGTTGATCTCGCCATGCAACGCCGTGCACACATGCTTCATGCGAACGCCCATCGACGTGGTGTTCATCGACAGGCAAGGGCGGGTGCTGGCCGTGCACGCCAACGTGGGCGCCTGGCGCTATCGCATGCACTGGCGCGCGCGCATGGCGCTGGAGCTCGCGCCAGGGCGCAGTCGTGCGCTCGGCATCGAGCGCGGCAAGGCGCTCAGCGTGCGCCCCATCGGATCTTAAGGAGAACGGAATGCGAGCCAGGCGTCGGCCCAACGCGCGCAACGGCAATGCGCCCATGTCAGGCGCAACCCGCGCCCAGCGGGGACAGGCCGCCACGGAGTTCATTATCGTGGCGCCCATCGTCCTGTTGCTTTGTCTTGGATTGATACAATTTGGTCTGCTATATCAGGCAAAGAGTACGCTAAACTACGCGGCACTCATGGCAGCACGCGCCGGCGCCGTCAACCATGGCACCAAGAGCGCGATGCTCTCCGGGCTCGCGCGCGGACTGGCGCCGTTGTTTACCCATCAGACGGGGCTCAGCGCTCAACAGATGGCGATCCTGAGCGCGCAGACCGAGGCGCGCAACCCGGGCATTACGAAACTGACCGTGGTCAGCCCGACGGCGGCCGCTTTCTCCGACTTTGCCCGCACGAACTATTACGCCGGCAAGACGGTTCGCGAGATTCCGAACGACACGTTGATGTATCGGGATAACACGCCCGGCAACGGATCGCGTATCTCGATCCAGGATGCCAATCTGCTGAAGATCAGTGTGCAGTACTGCTATGAGTTGTACGTGCCGTTCATCAACCGGGTGATCTATTCGCTGGTCAACGGCACAAGCGATATTTTTTCGACCGGTTCGGTCGATGGTTCGCTCGATTTCAGTACCGACGGCAATAGCTGTCGCGCGTATTCGGCGATCTCGGGCGGATATCGCATACCGATTCAGGCCGAAGCGGTGGTGCGCATGCAGTCGCCGTTTCGTGGAGGGTGAGCGATGCGGCTGCGTGAAGGATTCGTGACACATGTCGTCGTCATGCTGGTCGCCGCATACGGCACCGGGGCGGCGACGAGCGCCGACGCGGCATCGGTCGTGTCGACGCGCAAGGAAGGCGGCGTCGAGATCATTTCCTCCCGGAGCGTGCCGACGATTGCGCCGATGCCGGTCGCGCCCGGCGTGCCCGCGTCGTCCGCCGCGGCGTCCGCATCACCGAACGTGGGGCAGCCCGCACCTGCGCAGATGGCGCCTTCCGCGACGCCGGCCGGTTCGCCGGGCACGGTGGTGACGGTCGAGCCCGACGCGGCGATACCCGAGGGGCGCGAGGCGATGAAGGGCCTGAAGGCAACGAAGCCCTCAGGGCCGAAGACCCGCATCGACGAGACCGCGATTCGTGGCGACCACCGGTTGCGTGCCAATCTGCTCACGCGCAACGGCACGCCCAACGAGGAGGCGGACAACGAAGCGCACCGGCTGGTGCGGGAGCATCGCGCGAAGGTCGAGGCCGACCTCAAGGCGACGCTCATGGCATATGACGAAGGCAAGCGCAACGGCGCCAGCCGTGAGAAGTTGAACAAGTTACAGGAACGTATTCGCGCGGATCTGGATCTCGTGTCCACGTTGTCCCGCGCGGAACAAAACTAGGAGCCAGTCTGCAGTGATGCATTCGAATTCCCGCCCGGCGCGCAAAGCGCTCGCATGCACGATCCTCGCGCTGGGATGCGCGCTGGCGCTCGCCGGTTGCCACAAGAAAGCGCCCGAGAAAACCTCGGAGCCGTCACTCGATTCGAACGCCGCCTCCGCGCCGGCCTCGCCGCAGTCCAGCGCATCGAGTGCGCTGGGTGCCACGCCTGCCGCGGCGGCGCCGGCCACGCGTGAGGCCGGCGATGTCAATGTCGCATCGCTGCCTCAGGGCGCCTTCGCGCTGAACCAGAAAAGCGACGACGACGCCTGGTTCCGTCTGCTCAATGACGTCCCCGATTCGACCGGCATTCAGGACAGCCGGAATCCGTACACGATCTCGATCGCGCTGCCCGGCAACGCCACCATTCACGCCTTTCGCTTCGTGGCGAGCAATCAGGTCAAGGTCACGCCGAACCACCTGAAGGTCGAGACGTCGGGGGCCTCGGCCGACGGCCCTTGGACCGTAGCATATGATCAGGATGTGCCGGGCGCTGCCGATATCGCGCCGGGCAAGGTCATCGAGGCGGAGATGGCGGCGCCCGTCACGGCCCGCTGGCTGCGTTTGACGCTGTCGTCGCCGCCGGGGGCCGCGCCCTATGGCATCGGCCTCACGCAGTTCGCCGCACTCGGAAAGTTCGACAATGCCGAAGCCTCGGTGCGCAATGTCGCCGGGCTGTATCACTTTCCGCTGAATTTCGGCTCTGACGGTTACGTGCTGCTCAAGCAACAAGGCGCCGGTATCGACGGCTGCTATTTCGAAGCCGTGCGCGGCGGCGGCAACGGCGTGCGCATCGGCAAGCTGCTGGGTACGATCTCCGGCGGCATCGAGCACGGCGGCGTGCTGCGCTTTACCCGGACCGAAGCCGACAGCAACACGGTCACGCCGGGCATCATGACGTTCGAGCCCAATGGCAAGCACGTCTATACGGCGCTCATGCTGGGCGACACGCGGGACTTCGATCACGTCAAGGAAGTCGGTGGCAATCGCATCGGCGACAGCGCGCTGGAGTGCAAGGTCGGCAATGCGTCGCCCGCCGAAGCGCAGCTCGAGAAGACGGGCAAGCTGGCGCTCTACGGCGTGAACTTCGATCTCGACAAGGCGACCTTGCGTGCCGATGCGAAGCCGGTGCTCGACAATGTGGCCGGCATTCTCAAGGCACACCCGGACTGGAAGATCGAGATCGGCGGCCATACCGACTCGACCGGTTCATCGGGACACAATCAGACGCTCTCGACGCAACGCGCCGAGGCCGTGCAGCAATACCTGACGGCGGCGGGCGTGAAGGCCGATGGATTGAGTGCGAAGGGGTACGGCGACACGCGCCCGATGGCACCGAACAGCAGTGAGCTCGGCCGGTCCCAGAATCGTCGCGTGGAACTGGTTCGGCAATGAGGCGAGATACCCCTCGACGTTGGCACGATGCTCTGCGGATGGCGGGCGTGGCCTGGCTGCTCTCGCTCCCGGCATTGGCAACCGCGGGAGGGGTCGTATATATTGTCGGCGGTTCGGGCGCAGGCGCGGGGGCGCCAGCCCGGAACGTGACGAAAGCCGTAACGGCGAGCGGCATGGCCGGAACTGCCACGCCTGCGGGAAGGGCACGCGGGGTACTCTTGAGCGGTGCGGCATTGCAAACCGGATCTTCGGCGTCGAACGGCATCTTCGTTGCGCCGTCTTCCGCGCGCAATGCCTGCGAGGGTTGCGATTACCGTGCGTTTTCCGCATTGATCGGCGCGGCCGCCAACGCAACGCGCATCGATCCCGCGCTGGTCGCGGCGGTGATCGACGTGGAATCGGGTTTCGATCGTTCCGCGCGCTCGCATGCCGGTGCCGGCGGGTTGATGCAACTCATGCCGGGCACCGCAACGAGCCTCGGGGTGGCGGATGTCACGGACCCGATGCAGAACGTGGTGGGCGGCACGCGGTATCTTGCCCAGTTGCTCGACCGGTTCGGTGGCAACGTACCTTATGCGTTGGCGGCGTACAACGCCGGGCAGGGGGCGGTGATTCGCCACGGCGGCATTCCGCCTTACGCCGAAACTCGGGCGTACGTCCCGAAGGTGCTGGCGCGCTACCAGCATTACACCCGTTTGAACGCGGAAGGTAGCACGGAGATGCCCCGTGCGCAGAACGCAATGAGAGCGCCGACAAGTGCGCTCCGTAAATTCCAACCAGATGACGGATCGGCTTTCCGGGGTGAACGAGCGCACGCGCAATTGATCGATTACCGCCGCTGACGCAACGCGCCGGCGGCGTAACGAAATTTGCCGTGCATGCCCACCATTTTGGAGAACGTTCGACATGAGTTCGACAACCCGTCTTCGACGCAAGGCACTACTGGGCCTCTGTCTCGGCACGCTCGCATCGGCCGCCTGGGCAGGCGCATGCGACGCCCCATGGATGCATGAGGGTGGCGGCTTCACGCTCAGCGCGCAACCCGGCGCGCGCGCCACGCGCACCACGCGCACCACGCGCTTCACGCTCACTCAATTCAAGAAGGACAACGGCGACCGATGCAGCGGCAAGCTCACGGCGCGCACTTCGATGACCGTGGGCGGGCGCAACTTCGACAGCGAAAGCGCAGTCGATCTGAGCATCGACCACGGCAAGGTCCAGGCGCGCGGCACGACGGGCAGCAAGCTCCCGGGCGACAAGCACGGCAAGGGGGTGGACTCGCTGGCCGGATCGACGTCCGTCGAAGGCAGCGGGCTGATGAACTACATCGGCCAGGTCTCCGCGCCCGGCCAGCGCCTGCCTGCCATGAAGATGACGCACAACATCAACGCGCAGATGGCCGCCATGGGCGCCAACATGGGCCAGGTGCGCATCCCGCAAATGACCACGCAGACCTCGGAACGCTCGGTAGGTGCCTCCGAAACGCTTCAGACGGCGGGCGGGCGCCTGTCGTGCTGGCCGATCAGCTATGAGCGGTCGACTGACACCGGCAACGTTCAAATGCCCGGCATGACGCGCCGGGGCAACACCACGACACGTATCGTCGACCATTTCTGTCCCGCGACGGGACTGGTGATGCGCCAGGACATCGAGCAGGGCGGCGAACGCTCGTCGCTGGTCGTCACCGATATTCACTAACCCACGACGGAGTCTCATGACGATGATGCAAAAGACGACCGCGCGCGCATGGCTCGCAGCGGCGGCCTCTGCCCTGGCAATGGCGGCACAGATGGCGCACGCGCAAACCGCGGAACAGACGAAAAAGCTGGTCGCGACGGGCGTGCAATTCGCGGCGAGCGACGCGCACGTATCGATGGCGCTTTGCGGCGCCGATGCCAAACGCGTTGAGGAAATGAAAGCGAATGCCAAGCGCGAATTCGCCGACGACCCGAATTTCGAAGCCGACTGGGCTCGCGGCTGGCAAGCGGCTCAGCGTACGATCACGGGAGCCAACGAAGTCAAGGCCAAGAACCCGTCGGAGTACGCCAGTACGCGTGAGGACATCTGTCGCGACGCGATGGCACCCAAGTCCTGAGACGGAGGTCGGCACGGTCGCGCATCGCGAGCGCGCGTCAGACGACGGGCAGCGCCAGCGGCCCGACAAGCAGCGAGACCACGCCGGCGATGGCAAGAAATGGACCGAAGGGGAAGGGATTCTCCCGGTCCATTTTTTTGAGCGCGATCAGGGCGAGGGTCGTGACTGCCGCGACGACCGACGAAACCAGGATCATCTCCAGCAGATGGCCGGTACCAAGCCAGGCGCCCAGCGCCGCGAGCAGCTTGAAGTCGCCGAATCCCATGCCTTCCTTTCGTGCCAGCAGGCGAAACGCCCAGTACAGGACCCAGAGCACGCCGTAACCCGCTGCCGCGCCGAGCACGGCCGATGCGAGCGGAGCGAACGTGCCTTGCACGTTGACGAGCAGGCCTGCCCAGAGCAATGGCAATGTCAACACGTCTGGGAGCAACTGGTGCTCCAGATCGATCATGGCCAGTGCCACGAGCAGGACACATAATCCCGCCGCCGCCGCCCCCTTGAAGTTGATACCGAATACCGCCAACGACGCGCCAATCAGAGCGATGCACATCACGATCACCCACCAGAGCCTCGCAGTGCCCAGCGAGGCGCGCAGCGTGATCGGCGGCGCCGGAGCGAGCACCGGTGTCTGCACCGACGTGTGCCCGAAAGTGCCGAGGTAGTCCTCAACGTCCGCGTGAAGACGCCGCTCGACTGCCCAGGGAACGTGACGAATGAGCGCGTCGGCGCTCAGACCGGCCACCAGGCCGGTTGGAATGGCGATGAAGGGGATCGAAAATTCCACGCGAGCGTGTCTGCGATTGAGTGAATGGGGGGAGGAGTACGCCTGGCATCGAGATCCGCGCGGGGCGCAATGCGCCGTGTTCAAGCCAAATGCGTATCGATCGGAATACCGGACTTCAGCGTGAGCGTCACGGGCGTGCGCTCTGCAATCTCGGCCAGGCGTGCCTTGCCGGCGTCGTCCAGCCCTTCGATCGCCAGTGTGCGCTCGATTCGACGCTCGTCGCCGCCGACGATGCGTAACGACACGTCAAGCGACGTCAACGGCCAGCCTTTACGCTGCGCATACATCTTGAGCGTGATCGCGGTGCAGGCGCCGAGGCTGGCAAGCAGCAGGTCGTACGGTGCAGGACCGACGCCCTGGCCACCGAGTGCCGGTGGCTCGTCGGCCGTCAGGGAATGACCACCGACGACGATGTCGGTGCGATATGGTGTCGATCCGATGTGGGCAGTGCCGTGCGTCATGGGGTGGGTTTCCTTGGGCGGAGAGAGCGGGAGAATCCGAGACCGTATGCGACATTGTAAGAGCCGTCGCACGAATCATCGCAGAAGTAATCATCTGAAATCTACCTGCCCCCGCCCGTTACGGATCGTTACCCGATTTCCCTGGCTTCGCGCAAGCCGATTTCCTATAGTCTCGACAGTGGCAGCCAGCGTTTTCCGGCGCTGCCGTGCGGCCCCGAAGGGGCATACGATTCCCCACTTGCAGGAAGGTGTTCCATGGATGTTCAGCAACTTGTTTCCGAATTTCTGGCCTCGGAGCATGGCGATCAGGCGACCCAGGCGCTTGCGGCCCAGGGCATTAGCGGCGATGACGCCCAGCAGATGTTGAGCGAGGCGACGCAAGCCGCTCACGCCAATGCGGAAGAGCAGGGAGCGGGCCTGATGGGCGAGCATGCCGGAAAGAGTTTCTTCGCCGCGTTCGCCGCCGGTCTCGTGCGTGGTGACGGCTTCCTCAAGTCGCTGGGGGAAGGCGGCGAAGGCGTGTTGACGGGCCGCGTTGCCGAGTCGCTTGCCGCCCGCATGGGGATCGACCCGGCGACGGCATCCACTGTCGCCGCGGCGGCCACCCCCTATATCGTGTCGTTCCTCAAGGAGAAGTTCGCCTGAGCCGAACATCGGCTAGCGCTCTCGGCGTCATCCGGGAGCATGATGCAAAAAGGGCTGCCATATGTCGCCATATGCAGCCCTTTTCGCATGCCTCCGGCTCTGCTCAGCCCGGCGACGCGCGCCAGATCTGTTTGCGGTTGGCCAGCAGCGGAATGACCCCGATGGCGATGCCGCCCATGCCCACGACATTGGTCACCCAGTCGAATGTTGGAATACTGTAGAGCGCAATAAAGAAAAGGAACAGGCCGCTGGCCACCGGCCAGATCACGTGGGTCACGGCTGTCCACGGCCCCTTCGTGATCGACTTGCGGTAGTACCACCCGCAGGCAAGCCCGGTCAGCCCCAGGTAGAAGCAGATCTGGAAACCAATGGCGGTGATCGAATCCTGCAGGATCACGTTGATCGTCGGCAGGTACGAGGACATCAGCAGCAGCGCCATGCGCGCGACCCAGATGAAGAAGATGGCGATGTGGGGCGTTTGCCAGCGCGCGTGCAGGCGCGCATAGCGGTGGTGGAGCGCGCCGTCGCGGCTCTTGGCGAACAGCGTGCGCGTGAACTGCAGGACCTGCGTCTCGACCGTGCCCACGGTGCTCAGCAGCACCGCGACAATGGCCACGTAGCCCCACGTTTGACCAAAGAGCTTTTCCGAAATGGCGAAGATGATATTCGTGTTGTAGTGCTGGATCTCGGCGTCGGACAGGCCAAGCAGCGTGATGACGATGAAGACGAGGAAAAACACCATGAGGAAAACCATCGACCAGAAGGCCGCGCGCCCGGGGGTGCGGTTCGAGTCTCGCGTCTCCTCGCTGAGGTTCATCGTCACGTCCCAGCCGTAGAAGAAGAAAATCGCCACCAGCGCGCCGTTGGCGAACTGCGCGGGCGTGAACGCCAACGGCGAGAACCAGTGCAGTTCGAACGGATGTTGGGGGGCGTGCGGGAAGACCAGGAAGCTCGCCACGATAATCGCCAGCAGGATCACGCCTTCGACGATCGTCATGAGCACCTGCACATAACTGGTGAGCTTGATTCCCTTGACGACCACGGCACTCACGACGGTGAGCCACGCGGCGGCGATCAGCGTCACGTAATGGACGTTGTTCATCATCGGCCGATCGAAGATGAGCAGCGTGGCGTTGGCCGCCGGAATCATCGCGGACACCATGAACACGCAGCAAAGCACCAGCAACGCCCACCCGGCAAAGAAGCCGAGCGTGCGGCCGAATACCATGCTGACCCATGAGTAGGAGGTGCCGGCACTCGCCACGGCGCGGTTCATATTGATGAACGCGAAGGCGATACCGAACATGATGAGCCCGCACACCAGAATACTTGCGGCAGAGAGCGTGCCGGACGTGCCGATGATGGTCGACGTCGTGATCTCGATGCTGTAGGCCGGCGCCGTGCCGGCAATGCCCATGATCACTGACTCCACGAGGCCCAGCGAATTGGCGTTGAGCTTGACGGGCTGATCCATGGGTGTTCGACTCGGCGTAGTTGACGATGGCTCCTTTTACTCTCACCTGAACCCGCACGCAAGTAGGGACTTGCCAGACTATCGACGCTTTCTCCACGCGGCCCCGTTCAACGGCGCGGGGCGCACGCCGGCGTGCGGGCGAGGCGGGTCAGCGCCCCCGGATCATCGCGAGAATCGCCGTCGAAAGATCGCTGCCGGATTCTCCGACACGGTCGACGGCGTCGAAATGGTGGCCGTCACGCTGGCGCACGACCTTGACGTCGAGCCCATGATCGTCGAGCCGCGTCTGGAATTGCGCCTGAAGCCGGTGAAATTCGTCGGATTCGTCGCCACCCACACTGAGAATATAAGGCAGCGGCACGGGGGGAAGATGATGGATGGGACTGAAGTCGGCCACTTCGGACGGATCGAGCCGAACCGCCTGGTTCAGATAGCACAGGCGGATCGGCTCGAGGTCGTAGAGCCCGCTGATGGCACACGCCCCCTTGATCAGGTTCGCGGGGGCATCGTAGACCGTCCAGTCGGTGCCGGTCAGCACCGCTGTGAGATGCCCGCCCGCCGAACTGCCGCATACGTACAGCGCATCGCGGTCGATGCCGAGCGCGGTCGCGTTGCGATACAGGTGCAGTAACGCCCGGCGATTGTCCTCGACGATGTCGCCCATGCGCACGTTCGGTGCAAGGCGATAGTTCACCACGGCGAAGTTGATGTCGTTGGCCTGATACAGGCCTGCGAGCGCGCTGAAATCGGACTTGTCGAGCGACTGCCAGTACCCGCCGTGAATGAACACCAGCGTTGGCCTCCCGGTGCGCTGCGCGGGGAACAGGTCGTAGGTCTGCTTCGCGTCGTCGCCATAGGCGACATCTTCCCTGAACGTCGTGGCGCGGCGGAAGGCTTCCCCCGTGCGAGCCCAACGCGAGAATATCTCGAGATGATCGGGAATTCCTGCGCGTACGTTGTACTGAAGGTCGAGCGCCTCTTGATCAAACGAACGGTAAACCGGCATGCTAGCCTCACTCATCGAAATGGAAGTCGAATTCGCGCCGCGTGGTGGCGACGCAATGTCCGAATCTAAGAGAGGTGCGCCCCAGCCGCGCGCGAACAAGTGTCAATCGATGCCGAGGTTACGCCATGTTTGGAAAAAGTGAGAACCGGGACGACTATCAGCGAATTCCGCGTCCGGTGGGCGGCATGGCGCGCGACTTGCCCGATCGGTTCTTCATCGACGATCACGAGCACGTGCGTGGGCAACTGATCTACGCAAGCTCAGGCTCCATCGTTGTCACCACGTCCAAGGGGACGTGGGTCGTGCCGCCGCTTCGTGCTGTCTGGGTGCCGCCCGGCGTTCGCCACTGCATGCAGGCCGTCGGCGCGATCGAAATGCGGACGCTGTACTTCGACCCGGCGCACTCGCCGCTTGCGACGGGCGACTGCTGTGTCGTGTCGGTCTCGGCGCTGCTGCGCGAGCTCATCGCGGCGGTCACGCGCATGCCGCTCGATTACGCGCTGACAGGCCGGGATGCCGCCGTCGTGGATCTGTTGTTTCACGAGATTCGACCCGTGGGCGTCGAGCCGTTGCATCTGCCCATGCCGTCGGACGAGCGCATTGCGCGCATCTGCCGGTGGATCCTCGCCAATCCGGCGGAAGAGACTTCCGTGGCGGCCTGGAGCAAAGTCGTCGGAGCTAGCGAGCGGACCATCATCCGCCTGTTTCCCGAGCAGACGGGCATGACCTTCACACGCTGGCGGCAACAGGCCCGGCTGCTCGAGGCGGTGCAGATGCTCAGCGCCAATCGCCCGGTCACCGACATTGCCTCGTCGCTGGGCTATGACAGCACCAGCGCTTTCAGCGCCATGTTCCGAAAGGCGCTCGGCTGCACGCCGACGGAATTCTTCCGCATCGACGCCGCCTGACGCCAATCGGCGTCGGCGCGACAAACGTCGGCGTTGGCGCGACATTTTCCGTAGACCGGATCGCCCAGAATGAATGGCCGCCGTTGCGGCGCCATTCAGGAGATCCCATGAACGTCTACGAACGCATCACCGCCGCCGGGCTCGAGCTGCCGAAACTCACGCTCGCACCGGCCCCTTTCAAACCCTTCAAGCTGCATGGCGATACGCTGATCGTCTCGGGACAACTGCCGGTGCGCGACGGTGCGCCGGTCTGCGTTGGCAAGGTGCCGTCGGACGTCTGCGTCGACGACGCGCGACTCGCCGCGCGCCTGTGCGTCATGAACGTGCTGGGCTGGGCCCACGTGGCAACAGACGGCCGGCTCGAGCGCGTCGCAGGCGTGTTGCGGGTGGGGGGCTTCGTCGCGACCTCGGAAGGCTTTGCCGACGCGCCGTCGGTCATCAATGCCGCGTCGGATCTGCTGACGCACATTTTTGGGCACGCGGGCGAGCACGCGCGCATTGCCATCGGGGTGGCCAGCCTGCCGCTGAATGCCCCCGTCGAAGTCGAAGCGACCTTCGCGCTGGCGTCATGAAGACACGCACGGGGTTTGCCGACGTGCTGGTCGGCATGCAGTACGGCGACGAAGGAAAGGCCAAGATCGTCGACCGGATCGCCGGCGACTATGACATCGTGGCGCGCTTCAACGGTGGCGCGAACGCCGGGCATACGGTGCAAACGCCGCAAGGACAGGCACGGCTTGCGCAGATCCCCTCCGGCGTGTTTCATCCGGGCCTCTCGCTCTACATCGGCTCCGGATGCGTCGTGAACCTGATAAAACTGGCCGATGAAATCGCATCGCTCCGGGACGCGGGGACACGCATCGACGGGCGGCTTTACGTCAATGAACGCTGTGCGGTCATCCAGCCGATGCACCTCGACTTCGACGCCAGGCACGGTGCGGGCATCGGAACGACGGGCAACGGCATTGGCCCGTGCTATGCCGACCTGGCACTGCGATGGCACCGCGGGGTGCGCTCGGTCGTGCAGGTTCGCGATCTCGTGGCCGATGACGCCGGCGCCTTCGAGCAGATGCTTCGATACGCGGCGCAGTTCGACGACGCACCGGCCGCACGCGCCGCCACGGCAGACAGGCTCGCGCGCATGCGCGCCGCCTGGCGAACATTGCGGGAGACGATTGTCGTGACCGACACGCTCTGGCTGACGCACCGGGTCAAAGCCGGGGCGCGCGTGTTGTTCGAAGGGGCGCAGTCGGTCATGCTCGATGTCGCGGGAGGTGAACAGCCCTACGTCACATCGAGCCATACGGCGCCGGCGTTCGCATTCGTGGGGGGCGACCTGTCCAACCGTTATCACCGCAAAACGATCGGCGTGGCAAAAGCGATCGTCTCGCGTGTGGGCGAGGGGCCGTTTCCCACCGAATTCGGCGGCGAGCGCTCCGCCCGGTACTGCGCGGACGCGGCGCTACGCGGCACGGGCTGGCGCGAGGAGCGCGACCGCTTCGACGCGGCGTCGATGCTCGCGTCGGAAGACGACTTCGACATGGGAATCGGGCTGCGCATGCTGACCGGCGAATACGGCACGGGCAGCGGGCGGCCACGGCGCCTGGGGTACCTCGACCTTGCGGCGCTCGCGAGCGTGGTCGAGCGCCATGCGGTGGACGAGCTCTATCTGAACAAATGCGATTGCCTTTCGTTGTTTGCGAAGACGCATGCGGGAGAGGTGCCGGTCCTGGGCATCGCCCTATCCGAGGGCGGCCGAAGTGTCCCCGCGATTCGCCGTTTCAACGCGTTCGAAGCATTGCCGCGAAATGTCCGCCGCCCGGAAGATCTGCCGGGCGCACTCCAGGCACTGCTGCAAGCCGTGGAACAAGCCACGTCATGCCGCATTGCCGGGATCGGCCTGGGCCCGGGCCGCGACCAATTGCTCACCCTTTCAGAAGGAGACGGCGCTCATGACGCCTGACTATCTCGATCCCGAAATGCGCCGCACCGATCTGGCGTGGACCGACTGGCCCGCCATCGAAGCGTTCCTGCGCGACGAACTGATCTGCCGGGTGGCAGTCAGCGACGCTCCGCATCCCTACGTCGTCCCGCAGAGCTTCACGTTTACCGGCGATGCCTTCCTGATTCACTGTTCGCGCTTCGGAAAATTCGCAAAATTGCTCGCCGAGAATCCCCGCGTTACCCTGGTGGTCGACCGTCCGGTCGCGTTGCTCAAAGCGCCAAAAGGGCAGAACACGAGCCTGGAGTATTACAGCGTCATTGCGCGATGCAGGGCGGTCATGCGCGAGCAAACGCAAGACGTCATTTCGCATCAGAATGCCGCGCTCGATAAATTCCGGCCGGAGAAGGATTACACGCCGATCGAGTCCGGTGCGGCGAATCAGATCGTGGCCATCCGCTGCGAAATCGAACGGCTGAGCGCCAAGAAGCGCATCCTCGCCGACGGCCAGTATTCGCCGCCGGGACAGCCTCAGGCGCCGTACATGCGCTTTCCCTTCGAGCGCGGCGCGTCACTGTCCGGCCTCGCAGACGACGCGTTTGATCCGGACCGATTTCGTCCTGCGAAGTAGCCGCATGCGAGCGCTCCGATGAATCGGTCCGCAGGGGCTCGGCATGCACATGGCCGGGGCGGCATACCCCTTGCCATCGTGCAGCGGGCCGCAGGATTGCTGATAAGATCGCCCGCATGGATTTACTGGCCGCCATGCGCATCTTTGTTCGGGTTGTCGAGCGGGGCAGCATGTCCGGTGCGGCACGCGATCTCGGCATCGGACAGCCCGCCGTCAGCGAACGCATTGAACGACTGGAACAGTACCTCGGGGTACAGTTGCTTCGTCGCAACTCGCGCGCGCTCGCCTGCACGGATGAAGGGCTGTTGTTTCATACGAGGTGTCAGCATGTGCTGGACGCTGCCGAGGAGGCTTGCGCGGCCGTCGCCAAAGGCGCGGAGGGGATCTTCGGCACGGTGCGCATTGCGGCGCCGCAATGCTTCGGGGGCGTGGTGCTTCCCCGGGCGCTCCTGCGCATCCGGGAGCTGCACCCGCGATTGTGCATCGAGCTCGTCCTGAACGATCTCGTGGTCGACCCGGTGACCGAGGGCGTGGACATGTCGCTACGGCTGGGGGCTACGGGCGAGGGAAACTTCATAGCGCACCCCCTCGGCCACGTGCGTCGAATGCTGGTATGCGCGCCGGACTACCTCGCCCGCCATGGCGACATCGCGTCCCCCAGGGATCTGGCAAACCATCCGTTCATTCACGTCAAAGGGCAGTTCAATAACGAGCACCTGCCGCTGATCGGTGCACGACAAGGCGAAATGCTCGTCCCCATTCGCCCGTGCATCGTCGTCAGTCACTGGCGACCGATGTACGAAATGCTGCTGGCCGGCGCCGGGGTGGGAGTGGTTCAGGAACCTGCTTGCGCGGACGCCCTTGCCGTCGGCCGTCTCGTTCGTCTGCTTCCATCGCACGCCGTGCCCGCCGTTGAACTCAATGCTCTCGTCCCCGCCGCGCGGCCCGTGCCATTGAAAACGCAAGCGGTCGTGGCGATCCTCAAGGCGCACTTGCCGGCGGCTGCCGCGCTGGGAACCAGCCCGTTAACAGGGCCGGGCCAGCCCATCTGAGCCGGGCGCAACGCTCGCGCCGCACCAGCGCCGATCGGCGCTTTCAACGATCTCTTGGTTTTTCCAATACGTGTCATCGGTCGCGTCGGCCAGCCACGCCTTCCGCTTCGACACTAGCCTCATGTTGGCCAACGCCTTCCGTCTGGTGCCCATCCGAACAAGGGTGCAGGGGGGCAATTTCACATCAACGATGGGGATCGAGAACGATGGGAAAACCAATCAGGATTGTGAGAAGCGAGCGGTTCGGAGCGCATGGGACGGCCGCCAAGCAAATCACTTACCGGGAAGTGCCCGCGCGCAGCACTCGTCATCGTTTGCTGCACGCTGTGCTGGGGACCGCTGCGTTCGGCTGTCTCGCAGCGTCGTCCTGCGTCCAGGCCACCACTTATACCACTTACTGCCCGTCAGTTACGCCCGGTGCAGGCCCGGACGGCATCGTTCGAGGCGATTCCGCCAAACCTGTCGACGGCACGGGCATTTGGTCGAACGTGATCGGATGCTCGGCCAGTGCCAGCGGCAAACTGGGCGTTCAGGTGATGGGCCCATTTTCGACTGCCACGGGTAACGGTGCCGTTGTGATCGGGTTCAGCACGACCGGCGCGCAACGGGCTACGGCCGTGGGGATGGCGGCGCGCGCCACTGGCATGGGGTCGACGGCACTCGGGCAATGGGCGAGCGCGACCGGCACCGGAAGCATCGCGATCGGTGGAAGCGACGCCTCCAACACGGCGGCGGCGGGCGCACAGGCCCCGGGCACGAATGCGATTGCGATCGGCGGGGAGTCTCGTGCGACCGGTGCCAGCGCCATCGCGCTGGGCAGAAATGCCATCGCCACCAATGCGGGTGACGTGGCCCTCGGTGCTGGCACCAGGACCGCCGTGGCCGTCGGCACGAGCGGCACGACGCTCGGTGGCAAGGCATACACGTTCGCGGGCGCAACACCGTCGGGCACGGTCAGTGTCGGCGATACCGGCAAGGAGCGGACCATCACCAACGTCGCAGCCGGTCGGGTCGACGGCACCAGCACCGATGCGATCAACGGCTCGCAATTGTTCGCGACATATCAGGCGCTGCTGTCCGCGTCACCCGCCGCAGGCGCCGTCGAGTACGACAAGACGCCTGAGGGCACCATCAACTTCAGTCGCGTGACGATGAATCCGGCCGGATCCCCCACGACCGTTACCAATGTCGCGCCCGGCAAACTGAGTCCCTCGAGTACCGATGTCGTTAACGGGGCGCAGCTCTATGAGACTAACCAGAATCTGCGAAACATTGCCGGCGATGCAGGACAAGCCGGCACAGACGCCAACGGTGTCGGTATTCGCTATGTGCGCACAAACGACACGGGGCTCGATCGCAAGGACGCGTCGGCACGGGGGCAGGGCAGCACCGCAGTCGGGTACAACGCCCTGGCGGGTGCGGCGAGCGCCCTCGCCGTCGGAAGGGAGGCTCAGGCGACCGGTGCGCAAGCGATTAGCCTGGGCAATGGCAGTGTCGTAAGCGGTGCGCAGGCGGTGAGCCTGGGGGGATCGAACATCGTCAGCGGCGATGGCGCAATCGCGATCGGGAGTCGGAATGTCCTGGTACCGGCGAACGTCCTCGCACTGGGTAACGGCATCGCGGTACGCGACGCGACTCTTGCCGGCGCGGTCGTCCTGGGCAACGGATCGACCGCGACCGCTGCGGTGCCGATTCAGGGGCTCGTCGTCGACGGGATGGTCCATTCGTTTGCGGGCGGCCACCCGGCGCCCGGCGATGTGCTGAGCATCGGCAGTGTCACCGCGCCGCGCCAGATCCAGAACGTCGCGGCTGGCCGCCTGACGCAGGACAGCATCGACGCGGTCAATGGGTCGCAGCTGTACGTGACCAATCAACTGGTGCGGGCGCTTGACGAGGCTGTGAAAAATATCGGCGAAGGCGGCAATCGCGCCAAGTACTTCAATGCGAATGGCGGCGTGGCTCCGCCGCTTCCCGATTCACTTGCCGCGGGTCCCGGCAGCGTGGCCGCCGGGCCGATGGCGCTCGCCAAAGGCGTCGATTCCACCGCCGTCGGCAACGGTGCAATTGCCGGCGAGGATGGCGACGTTGCGCTGGGCGCGGGTGCCCTCGCGGCCCAGGGCAGACAACGCTATGTCGGTGACTATTCCGGCGCGATGAACGACACCGTGGGCTCGGTCGCGGTGGGCGCCGCGGGCGCGGAGCGGACCATCAGTCATACCGCCGACGGCCGCTTCGATACCGACGCGGTGAACAAGCGGCAACTGGACGGCGCCGTCAGTCGAGCCGTCGCGCTGGCCATCGGCCTGACCAATCAGACGCTGGTCAAGAGCAGCAACTCGCCCGTCAGCCTGGCCACCCCCCTCACGCGGCGCGACGGCAGCCTGAACGAGATGCGGCACGATATCGCGCATCGCATGGATGGCAACGGCGAGATGTTCAAGATCAATCCGGGCAAGACGATCCAGCCGCCAACCAGGGCGTCCGGCGAAAACTCGATGGCCGTCGGCGCCGGCGCCGAGGCGTCCGGCGAGAACAGCGTCGCTGTCGGCAATGGCGCAAAGGCGAGCGGCAACCATTCGACGGCGCTGGGCAATGGAAGTCGCGCGTCGGCGACGCAATCCGTTGCGCTCGGCGCGGGCTCGGTGGCGACCCGCGACAACACGGTTTCGATAGGCATCGCAGGCGGGGAGCGGCAAATCGCCAACGTTCGGCCGGGAACCGCCGGAACGGATGCCGTCAACGTCAACCAGCTTCGCGCCATTCACCGCGACTTCAGTCAGCAACTCGCCGGCGTGCGAGGGGACATGCAGCATCTGGAGGGAGAACTCAGCGCCGGCATTGCGGCCGCGATGGCCATGGCAGGACTGCCTCAGGCAACCGAACCAGGCAAACACATGTTCAGTTTCAGCGGCGCCACCTGGCGGGGAGAAGGCGGTCTGGCGATGGCATTGTCGTCGGTTTCCGCGGATGGCCGGTGGGTGCTGAAGGGCGTGGCGAACACGTCATCGCGCGGGGACGTTGGCGCGTCGGTGGGCGTGGGCTTCCTGTGGTGAGTCGCATTGGGAGACGGCGCTCGTATTAATCCGTGTTCACTTTTGGGGGCACCCAAAAATAGCATCTTGGCGTAACTTCGATTGCGCACGACATTTTCCAGCGCGCCCCTCCGCTTTTGGCGTCCGATATTGATGTAGGCGGTGCCGATCCCGGGACCGACCGACGAACAAAACGGCTCGGACCGAAACGGAGGAGGGCGTATGAAAATGAATTCGATTGAAGTAGGCCGCATCACGGCAGCGCAGCGCCTGGAGCGACTGCCGGTATGCGGGTACCACCGATGGTTGTTTCTCGTGATTGCGCTGGCGTTCTTCTTCGACAACATCGATCTGGCAACGATGACATTCGTGCTGGGCTCGATCAAGACGGAATTCGGGTTGTCGAACGTGCATGCGGGGATGATCGGCAGCGCGAGTTTCGTCGGCATGGCGATCGGCGCGGTGTGCTCGGGCATGGCCGCCGATCGTTTCGGGCGCAAGCCGGTGTTCCAGATCAGCATGGTGGTATGGGGGGCGGGCAGCCTGCTGTGCGCGAGCGCTTCCGGCCCGGTCGAACTGGGCGTGTTCCGGCTGCTGCTTGGCGTTGGCATGGGCATGGAATTGCCGCTTGCCCAGACGCTGCTGTCGGAGTTCATTCCGACCGCGCGTCGCGGCAAGTACCTCGCGCTGATGGACGGCCATTGGCCACCCGCGTTCATCACGGCCGGGTTGCTCTCGTATGCGGTACTGGCACACCACAACTGGCGTGTTCTGTTCGCGCTGGAAGCCATTCCCGCCTTGTTCCTGTTCGTGATTCGGCGGTACGTGCCGGAATCGCCGCGTTGGCTGGAGTCGCAGGGACGCCATGCGCAGGCCGACGCCGTCGTGGGCGCGGTCGAGACATCGGTGATGCGCCGTCTCAAGCTCGATGTGCTGCCGCCGATCTCTCCCGCCAGCCCCGACGCCCAGACGCAGGCGCGGGGCATGCGGGTCATCTGGTCGCCGAGCTACCGGCGGCGCACGGTGGTCGTGGGCACGCTCTGGTTCTTCGCGTTGCTGGGATTTTACGGACTGAATACGTGGCTCGGCGCACTTCAGCAGGCGGCGGGCGCCGTGGTGACGCAATCCGTGCTCTTCACGGTGTACATCTCGCTGGGCGGCATTCCCGGATTTCTCGCCGCCGCCTGGGCCGTGGAGCGTCTCGGACGAAAAGCGACCTGTGTCGGGACGCTCGTGGGCGGCGCGTGTGCGACGTATGCGTTCGGTCAGGTCCTGGTGACCGGTGCGGCGCCCTGGTCGGTCTATGCGGCAGGCGCGAGCATGCAGTTCTTCGCGTTCGGCATGTGGGCGGTCCTTTACGCCTACACGCCGGAGCTGTTTCCCTCGCGAGCTCGCGCCACCGGTTGCGGGTATGCGTCGTTCTGCGGACGCATCGGGGCGCTGCTCGGGCCTACGCTCGTAGGCGCGATCGTGACCTGGTCGACAAGCGGCATGGTGTTTGCCTTCGGCGCCGCGTGTTTCGGCGTCGCCGCCGTGTGCGTCTGGTGCTTTGGCGTGGAAACGCGGGGCGTTCAGTTGGAGGCGGTGTCGCAGTGATGCCGCACGCGTCGCGCGCTGTTATCTGATCTCGCCCGCGATGCGCGTCGCGCCGGCCGCCCGCCCACCAGAGCTCATCATCCGTCCCGGCAAGGCGGGCACTCCATGCCCCAACGGAAGTGGCCGCTTCGCAGCAGGATCGGCGCGCCCTGACAGAGCTTGAGATAACGCGCCGTCATTTTCTCGATCGACGGGCGGTGGGCGCGGAAGGCAACCATCAGGTCTTCGGCCTTGATGGACTTGGCGTCGCAGTCGTCTTCGAGCGCCTCGGTCGAACTGGCACACACGATTCGCTTGCCGTCGCAGTCGACGGCAAACTCGATGGTCATGTCGTCGGCGTTGTAGACGGCGGCGACGCGGGGGAACTCAATCTTCACGGCCAGGCTCCTGTGGCGGGGGACGATGCGCCGACGCGAGGCCCGCGTCGGACAGGCTCACCTGCTCCATGAACTCCACGACATGGCACGGCCAATCGAAGCGTTCGGCGATGCGTCTGCGCAAACTGTCGGACGCCGCCGGCTCCCCGTGATTGACAAAAATGTGACGCACAGGCCGGTCGAACTTCGCGAGCCAGTTGAGCGTCTCGGCATAGTCGGCATGCGCCGACAGCGTATCGAGCTGTACGACTTCGGCCGTCACATGAACATACTCACCAAAGATCTTCACCTCGCTTGCGCCGTCGACCAACGTCGATCCTCGTGTGCCGGGCGCCTGGAATCCGGTAAACAGGATGGTGTTGCGCCAGTTGCCCGCCATCGCCTTGAGATGGTGCAACACCCGGCCGCCCGTGGCCATGCCGCTTCCCGCGATGATGACCGACGGCATGGCCCGCGTATCGAGCCACTTCGATTGGTCGACGCTCGTGACAAAGGTGGCCGCGCCACACATTTGCGCGCATTGCGCCTGGTCCAGTCGCTGGTCAGCCAGATGCGCCGAATAGACCCGGGTCACGTCGATCGCCATCGGGCTGTCGAGAAACACCGGTATGTCCGGGATCTCGCCGGCCGCCTTCAGTCGGGCGATCCAGTACATGAGGCTTTGCACCCGGCCCACGGCGAACGCCGGCACGATCACGGTGCCACCGCGTGCGAACGTCCGGTGCAGAATCTCGGCGAGTTGTCCACCAGGATCGGTGCGGTCGTGCAGACGATCGCCGTAAGTGGACTCCAGCACCAGATAGTCGGGCGTCTCCGGATTCGCCGGCGCCGGCATGATCGGGTCGTCGGCCGGGCCAAGGTCGCCCGAGAAAAGGATCTTTGTCGCGCCGACGTCGAACTGCGCCATGGCCGCGCCGAGAATATGACCCGCGTGGCGGAAGGTGACCTCGATGTCGGGGGAAACGGCGAACGGCGTGTCGAATGGCCTCGGCTTGAGCAGCCCGATGGCCCGCCTGGCATCGGCAGTCGTGAAGAGCGGAAGGGCGGGGTGATGCTTCGATTTGCCGTGCCGATTCAGAAAGTCGGCCTGCTCCTCTTCCAGATGGGCACTGTCGAGCAACATGATCTCGCACAGGTCGCGCGTGGCCGCCGTGCAGTACACCGGGCCCTGGAATCCATAGCGAGCCAGCACCGGCAGGTATCCGCTGTGATCGATGTGGGCGTGAGTGAGCACGACGGCATCGAGACGATGCAGATCGAATGCCGGCGGCGCCCAATTGCGCGCTCGAAGGTTCTTGATGCCCTGAAACGCGCCGCAATCGACCAGCAACTGCTTGCCCGCCGCCGAAAGCAGGGTTTTCGATCCCGTGACCGTTCCGGCCGCGCCCAGAAAACTCATCTGCATGGGAACACCTCCGACAGGGACCGGAGCGAATATCGTCTCCGGCACTGAGAGCATAGTCGTCCTGGAGCGAATCGCCCGGTCACGCGCGGCGCGACGTTGATGTGAGTCAATGCCCCGTCGCGTGCCGACACACGGCGGGTGCGCGTGGCGCTACTGTCTAATCGCCAGCGTAACGTCAGCACAACGCCGGGTGAATCACGTCACCGGCGAGCGTCACGCGTATTCACTGAACTCTTCCTGTGAGGACGACGCAATGTCTCATCGAATCCTGCTTGCCACGGACGGCAGCGAGACCTCATGGCACGCCCTGCACGAAGCGATCCGGTTTGCCATGCCAGACGATGTCGTGCGAGTGGTCAACGTCATCGACGATCCGTTCACCCATTACCAGGCGGCGTTTGCCGCCTACATCGACCTTGAAGCGATTCGGGAGGGTCTGATCGCCGAGGGCCAACTCACCCTGGCCGACAGTTACAGGAAACTGCACGACGAAGGCCTGCAGGCCGACACGCGTTCGATCGATCTGCGCACCTGGGGCGGCACGGTCGCCGATGCCATTTTGCGTGAAGCCCAGCGATGGCAAGCCGATCTGCTGATCCTGGGCACGCACGGGCGCAGGGGCTTTCGGCGTCTGATGATCGGCAGTGTCGCCGAGCAGGTGCTGCGCCGCGCGCATCGCCCCGTCATGCTGGTCACGGGAGCGGATGGCGCGACGCCACGCGCGGCGGGCCTGCCGACGGTCACCGAGGAGGGCGGACATCATGTATGAACGAATCCTGGTCGCTATTGACGGCAGTCCGACCGCTGACGCCGCGTTCGATTACGCATTGACCATGGCAAAGGCACGCCGGGCGCGGCTGCACGTGCTGTTCGTGGTGGACATTCCCGTTGCCTATGTCACTGACGCCGATCCGTTTCCCTTTATCGAAGCGCTCCGGATGCAAGGGGAGAGCATGCGTGAACTGGCCACGAAGCGGCTCAACGAGGAAGGCGTGAGCGGGGACGTGGAGATTCGCGACCTGCTGCCGCTGGGCGGAGACGTGGCGGTGCAGATCAACGCCGCCGCCGACGAGTGGCAAGCCGACCTGATCGTGATCGGCACGCACGGCCGACGGGGCTTCCGACGATTGGCGCTGGGCAGCGTTGCGGAAAACTGCGCACGGCAGGCGCACCGTCCGGTGCTTCTGATCCCACCCACAGGTGTCGAGTCTCCCGAAGTCCCCGGAAATGCGCTATAGACGCCACCTGTCGAACGCGTCGGCCAGAGGCGCCACGCCGCGTGTAGAATCGTTTTCATGGACGCCCGGGCACGGGCGTACGTGGGTATTGCACATGCAATACATCGAACGGGGTATACGACAGAAAGGCGGGCAAATGACTCGCATCATCGTTGCGGACGATCACACGCTGGTACGGGCAGGATTGCAACGCATCCTGGCCGGCAATGAGGCGCTGGAAATTGTGGGCGAAGCATCGAACGGCGCCGAGGCGATGTCGCTGCTTCAGACCACGCCATGCGATGTGCTGCTGCTCGATCTTTCGATGCCCGGGCGCAGCGGCGTCGACCTGATCGCCCACATCAAGGCCACGTTCCCCCGGCTCGCCGTGCTCGTGTTGACCATGCACGGCGAAGAGCAGTATGCGGTGAGGGCGCTCAAGGCCGGCGCCGCGGGCTACCTGACCAAGGAGAGCGCACCGGCGGAACTGGTGAGCGCCGTGCGCAAGGTGCATGACGGCGGGGTGTACCTGAGCCCATCGATGGCCGAACGAATCGCCAGGGATCTGGCGAGCACGATCGACGAAGGCCCGAGCTTCCGGCGCCTGTCCGACCGGGAATTCGATGTCTTCCTGATGCTCGCACGCGGCCTGTCGCTTTCAGACATCGCGGACAGCCTGTGCGTGAGCGCCAAGACCGTGAGCACCTACAAGGCCCGCGTCCTCCAGAAGCTCCAGCTCAGAAGTCAGACGGAACTGGTGCATTACGCGATCCGGCACGATCTGCTTCGCGACAATCCCTGAACGCACCGTTTGTAGTCCAATGCCTACAAGCTGTCATCGCGGCTGACACGACGTCGCGCCACGCGCTTATTTTTTTTCTGCCTGCTCTCTCCAATACTTCAAGCGTGATGACTTGACTTGAGGCCGTTGCGACGGAGTTGCCATGTACGCCCCATCTTCCCTTTCGAACCTTTCGCCCATCTCCCCGATTTCGCCGTTCGCACCCGGTCCCCGCGAGCCGGCCGAACCCGCCGAAATCGCTGCGCGAACCATCCGGATCCATCGCGCCTTCGATGACGTCGATGCCAGCGCCCCCCGTTGCAGCACTTGCCTGCTTCGGCAGTTCTGCCTGGCCGAAGGCCTCTCCGACGAGTCGGCCCGCCGGCTTGACTGCGTGACGCGGGTGCGCCGCACAGTCCGGCGCGGCGAGGTGCTGTTTCGACCGGGCGACACGCTGGAGTACATATACGCGGTGCGTGCAGGTTCGTTCAAGACCGTGCTGACGCACCCCGACGGGCGCGAACAGGTCACGGGCTACCTGATGGGCGGCGAGCTGCTCGGCCTGGCCGGGATTGCCGGCGGCCGGTATGTCTCCGAGGCCGTTGCCCTCGAAGACAGCCAGGTATGCGCCATCCAGTTCGCCGAGCTGGAATCGATCGGCACGCAGGCGCCTGCCGTACAGCACCAGCTTCACCGCCTTATCGCCGCCGGCATCGTACGGGAACAGCAGCAGTTGCTGCGCCTGGGCACCGCCCGCGGCGAGGCCCGACTGGCGAGCTTTTTGCTGGATGTGTCCGCCCGGCTGGCCGCGCGGGGCTACTCACCGAACGCCTTCCTGCTGCGCATGACGCGTGAAGAGATCGGCAGTTTCCTCGGGCTGCAACTGGAGACCGTCAGCCGGATGCTCTCCCGAATGCAGGCACAGAACGCGCTTCGCGTTCGCCAGCGCGAGATCACGCTGCTCGATATCCGGCAGTTGACCCTCATGGCGAACGCAACGCAGTCCTGACGGCGGAACGGGACGGGCCGCGTATGCGGCACGAGACATAAGCACACGTACGGTACGTACGAGACTTGGCGAGGCGCGGCCGCGCGAACCGGTATGCGAGCGATGCAACTCTCCAGGACAGACCACACGTTGCGGCTGGTGGACATCCCGGTCCCCACGCCAAGTCCCACCCAGGTTCTCATCCGGGTGAGCGTGTGTGGCGTGTGCCGTACCGATCTGCACGTCGTCGACGGCGACCTTCCCGACGTTCCCGACAAGATCATCCCGGGGCATGAGATCGTCGGCACGGTCACGGCGCTGGGGGATCGCGTGCAGGATTTTCGGATTGGCGACCGTGTCGGTGTCCCGTGGCTCGGGGCGACCTGCGGGTCCTGCCGGTTCTGCCTGAGCGGGCGCGAGAATCTGTGCGACGACGCACGCTTCACCGGCTACACCCTTAACGGCGGCTATGCGGAGTACGCGGTAGCCGAGTCCCGGTTCACGTTCCGTCTGCCTGATCGCTACGATGACGCCACCGCGGCGCCGCTGTTATGCGCCGGCCTGATCGGCTATCGCTCGCTTTCGATGACCGGCGATGCCCGCCGGCTCGGCATTTATGGATTCGGCGCGGCGGCGCACCTGATCGCGCAGATTGCCAGCGCGCAGTCCCGCGAGGTCTACGCCTTCACACGCCCCGGCGACGTACAGGGGCAGGCGTTTGCACTGGCCCACGGCGCCGACTGGGCCGGGCCGAGCGATGCGCCGGCGCCGCGGTTGCTCGATGCCGCCATCCTCTTCGCCCCTGTCGGCGAACTGGTTCCCCAGGCGCTCGCTTCGATGGACAAGGCAGGCGTCGTCGTCTGCGCAGGCATCCACATGAGCGATATTCCGTCGTTTCCGTACCGTCTGATCTGGGGGGAACGTCAGGTTCGCTCGGTGGCGAATCTGACCCGAGACGACGGGCTCGAATTTCTCAAACTTGCCGACACGATCGGGCTGAAGGTGACAACGCGCGAATACCCGCTGGAGCGGGCCGGCGAGGCGCTCGACGATCTACGCCGAGGTGCATTCTCCGGCGCGGCGGTGTTGCGGGTCGGGGCGTCGTGAGACCGGGACAGGCACGTTCGTTTGTCTCTTCGGGCCTGGCAGAGCGGGGGAGGCCCTCAAACCGGCGGGGCGCCGGGTGAGGGCGGCTTCTCCAGCGGAATCACGGAGGTAACGACGGTGCCGCCCTCGGAAGGACTGCGGACTTCGAGCGATCCGCCGAGCAGGCGAGCTCGCTCGCGCATGCTGATCAGTCCCAGCGCGTCGGGCTTGGGCCGGGTGGGAGGCAGGCCCCGGCCATTGTCGGAGATGCGCAGCCGGCATTCCCGATCGCAGGACAGTTCGATCGTGATGGACGTCGCTCGCGCGTGTTTTGCCACGTTGTTCATCGCTTCCTGAACGATTCGGAACAACGCCGTCGCCACGGCAGGCGGAACGGGCGGCAGGCCCCGCGCGCCCGTGACATCGACGGCGACGCCGTAACGCCGCGCGAAATCCTGTGCGTACCACTCGATCGCCGGACCGAGCCCGAGATCGTCGAGCATCGGCGGGCGCAGCTCGGCGGCCATCTGTCGCACGGCGCTGATCATCCCGTCGATCGCCAGCTCGATGCGTTTCACATCGGCGCTTGCCGGGGCATGGCCGTCGAGCGTGCGCTTGAGCATTGCGGCGTCCATTTTCAGCGCGGTGAGGCGCTGGCCAAGATCGTCGTGGAGTTCTCGCGCGATGCGCAGCTTTTCGTCCTCACGCACTTCAAGCAAGCGGGCGTTGAGCTTCTCCAGCTCGATCCGGGAGTTCTGCAGGGCGTTCGCCATCTGGCGCTGTTCGGTCACGTCGCGCAGCACCACCGTGTAGAACTTCCCGGCCGCGTCGGCGCTCTGGGAAATGGACGCCTCCATCGGAAACTCCTCGCCGTCGGAGCGCAGGCCCCACAGCGGCCTGCCGCGCCCCATGAGGCGCTCCGATACGCCGGTCGCCCCGAATCGCTCGATGTGCCTGAAGTGAGCATCGCGGAACCGCTCCGGGATGAAACGCCCCAGCGGCTCACCAATGGCTTCCATGGCGCTGCACCGGAAAACGCTCTCGGCCGTCGGGTTGAAGATTTGAATGCGCTGCCATTCGTCGATGGTAATGATCGCCTCGCGCACCGACTGGATGACGCTGAACAGCCGGCCGTCGGAGCGCCGCTTGTCGAGTCCCTCACGCTCGGCCACCGCCCGTGCATGCCGTCGTGACATCAGCGTGACCGCCCAGGCGAACAGCGTGGCCGCACTCATGATGATGCCGAAGACGAGCGCCCAACTGGCCATGCCCGCGCCTCGCAATGCGGCAAATTCGCCGGATGCCGTGTAGGTGAGGTCCAGACCCGCCCTGTTGGCATAAGGCAGGTGCGTCGTCGCGCGATAGGTGGCGGACGGCCGCGGCTCAGTCGGCGGGCGAGGGGCCAGACTGTCGAATACCGGCTGAGGCTGATCCGTCGCCCCGGCCGCGGCAATGGTCAGCGTCAGGTCGTGCAGGAGCGGGCCGATCGACGCGTGCACCAGCATGTCGATGTCGGCGATGGCGTAGGTGCATGACGGCGGCGCGCTGGCGTTGGCGAGGAAAACGAGATAGGTGCGTCCGGTCGACGGCGACTGGCGCGAGAACATGCGCTCCCCCGCGCCGGCCCCACCCGACAGATCCAATGCCGGTATCGCGCCTCCCATGGGGGAATACGCGGCCACCCGACGGATGCGGTCGCCGCTGCGCTCGCACTCGCCCACGCTGACCAGGCCGGGCAGGCGCTCCGCGAGCCGCATACGCTGTGCGTACGTCGTCAATATCGTGTCGGTGGGCGCGGGCAAGTCCGCCAGATAATCCGATGCCCCATGGACCGCGTCGCGGTAGGCGCTCAACGCGCTCGCGAGCTTGTCGGTGGCGGTGCTGGTCCGTTGCGAGAAGCGTGCGTCGACATTGCTGTGCAATACGGAGCGCACCGTCAGCCAGTTAGCGGTCGCAACGCCTACGCAAAGCAGGCACACGGCAGCGAATAGCAGTCCGTCGGATTGTCGAATGGATCGAAGCATGCCAAGCAGCGTTTTGGCCATCATGTCGCCCGAATTCGATGCAACGGCATCGGATGGTGCCGTTGTATCACCGTTTGTCCGAATTTCCCATACGCGTCATTCCGCAAATCGTCCCGCCGGTGCAACAGCGGGCAATCCGTGGTCCATCCGCCGGGCAGTGGGCGCCGCTTCGACGCGACGCCTCGGGGGCGGCCTTGATCCGCGTCAATCGACATGCGCCAACGCCGTACTAGGCTGGAAACAGATCCTCTCGCCCTGGAGTGACGCCATGACCTATCGGACCTTGCTGGTACACGTCGACAACAGCGCGCGCTGCCGCGCACGCGTCGAACTCGCGGCGGACTTTGCCTTTCGGTTGCCCGCGCACCTCACGGGGATCTACCTGCCGTTCCATCCGCCCGGATTTCCCGATGTCACGGGTCTGGCCGGGGCAGGCCTGCCGCCGCCGCCCGTTCCCCTGAGCGATCCCGAACGCCTTGCGAACGCCGAACGGATGTTCATGGACGTCTGTCGTCGTCAGGCGCTGAGTCCCGAGTGGCTCACCCCGAAATACGATGAGACCCGCGAGATGCGCACGCACGCGCGCTACGCGGACCTCGTGATCATGGGGCAGGAGGACGTCACCGATCCGGAATCCTCGCCGACTGTGGGCTTCGTCGCTTCGGTCGTGCTCGGTGGCGGCAGACCCGTCCTGATCGTTCCTTACGCCGGCAAGCTCCCCAAGGCGTTCAACAACGTGCTGCTCGCCTGGGATGGCGGACGTGAAGCAGCTCGCGCGGCCGTCGACGCCATGCCGTTTCTGCGCGCGGCCAAGCGTGTCGATGTCATGCATGTGAGCCGCGGCGATCGCGCCGACGGACTCGGTCCGATTCCCGGACTGGACATCGGCATGTTCTTCGCCCGTCATGGCGTTCAGGTCAATGTCACACCGGAGCGCGGCGCCAACGACGTCGCCGTGGCCGAGGCACTGCTCTCGCGCGCCGCGGACATGAACACCGACTTGATCGTGATGGGGGGATACGGTCACTCGCGCATGCAGGAATGGGTGCTGGGCGGCGTGACCCGCACCATGCTCGAGAGCATGACCGTGCCCGTTCTGATGTCGCATTGAATCCGTCTTGCAAGGAGCCATGCCATGAAAGCGCTCGTATTTCACGGTCCCCAACAGATATCGCTCGAAGATCGGCCCATGCCGGAAATCCAGGACCCGACCGACGCCATCGTGCGCGTTCTGAAAACGACGATATGCGGCACCGACCTGCACATCCTGAAGGGCGACGTGCCGACGGTCGAGCCGGGCCGGATCCTGGGCCACGAAGGGGTCGGGGAGGTCGTGCAAACGGGCAACGCCGTCACAGCCTTCAAGCCCGGCGACCGGGTGTTGATCTCATGCATCTCGTCGTGCGGCAAGTGCGCGGCCTGCCGGCGCGGCATGTATTCGCATTGCGCCGCCGGAGGATGGATTCTCGGCAATCGCATCGACGGCACCCAGGCCGAATACGTCAGAACCCCGCACGCCGACACCAGCCTTTACCACGCGCCGGACGGCGTGGACGACGACGCGCTGGTCATGCTGAGCGACATTCTGCCCACGGGCTTCGAATGTGGCGTGCTCAACGGCAAGGTGCAACCGGGCAGCAGCGTGGCCATCGTCGGGGCGGGACCGATCGGGCTCGCCGCGTTGCTCACGGCGCAGTTCTTCAGCCCGGCCCAGATCATCGTCGTCGATCCCGACCTCGCGCGGCTGGAGGTGGCCACCCGATTCGGCGCCACCTCCGTGATCTCGCCCACAAGGGAAGATGCGGCCGAGGCCGTCAGGCGTCTGACCGGCGGGCAGGGCGTCGACACGGCCATCGAGGCGGTGGGCGTACCCGCGACATTCGAACTTTGCGAGGCGATCGTCGCCGCCGGGGGCATCATCGCCAACGTGGGCGTGCACGGCCGCAAGGTCGACCTGCATCTCGAATCGCTGTGGGACAGGAACATCAGCATCACGACCCGTCTGGTCGATACCGCGGCAACGCCGATGCTGCTCAAGACCGTGGCCTCGGGGCGTCTGACGCCGGGTGCACTGATCACTCACCACTTCTCGCTTGCCGATATCCTGAATGCCTACCGGACGTTCGGCGATGCGGCCAATACACATGCGTTGAAGGTCATCATCGCGCCATAGTGCCGTGCAGGGTCGGTCGGAGGCGCGCAGGAGCGCAGGGACGTTCCCCGACGCGCCGCCGGCGGTCGGGGCTCATTGCACCTCATGGCGTCTCAGGCAGGCTGTCGAGCAGGTCGCGAACGGCGTCGGCCAACAGCGGGGTCACATCGATCGCGTTCGTGGCGTGCGCGACCGAATTGCAGGTCACGACACGACCGGCGCCCGCGGCAATGAGTTCGTCGACGCTCACGCCGTCGAACAGACCGTGCACCGCAACGCATACGGGACTTCCGAACCCCGCTTTCACTAGCGCGCCGACGGTAGCCAGCATGGTTTGGCCGCTGGCGAGAATGTCATCGACGATCACCGGGTTCCGGTGCGCGAACTTCGCCGGCACGTGCAGGCTCACGTCCACTTTCCTGTCCGCCTCGCGTGTCTTGCGGGCCACGACCGACGGGGCACCGATGCGGCTGGCAATCTGGGCGATCCAGGCCTCGCTTTCCTCGTCGGGGCCCACGATCAGCGGATCGGCTACGTTTTGCACGATCCAGCTGGCCGTGGCGGCAACACTGTGCGGTGCACGCACCGGGATCGGGTAGACGACCGACAGCGAGGGGAGCCTGTGCAGGTGAGGCTCGATCGTCACCAATCCGTCGAACTGCGCGCCGAGCAATCGGCCGAAACTGTAGGCGGAGATCGATTCGCCCGCATGAAAGCGGGCGTCCTGTCGCAGATAGCACAGGTACGGCGCGACGAGAACGACGTGCCGCGCGCCGAGGTCTCGCGCCGTGTCCGCCGCGAAGATCAAGGGCAGCAGCTTCGCGTCCGGCCGGTTCAGCGAGCACACGATGACGATGGCTTTTCCGCTCAGCGGTCCCTCCATCGACACCATCTGTTCCCCGTCGGGGAAGCGATGGACCTCGAGCCGCTGCATGGGAGACTCGATCTGCGCGGCAAGCGAGCGGGCCAGCGTCTCGTTGCCGGGCAACGCGTAGAGCGCGACGTCTTTCATGATTCCCTCACTGCGACAATGCCGGGGAAGCGGCAGGCGTATTCGAATGCGTATTCGAGCTCGCCACGGCTTTCGGCGTAAATGGTGAAGAGCGGCTGGCCGGTTGCGACCATGGCGCCGATCGGCGCCTCGTAGACGACCCCGGCGCGCGCGGCTGTCGGCGCGCCGGCGAGCTTTGCCACGCGCGACAGATGCCGGTTGTCGACGGCGGTGACGGTACCGTTGTGTCGAGCGGTCACCGGCCGGCTGTGGCGTCCGACGACCGGCTCACGGATGCCGCCCTGCGCTTCGCAGATCCGCTGGAACTGCTGCCAGGCGAGCCCGCTGGTCAGCGTGCGACGGGCGCTGGCCAGTCCGTCGCCGGGTAGGGCCTTGCCGCCGATTTCGAGCAATCGGCCGGAAATCTCGAGGCTCTTGTTCATCAAGTCGGACGGCGCACGGCTGAGGTTCTGAAGCACCGCGAGCACATCGCGTGCCTCGAGGCTCGGCCCGATGCCCCGGCCGACCGGTTGTTCGCCCTGACAGACGTAGGTGTCGATCTCGAGCCCCAGGGCGCGGCCGATCGCGCGCAGGCGCTCGGAAAAGAGCGCGCTCGCGTAACGCGTGCGGATTTTCGCGGTCTCGCCGACCGGAATGTCGATCAGGGCATGGGTCGCGCCGACAGCCAGCTTCTTCGACAGGATCGACGCCATCATCTGGGCCTCGCTGTCGAGATCGAGCGGGCGCTCCACCTGAATCAGAATGTCGTCGGCGGGACTCAGGCCCGCGGCGCCCCCGAACACGATGCAGCCCCCCACCTTGTCGACGACCTGGCGCATCTCCTGCGCGCTGAGGTCGACTGGCGCGAGCGTCTCCATCGTATCGGCCGTACCGGCGGGGGAGGTGATGGCGCGAGACGATGTCTTGGGCATGACCAGTCCCTGCGAGGTCACGATCGCCACGACGATCGGGGTCGTCCGGTTGCCAGGCAGTCCGCCGATGCTGTGTTTGTCTATGACCGTATCGGCTTGCCATTGCAGCGTTTTTCCGGTCGCCACCATGGCGCGCGTGAGCGCGATGATCTCGTCGTCGTCGAGCCGGTTGCCGGTGCAGGCGGTCAAAAACGCGGAAATGTGAATCGACGAGTAACGGCCCGCCGCAATATCGCCGATCACTTCGTCAAGTGCCGCGGGCGTGAACGCCTCGCCGAACATCCGGCCCCGGACGTGCCGAAACGATTCGACCGGTGGCATATGCCGCACCCGAACCCATTCGCCTTCGTCCACTTCCAATGCCAGCAGGGCCGCCTCGCTCAAACCGATTTCGTCGAGCTCCAGCCAGTCGCCGATGACCGTCTGAAGCGTGGCAACGACGGTCACGTCGCGGAAATCCAGTTGCAGGCGGGTCTGGGCCGCAAATCCTTCGGAGCGACAGATCAGGCTGTCGCGACGAAGGTACGCCACCGCTTCGCGCAGCGTATCGACCTGCATGCGTCTCGCACGCAGGCGGCGTCCGGTCAGCGGCGCGCCGTCTTTCGATGCCGCATCACGATCCTCGGCGGCAGCGCGATGCGCATGGACCGCGACGTCGGGCGTTCGTTCAAAGTCGTCTGGCACGGTGAGTGGTCCTTGCAAGTGACGGAGGAGGGCGCCCGGCAGGCATCCTTCGATACGATGCCCGACACGTGCCTGTCTGCAAGACTAGTTCCGATTCCGCGTGGGGCCCGCGTTGTTCGTTCCGGGCTTGATGCGTATCAAGCCCCGCAGCGCGCGGCGAAACATTCAGGGAGACAGTGCACGGCAATCCGGGACAACCTCGCGGACGTTGAGATATGTCAAACACGGCTATGCGCGGCGGCGCTAAGGTGGAGTCGTCGTCGGTGCGGGTTGGCCGATGCGTCGATTGCCCGATATTGCCGTGTGGTTGGCACTTGCGCCCGGATACGGCCCCGTTCAGGGCGCAAGCAAGTTGGGTCTGTGCCCGCTACGGCGGGCATCTTTTTTACTGCGGACAGGCGCGCGAGACGCGACGTTGACATGGCGCAAACGGCCCGCACGGGGTGCCATTATGCTGAAACCTGCCGCACCACGATTGCGCTTCGCCCGCCAGAAGGCAGAAGGCGCCTCGCCTTCGTCCCGTGTGACCGGCACTTGTCATGGGAGTCGTGAAGATGGCTACGGAACCGAATCCAATGCTAGGCCTGTGCAAGGCACAGATGCTTGCGCTGGTCGAAGCCCATCGGCACTGGGTTGAAGATCTGCTGTGCCTGCGACAGGTGCAGTTGCGCACCGACGAAGGCTTGCTCGAAGCCGACAGGACTTTCGGCGCGGAATTGGCGAGCGCCCCGGATTTCAACGCGGTTCTGAACAGCCAGCTCGCCTTCATCAACCGACAACTGGCGATGCAGCATCGCATTTGGCAGGGGTGGATGCAGATCGGCGCACGTGGCCCCGCGGTGTGGGCCGAACAGTACCAAGGTGCGCAAATGGCGTGGCAACATGTGTTCTCCGACTCGGCGGCCACCACGTCCTCCGCCTCGGCCGAGAGCGGTTGGCAGGCCTGGGGCGATGTCACCCGATCGGCGATGGACGCCCTGAGCGCCATGTCGAGCGAGGCCAATCGGGCCGTAGCGCAGCAGTTGGCCTGGCTTCAGGGTTCCGCGGCAGCCGGCCGGGCGAAGGTGAAGCCGGCCAGGGCCGGGCGCGCGGCGAATAGCGAAGGATGATGTCAATCATGCGTTCGAGCCCGCCGCGAGCGTCGGCCACGGCGGTCGGCATAAGGAGGTTTTCGTGAGCCACGTCCAAAACGATTTGCTGCGGGTATGGTCGGTCGACGAACACGGGTTTCCCGAACGGGCGGCGGCGCGGGACAAACTGCGGTTCTGCCTCCAATATGCGATCCTTGCGCCCTCCACGCACAATACCCAGCCCTGGCGTTTCGTATTGGGCGACGACACCGTGCTGGTATGCGCCGATCGCGGCCCTGTTCAATCTGCGAGTCGCGCTCAGCCATTTCGGCTGCCCGTATGTGATTCGGGTATTGCCGACATCCGCCGAGCCCGACGTACTTGCCAGCGTTCAACTGTCCGAAGACGGGTTCGTCGACAAGGACATTGCGCCGCTGTTCGGCGCGATTCCCGAGCGCGTCACGAATCGTCAGGTGTTCGACGACGGGCCGATATCGCCGGTCGTGTTCGATCGGTTACATGCCGCGGCGCAAGCCGAGGGTGCCCGGCTCGGCCTTGTCACCGCGCACGGCGAACGCCTGCATCTGGCCGAACTCATCGATCAGGCGGACCGGATTCAACTTGGCGATCCTCGCTTTCGCCGCGAACTGGCGTCCTGGATCAGCGCGTCGCGTCGGGACGACGGCATGGCCGGCTACTCGGCCAATGCCGGCCACTTGCTCGACTTCGCGGCGCCAATCGTGACTTCCGTCATTCGCACGTTCGACATCGGTGGGGGTATCGCAGCCAGCCATCACCGACTTGCCGAAGGCTCGCCGTTGCTCCTGTGCCTGTCGACCGCCGCGGATCACCAGGAAAGCTGGTTGAGTGCGGGGCAGGCGATGCAGCGCGTCCTGCTGACACTGACCGCCAGCGGCCTTTGCGCCTCGTTTCTCAACCAGCCGATCGAAGTGGACGATTTGCGTCGCACGATTGCCCAAGCGATGGGCACGATGGATTATCCTCAGCTACTGCTGCGCGCTGGGCGCGGCCCCGATGTGGCACATACGCCTCGCCGAACACTCGCCTCGGTCGTTTCCTGATCGCGGCGCCCGACGAGCCGTCGCACGATGCCGCCCGACGTTCAACACTCACACCAAACGACACACGCGGACATGGGAATCGACCTGGGCGATCGACGGTCGCCGACCTTGCGCGAGGGCCTGCGCAAAAGACTCCGGGAGCATCCTCTCGCCCGGGTTGGGCCGGGACTGATTACCGGCGTGGCCGACGATGACCCCAGCGGCGTCGTAACCTATTCGCAGGCGGGCGCGCAGTATGGCTTCAACATGCTGTGGACGATGCCGCTGGCGCTCCCGCTCATGGCGGCCATCCAGCTGATCTGCGCCCGCATCGGCAGGGTCACCGGCAAGGGCCTTGCCGCCAACATCGGCACCGCGTTTCCACCCGCCGTGCTGCGCATCGTCGTGGTACTGCTTCTCGTGGCGAACACCCTCAACATTGCTGCGGATCTGGCCGCCATGGGCGAGGTGGCGGAGCTCACCAGCGGCATCGACCGGCACTGGATGACGATCGGCTTCGCCCTCGGCACGCTGCTGCTCCAGGTATTCGTGCCGTATCACCGGTATGTGATCTTCCTCAAGTGGATGACCATGTCGCTGCTCGCGTACGCGGCTGTCCTGCTTACCGTGCACGTGCCATGGCACACCGTGGCACTGCGAACGGTATGGCCGGCGTTTCGCCTCGATTCCGCCAGCGCGGCCGTGATCGTCGGGGTCTTCGGTACCACGATCAGTCCCTATCTCTTCTTTTGGCAGACGTCGGAGGAGGTGGAGGAAATGGCGAGGCATCCGGACGCTCGCCCCTTGCGAGACGATGTCGCTGCCGCGCCCGACGAGCTGCGCCGCATCGGATGGGACACCTGGACCGGCATGTTCTACTCGAATATCACGGCGTTCTTCGTCATTCTGGCAACGGCGGTGACATTGCATGCGGGTGGGGTCACGAACATCGAGACGGCGGCACAGGCGGCCAGCGCGCTGCGCCCGCTGGCCGGCGACCTGGCGTACGCGCTTTTCAGTCTCGGCATCGTGAGTGTGGGGCTGATCGGCGTGCCGGTGCTCGCGGGCTCGGGCGCCTATGCGCTGGCCGAGACCCTGCACTGGGAAGAAGGGCTCGAGCGCAAGCTCACGAGTGCGCAGGGTTTCTACGCCATCATTGCCCTGAGCATCATGGCCGCCACCGCCATTCAGTACTCCCCCATCAGCCCCATGAAAGCGCTCTTCTGGAGCGCCGTGATCAACGGCGTGGTGGCCGTGCCCGTGATGGCGGTCGTACTGCTGCTGGCAGCTCGGCGTTCGGTGATGGGACCGTTCACGGCCCGCTGGCCGATCCTTGCGCTGGGCTGGATCGCTACCGCGGTGATGGGCGCGGCCGCCGTCGTGATGTTGGTCGCAAGTTGAAG